>Ga0134104_1001887_pt1 | contig 16146 bp, 18 predicted proteins | sample 15_3_2metaG_FD_94455 | JGI IMG/M metagenome (GOLD analysis project Ga0134104, IMG submission 94455) | Switchgrass degrading microbial communities from high solid loading bioreactors in New Hampshire, USA - 15_59_3.3_214_A2 metaG | ecosystem: Engineered > Bioreactor > Semi-continuous > Anaerobic...
AATTACTTCATACGCTGGTTACTGACTAAGTGGCTGCCCTACCTTTACCACTACAGGACTTTCACCTGTTAGCATTTGCCAGCTTCGCTGGACGCACACATCAAGACGACACACTCAACATGGCTCGTCCACGGAAACATATCCACCGGCTGCACTTCCCTTACCTCATAGCCGCTACTATACAGTAGCTTAAGGTCCCTGGCAAGGGTTGAGGGATTGCAGGAAACATAGACTATTCGGTCGGGAGCCATGTCGACCAGTGTCCTGAGCAGGGTTTCATCGCAGCCCTTGCGGGGCGGGTCCACAACTACTACATCGGCTCTGATGCCTTTTTCGTACAATTCCGGCACCACATCCTCGGCATTACCGCAGAAGAACTCTGCATTGTCAATGCCGTTCCTTTCCGCATTTCGTTTTGCCGCTTCCACCGCTTCGGGAACAGATTCGACTCCAATCACCCTTTTTGCTTTCCTGGCCGCGAACAAGGCGATGGTCCCAATTCCGCAGTAGAGATCAAAGACGGTCTCTTCACCTGTAGGCCCGGCGTACTCCACTGCTTTTTCATATAGGGCCAGGGTCTGGACAGGATTAACCTGGTAAAAGGACAGCGGGGAAATCTCGAAGACGAGATCCCCCAGCCTGTCCTCAATGGTATCCCTGCCGTAAAGGGTGATGTTTTCATGACCCATTATCACATTGCCCGGTTTGTCATTGATATTGAGAATAATGCTCTTAAGGCCCGGTATCCTCTCCTTCAGAAGGGATACCAGCCTATCCTTTTTGGGTATGTCCGGCCTTGTGGAAACAACGACAACCATAACCTCTCCGGTTGAAAAGCCCACCTTGCTCACTACATGGCGGATAAGCCCGGTATGGATAGTTTCGTTGTAAGCCGGAATATTATAGGCTCTCATGAACCCGAGCACGGTATCCTTTGCCAGGTCGCTTACAGGATGCTGGATCCTGCATTCCTCGGTCTCTATGATCTCATGGCTGCGTGGGGCGAAAAAACCTGCAACAGGCCCTTTATTACCCATGCCGACAGGGTATTGAGCCTTATTGCGATATCTTTTAGGAGTTTCCATACCAATAGCCGGGTTGACCTGGATTCCTGGCAACCCGCCGATACGTTCAAGGTTGTCTATCACCACCTGGCGCTTGAACTGGAGTGTCCTTTCATAGTTCATGTGCTGAAGGCTGCATCCGCCGCAGCGTTTGTAGACCGGGCAGAAGGGTTCGGCCCGGTCCGGGCTTGTTTCGATGAACTCCTCTATCCTGGCAACCGCATAGTTTTTCAACACCTTGATGATTTTTGCCTTTACCTTTTCACCTGCAATGGCTCCCTGGACAAAGACGGCCATGCCGTCTTTTCGTCCCACACCAAGCCCGTCATGGGTCTGGCCGGTTATCTCCAGTTCAAAGACCTGATTTTTCGCGATCATTTCTGGTCCGTCCCCTCGATGCTCTTTTCATTCATACGTTTTCCATATTCTCTGCCTTATCCTTCTTATTATTTGCATGGCGCAGGGCAAGCGCAAAAAAGACTGCCTGTATAAAAAAGAATACGGATAAAGCTCCCAGCAATATTGCTGCTGCTTTTGAATCACTCATGAAAATGCTTAAAAGACAGCCCAGGGCAAGTATCAGCCCATAGTTGAAGTTGGTGTTCCTAAGCTTTTTTATATACACGGCAACAGCCTCGGCATCCTGGCCGGTATGAAGGCTCGTGAGTTTTCCATCCCTTTCACGTTCAACGATCAGCAGCTCCTGGTTGTAACTTCCCGGATTAGTGGCTATCTGTGCTGTTCCTTTCGCCCATGGCCTCCACCTCAACTTGCCTATGGAGAAGTTCAGGTTGATGTTTTTCGTGAAGGTGCGGTAACCCATTTCTTCAAGAAAGCTTCGGTAATCCCGGACATAGGACTGGTCCTTGTCGGCGATGAATTCAATCTGGTACTCATACTGAGAAGGCGCGCATAGATCAAACTCGTACATAAGGCTCGTGGTTCGCGCAAGCCGGTAACCTTGCTCCGCCATTTTATTCAGCCATTTTTCCTGCGCTTCCAGGAATCCGCCAAAGTAACGAAAAACCCTCATTTTCAATCACCGCTCCTTTCAATTATTTCCTGGGCAATATCGCAGAGCTCCATCAGGCGCTCAAGCTCCCTTTCGGCCACCTTTCTCCCTGTCTCGGTTATGGTATACAGTTTTTTTGCGCTGCCCGGTTCTTCGCCGCATGGGGCGATCCAGCCCTTGCTGACCAGGTTGTTGATGGCGCCGTACAATGTTCCCGCGCCCAGGACCAGGCGCCCGTTGGTTTTTTCCTCAATGAACCGCATAATGCCGTAACCATGGTTGGGACGATATAAGGCCAGCATCACAAAAAACGTGGTTTCGGTCAGCGCTCCTCCCCTGACATTATCCCGCATAGGCAACCTCTTCCTTGAGCAAGTTGTTACGTTTACCGTAGTATATCACTAAACGTAATATATCATTAAACGTAATAAAAGTCAAGGCGCGAGTATTTCAATATCTTAACTTTTCCTTTGATGGAAGCCATGGCCATAAACGGTCTGTAATGAAGTGCTTATGCCTGTTCAACGTATGAACGGTACATTAACCGGTTAATAATATTTAACCGGATGAATAATTTGGCCAATAAATTTTATTACATCTTCTATTCTGGAAGATAATATATTATAATAATATCGGCTGTGTTACAGAATTATTTCAGTAATATGTCAAAATACATGATGGCCAAAACGTTTTAGGGAGTGAAGACATGAAGAGTCTGAGAGGAAAGATTTCCGCCAGACGGAAGTACCTGTCCATAATGTACATTCCCCATCATAAAGGCGGAGTCAAAACAATCAGAATCGGTCATTACCGGACAATTCTTCTCACTACCTTCGCATTCATGCTTGTTGCGCTTTTGATGCTGACCGGATATACCCTCTCTGTTGTAAAGCAAAACAAGGACATGATTGTTAAACATACCGAAGAGTTAAACGCCGTCATTAGCGAAAAGGAACAATTGCAGACACTTATAGCCAAGCAGACAAAGGAACTTGCCGACAATGCCGAAATCATCACAACAATGAAATCCATCAGGACCATATCGGAAGAGGCCGTCGACGAATACAAGGAACAATATGAAGACATGATCGTCGCATACATTGACAATGGTATCAAGGACATCGGAACCATAAGCCGGGGTGATAAAAAACCCTCTTCCTTCAAGGAGGATGTCGCGGAACTGCGCGCCCTCATCTCTTTAGTGGAATCGGCAAAGCTTTCCGAGGATGATGTAACAAGCAAAATTGCCCGGAAAGAAGACCAGCTTAACAATTATCTTAATGCCCTTCCCACTTACTGGCCTGTAAATACAAGGACAACATTCTCCGGGTACGGCATGCGTTTCCATCCCATATATAAGCGGTATATCATGCATGACGGCCTGGATATGGCCGGAAATAAAGGCGACCCGGTATTTGCCGCCGCGGAGGGCAAGGTAACATTTGCCGGTTGGAACGGCGGTTTTGGAAATTTGATTATAGTCGACCATGGTAATGGGTTTGAAACATATTATGCCCACTTGAGCAAGATACTCGTTAAAGAAGGTCAATGGGTTTCCAAGGCTCAAAAGATCGGACAGGTTGGGGCAACCGGGTTGGCGACCAGCGCACATCTGCATTTTGAAGTCAGGCTTAACGAAAAACCCACCGACCCGCTGTATTATATTGAGCCCTGATATCATATGAAAGGTGGTCAATAATGTTGAAAAAGAGGAAGAGTTCACCTGCCAACATGGACACCGTTATCGGTGAGTATACCACGTTTATCGGCAACGTGGACACCGAAGGATCACTGAAGATCCTCGGAAAGGTTGACGGTGACGTAAAAGCCGGGGGAGACATTTATATTGAATCATCTTCATCCATTACAGGAAATGTTTATGGCAGCAATGTCTATGTAAGCGGAAAAGTGAAGGGAAACATCATGGCAAAGGGAATTCTGCACCTGCAGGCCCAGGCCAGGCTTTACGGGGATATCGAAGTGTCCAGCATCGTAACAGATGAGGGCGCCATATTCCAGGGCAATTGTAAGATGATTGAACTTCCCGAGGAAGACATAGAGCTCGTGTCGCCATCCAGGAAATCCCGGTCCAGGCTGAAGATCAAGCACGAGGAACTGGATGAGAGCGGCGATGATGTATAAACGGCAATAATCGTAAGATATCGTTAAGCAAGAAAACCCGGAGAGCACACTCCGGGTTTATTCATGTTCCGTTATAAAATATCCGCGGTCAATCATTAATACCAGGATCGTCTTATTCGTCGCGGCTCAGGATCACCATCAGGAGTCCTTCATCGAAGCTGACAGCCGCCGTGTCCGAAGCAAACTCATTGCTGATGCCCAGGCAGCTTCCAAGCTTCAGTGTATAATCCTTAAGGGGATAAGAAAGTCCTTCGGTGGTTAGCCCTCTGACCTCGGGAGAAAGGGCGATCAGTGAAACCTTCCAGTTATCCAGCCTCTCCAGTTCTATCCTTCCCCGTGTCAGGCAAACCCGGTTATTGGCATCCTCGATCCAGCCCCTGATGTTCTTATCAAGAAGTCCGGACAAGAGCAGGATATTTCCGGCCGAATGGTCCAGCCGTGAACCAGTGGCAGAAAGGATGCAGATTTCATCGGCTCCCATGCCTGCCGCTGTTTCCACTGCCAGTTCCATATCGGTGAAATCCTTTTTTGCCGGGAAGTTCCTGATTGTAACCCGCTTTTGGGCGCGGAAATGTTCCAGTACAGCCGGCGGGATGGAATCAAAGTCACCAATGAGAAAATCGGGCGTTATGCCTGCCTCATATAAATAGTAACCCCCGCCGTCGGCTGCGATAATAACATCCGCGTTTTCGCAACGTTCTTTAAGGAGCCGGGGATCAACAGGATCCCCGCTGCCTACAATCACTGCCCTCATATAGCAGACCTCTTCAGTAAAGATACGAACCCGGCAGGATCATTGCTGTTGAAGAAGGCGGACCCGGTGACAATCACATTGGCACCCGCCGAAACCACTTTCTTTATGGTCTCACTGTTGATCCCGCCGTCCACCTGGATATCCAGGGGAATGTCAAGCCGGTTGGCGGCCTCCCTGATATGCCGTACCTTGTTTTCCATGCCCTCAATATACTTCTGTCCGCCATAGCCGGGATGCACAGTCATGACCAGGACCATATCAACCTTGTCCAGGACTTTGAGGACGACCTTTTCATCGGTTTCAGGGCTTATGGATACCCCCGCCCTCACGCCCAGGCTTCTGATCCTGGCCAGGGATGCTTCAAGGTCTGGCGCAGCCTCGGCATGGATCGTGATGCTGTCGGAGCCAGCCTCAACAAAAGATTCGATATGCCTGTCCGGGTTGCTGACCATAAGGTGGGAATCGAAGGGCAGCCTGGAATGCGGCCTCAGGGCGCTCACTACGATGGCTCCTATGGTGATGGGGGGCACGAAATGCCCGTCCATGATATCCAGATGGACCATGTCGGCTCCTGATTTTTCAATCTTCTCCAATTCGTCTCTGAGGCATGAGAAGTCTGCAGATAGTATGGATGGTGCGATCTTAATCATTTTACTATCTCCTGTACCTGTTGTCATAAGCTTCTTTCAGTTCCCTGTAATACTGAACGTATCTTTTATATCTTTCGGCATCTGCCTTGCCTTTTTCAACAAGCTCCCGGACACGGCATCCTGGTTCGTTGATATGGCTGCAGCTTGTAAACCGGCATTCTCCGATGACTTTCCTGAATTCGGGATAGTGGCTGGCCAGTTCCGTGTGTTCCACATCACAGACCGAATAGGCGCTGAACCCGGGCGTATCAAGCACAAATCCGCCCACATCAAGTTCGAAAAGCTGTACATGCCTTGTGGTGTGCCGGCCGCGCTGGATGCGCTCGCTTACCTCGCCTGTTTCCATGGCCCAGTTGTTCAGTATCCTGTTCAGTATTGTCGATTTTCCAACGCCGGACTGCCCGGCAAATGCCGTCTTGCACCCTTTGAGTTCCTTGTGAAGCTCGTCATAGCCTGTATCCAGCACCTTGCTTACCAGGATGACCCGGTAACCCGCCTTTTTATATATCCTGCCTATGCATTCAGCGGAGCCGCCTTCATCCAGGTCTATCTTGTTTATCAGGATAAGGGGGGAAATATCCTTTGCCTCACAGGTAATCAGGAGTTTATCAGCCAGGCTCAGGTCGGGTTCCGGGCTTTTTACAGCCAGGACGATGGCGAGCTGGTCAATATTGGCCACCGGCGGCCTGGCAAATTCGTTCTTCCTCTCGCCTATCACATCAATAAAACCTGTCAGGCCTTTTTCATCAATCACTCTGAAGGTTACGCTGTCACCCGGGAGGGGCGATATGCCTCCCGATTTGCGATGAACGCCCCGGACCTTGCAGGTATAGACCAGACCGGCTTCCTGGTCCAGGACATCATAAAAGCCTCCTACGCCTTTTAGAATAATGCCTTGCCTTATATTGTCCATAATATCTTTTCAGGTTATCACCCTGCCATGCTGTTAATAGATCTTTTCGGTTACCAGTATATTGTTGACATAGGCCCTTATGGTGCAGCCGCCCTTTTCAGGTATGTTCACCACGAAATTATGCGGGAACTCGCTGGTCCTGAGCCGGGCGTTATCAACGAGTACGGTTTCCTCGTTGGTGGCGTTGTCGATCTTCACCACCCTGACGCCCACCGTATCCTCTTCTATGCCTGGCGGCAGAGGTATTACTATCGTAACCGGGCGTGTGCCATACGACGGTTCCTCGCCGGGGGGCGTGGGGACGCTGTCGTCATCAAAGGTAAGATCCACCGCTGTGTCTTCCAGCACCTGGTCCCCTTCCTTGGGGAATTGGTCAATAATCTTGCCCTGGAAACCTTCGCGGCCTTCCGGGTATGTTCTGCCTATCTTCAGTTTGGACTGGGTCAGAATGGCAACAGCTTCATCATAAGTCTTTCCGATGACTCCCGGAACCACGACTGTCTCCTTCTTCGGGCCAAGGCTCCAGTAGATGATGACCTTGTCACCCTTCTTCACCTGGGTATTGGCTTTAGGCTCGGTACGGATAACCATGTTGATGGGCACTTCTTCACTGTATTCCGACCTTTCCTCAACATCAAGGCCGTATTCATCCTTCAGCAGGTAATAAACACCGGTATGCTCCTGCATTTCTACAGGAGGTATTGTCACCATATCCGCACCCTGGCTGACAGTGAGGACAAGGGTGGTATATATGCTTCCGGCCTTAATTGAGTTTCCGGGAGGGATGCTCTGATCCATAACGATATCTTTCTCTACGGTATCGCTGGACCGGTACACAATATCATAGGGCTTGATACCCTTTTCCTCCAGTTCGGCTATAACCTCATTGATATTGCGGTTCACATACTTGCCGACCGTAACGGCCTCAGGCTGGCTGACTTCCTGTCTGAACTCGTTGACGATGGCGCTTATAAACAGGTAGATCCCGCCTGCGATCACTAAAATAAGGACTACATAAAGAAACGGAAGCACAACCCTCATGGTCCTGTTGTGGCCTCTCCTTGAAGGCTTACGATTCTTCCTGGCCAAGTCATCATCCTCCAATACTTCGAGTTTTCTGGTGTCGTACCGGCTGCGATCATGCTTCACGTTGGGAAGAAGGATTTCGGTTGCATCGCTGGGTTTTCCCGTCAGGTTCTCAAGGTCCTGAATCAACTCCGAAGCGGACTGGTAGCGATCCTTCCTGGATTTGGCCATGGCCTTCATAACAATCGTATTCAATGCCGAAGGTATGCCGGGCTTGACATCGGTGGGAATCGGCGGAATATCCTGGATGTGCTTCAGCGCTACGGAAACCGAGGACTCGCCGTCAAAGGGCAGTCTGCCGGTTACCATCTCGAAGAATGTCACACCGATGGAATAGATATCGGACTTCTCATCGATATATCCTCCACGGACCTGCTCCGGCGACGAATAATGCACTGAGCCTATGGTGTCCAGCTTCATGGTCGCGGTATCGGCTGAAGCTGCCCGGGCAATGCCGAAATCGGTCACCTTTGGTATGCCGTCGGACGTAATGAGAATATTCTGGGGCTTGATGTCCCGATGGACGATACCCCTGCTGTGGGCTTTACTTAAAGCACTGCAGATCTGTATGGTGATACTGACGGCCTCTTTCCAGTCGAGGGCCCCCACCTTCTTGATATATTCTTTAAGGGTAATCCCCTCAACCAGTTCCATCACTATATAATAATTGCCGTTGTCGGTTCCTACATCATATATCTGGACAATATTCGGATGGGTCAGGCTTGCGGCAGCCTGTGCCTCCTTTTCAAATCGCTTCAGAAAATCAGCGTCATGCTTGAACTCGTCTTTTAGTATCTTAACTGCCACATGGCGCTGCAGATAACGGTCCTGGGCCTTGTAGACCCTCGCCATGCCGCCTGAACCGATTTCTGACAGTATGCTATATCTGTTCCCTAAAACTGTTCCTACCATCTGTACACCTCTCTACCCCGCCTTAAGCCCAGGCAATAATCACGGTTACGTTATCATTTCCACCCTGCTGGTTTACTGCTTTTATCAATTCAGCGGAAGCCTCTTCTATCGGGACTTTCAGTATAATATCGCAGATTTCATCGTCGGTAAGATGTTCATAGAGGCCGTCGGTGCAAAAAACGAAAATGTCATTTTCTTTTATGGTTTCCCGGTAAAAATCGGGAAGGTAATTCTCATTGAAGCCCAAGGCCCTTGTTATCTTGTTCTTCTCAGGATGGGTAAGGGCTTCATTTGATGAAATAATGCCCCCTTTGACCAGTTCCGCCACATAAGTGTGGTCCTGGGTGATGGGTCGTATTTGGGAATCACGGATCAGGTACACCCTTCCGTCGCCTATATGGGCAATAAAAAGTTCCTGGCCCTTTACAATTCCTATGGACAGGGTTGTGCCCGACGCCATCCCCCCCAGGTTCTTGCTGGAATACTCCATGATCTGCCTGTTAACATGCTCGATCCGGTTATTTATTATATCGTGCATGGTGAGAATATCCTTGGCTTCCACGCATTCCAGGACCATGGATGAGATCTCCTGGACGGCAATACGGCTGGCTTCCTCTCCCGCAAGGTATCCTCCCATACCATCGGCAACAACAAAACCTACCGGGTTTCCATCGGCATCCAGTATGATATTCCAACTGTCCTCATTCTTTTCCCTTTTCTGTCCGATGTCGCTCAATGCCGAATACTTCACAATTTACACCTTCCCCGATCGCAGCAATGTATCCCTGCGCAGTTGGCCGCATGCGGCCATGATGTCGGTTCCCAGCTCGCGTCTGACTGTCACGGCGATGCCCTTCCTTTCCAGGACAGCCCTGAATGTTTCAACCCTCTCGCGGCTGCTTCTGTCATACCCTGCGCCCTCTACCCTGTTGACAGGTATCAGGTTCACATGGCACAACGTATATTTCAGACGTCCCGCCAACTCTTCAGCATGGCCGGCGGAATCGTTGACATCCCTTATCAGGGCATATTCATAGGTCACGCGCCTCGAAGTAATCCTCGCGTACTCGTTGCAGGCCGCCAGAAGTTCATCCATGGGCCATCTTCTGGCAATGGGCATTATTTTCTCCCTGATCTCGTCGTTGGGCGCATGCAGGGATACCGACAGATTTACGGGGAAACCTTCGTTGGCAAAACGGAGGATTCCCGGCACTATTCCGCAGGTGGATACTGTCATCTTCCTGAAGCTTATGTTCAGGGTGTCCTCCCTGTTGATGCGCCTTAAAAAGCCAACAACATTCTCATAGTTATCGAAGGGCTCGCCGATACCCATCAAAACCACATGACTGATCCTGTCATTTATGTCATGGGTCATGCACAGTATCTGGCCCAGTATCTCACCTTTTGTGAGGTTCCTGATGAACCCCAGCGGCGATGAGGCGCAAAATCCGCACCCCATCCTGCATCCAACCTGCGTGGACAGGCATGCAGAATACCCGTAATGATACTGCATGAGCACGCCTTCGATGATGTTGCCGTCATCCAGTTCAAACAGGTACTTTCGCGTTCCGTCCACATTGGATGTGAGTTTATCCCTTATTCGCAAACCTCCGGCCCTGTATCGCTCCGAAAGCGTTTCCCTTAGGTCCAGAGGCAGGTTGGTCATCTCCCGGAAATCCAATTCTCCGGCATAGAGCCACTTCCAAATCTGCCCGGCCCGGAATGGCTTTTCACCCAATGCAGCCAGCTCGCTTTTGAGTTCTTCCGCCTCCAGATCCAGCAGATCCTTTTTATCCGTCATGCGGTGATTCCTTTCCCCTGAAGGACAACCGTAAATGGCTGTTTACGGCAGCTTTATTATATAATATTTTATACTTATTCACAACTCGTGCAATACAGCCGGCACATTACTGAAACATTAACTTAAAATACGGGTAAAAAGCCTCAGGAAATTACCGCCTGCTATCATCCGGATATCCCTGTCGGCATAGTTCGCCCTGGCCAGTGCTTCCAGCACCATGTAAAGGCTTTCCGCCCCAGTAATTCCTTCAGGCATTGGATTTGCACCGTCAAAATCGCACCCCAATCCTATATGCCTGGTTCCGGTAAGCCCTGCTATATGCTCTATATGGTTAATTATATCCTTAATTCCCGCTTTTCCCGAACCGGAAAGAAAACAACTGTAGAAATTGATGCCTATAACGCCGCCGGTCGCGGCAATCTTCAAAATCTGGGCATCAGTGAGGTTCCTTGGATGGCTGCATATGGCGCGGCAGTTGGAGTGGGTCGCCGCAACCGGAACGTTCACACATTCCAATACATCCTCAAAGGTTTCATCGGAGGCATGGGAAAGGTCAATAACCATGCCCAGTTCCTGCATCCTGTCCACGAGCTCCCGGCCAAAGGGCGAAAGGCCGCGATGGGTACGATGCCCGGCCACGCTGTCGCAAACCTCGTTGTCGTAATTCCAGCAAAGGGTTACAACCTTCAGGCTTTTGTTGAACCAGCGCTCCAGCTCCCCGATGCTGCCCTTGAAAAGCTCAGCCCCTTCCGCTCCAAGGATTCCAAAAACGCCGCCGTTTTGAACTGTCTTAAGGTCCGATGCCGATCTTATCAGCTTCAGCCGGTCCGGGTGCTCGCCCTCAAATGCAATTGCCATCTCAAGCTGCCTGGCCATAACCGCTGCGGGATCTTTCCGCTGGCCGTGATCGGCGAAGGAAGACAGGACCTGCACAAAGGACCCGTATCTTCCGGCCCGCTCCAGGTCCCAGTGAAAGCCGTTCCTTATAAGCTCCCCGGGACGGTTGATCTTCGATAATGTATCGCAATGGCCATCGAATATCAGCATATATCCTCCCTGCCGCCGTTCCTTTTTAACGTGCCGCGCTTCTTAAAAGGCGCCCTTTATATGCTCCACGGATTCTATCCCGCCATCAGGCTCCATATATACCTCTATCACGTCAAAACGCAGAGGTACGTCATGAATTCCAAACCTGTCCATATAGATCTGGGCAACCCTGATTATGGTATTGCGCTTTGTATAGGATACAGCCTCGGCCGGCGTGCCGTAACGGTCTCCCCTTCTGGCTTTGACCTCAATAAAACACAGGGTGTCGCCATCCTTCGCGATAATGTCGATCTCACCCAGGCGGCCCACCCTGTAGTTCCTGGCAAGCGGTTTCATCCCGCAGCCCATGATATATTCCAAGGCAGCAGTTTCCCCGATTTTTCCCAGTTCCCTGTTATTCATATTCTGCCTTCCTTGTATTTAGCCATTTTATTATCCCCTGTAAGGCGAATACCTGCCGTCGAGCCTGCTTACAAAGGCAAGGACCTCTGCTACAACCTCATAGAGTTCACGGGGTATTTCAGATCCAAGCCTTATATCCGACAATGCCTCTGCCAGGTGCTCGTCCTCGTATACGGGAATCCTGGCCTCTTTTGCCTTTTCAATTATCTTCTCGGCTATTACTCCCCTGCCTGAAGCTACAACTTTGGGGGCCTTGTCTTCCCCCGGCGTATAGGAGAGCGCCGCCGCCTTTTTTATCCTGTCCGGTTTATCCTTCATATCCTGTTCTCTCCCTATATCCTCAGATCCAGGCGGGTATTCATGCCAAGAATGGACTCGGTAACCTCACCGGCGTCCAGCGGGTTTACCGGCTCATCCCCGAAAACCCTGCACCTCATCTCTGCCAGCCTGTATCCCTTTTTCTCCAGGGCTTCGTAGAGGTCCTTGCGCTGGGCTTTCACAAATTCGGCAAGATGATCGTTTTCCACCCTGAAATGGATGGTCACATACTTATATGTCGTATTCAGGAAGGTTTCAACCAGCCCGAGGTTCTGCGTCTTAAGGGACATGAACAGCGTGAACTGGTTGGGATCAATCCTTCCCCTTTTTGACTTGCGCTTCATGATATAGAGTTGGCCCGCGGTTTCATGCCGGTTTATTATCAGCGGAACATGCATGAAGACATGGTATGTACTGACCTGGCTGAAAAAGCTGAGGGCATTGGACAGCTCCCGGACCACCGGCTGGATGGCCTGGCTGCCTTTTCCGTCGGCCAGTTTTGCCGTATCCGAAGCAAGACTTATTACTTTCTTAAGGGCTTCCGCCTTCTCTCTAAGGTCAATGTCCGCGGCCCTGCCGTCTTCCACCCTGACATAGGCTTTCTCGAAGATTTCCCCGATGATCTTTTTGATGTCGGCGGACTCCTTTTCGAAATACTCCCCGGTTCTCTCAACTGTTTTCAGGATATCCCCTGCAAAACCCTTAAGAATCTCATCCAGTTGGCCGTCCTCAATGTTCAGGCCGCCAGGCAGTGGACCTCTGCCGGTGTCCGTGTTCCCCGGCGTGGTGTCCCTGGCAGGGCTGAGCGCTGATAACATATCTCTTACCGCATCATATACCTGTTCCCTGTCCAGCGGCTCATTGCCGGTAATAAAGCCTTTCAGTGCATCCGTGAGTTTTCCGGCAAGAAAAAGAATATCCTCCTGGCTGGGGACCCGTCCTTCCCCTGGTGATCCGATGATTCTTTCCGCAAGATCCCGTACAATTTGTTCCGCATACCGTTCAAACAGAAGGGGCTTCAAAACGCTTTCCTGGCCCGCCCTGTCCGTCTGTGAAAGCGAATCTGTTAACATCCGGCTCAGTGCCTGGAGATTGTCATTAATGTCATATTCCCTGTTCGCCAGCTTTACCGCCATCTCCAGCATGGCCTGGTCGGAATCCATCCGGTTGGCAGCCAAAAACGCGGCATTTTTAAGCCCAAGGCCCGGGTTTTCCTTAAGCAGGTCCAGCACCCTGGATATCAGGTCATCTGTGGCCTTGACGCCCAGGGACTGAAGCTGCCTCGTTACCTGGGAAACCTGGCCGCCTGATTCATTCTCCTGCTTCGATGGGGTGTCCATCCTGACGATTCTTGCGGTGACCTGGTCTCCTGCCGGCTCCCCGATCTTGAGGGTCAGCATGGTTCCGGGAGGCACATCAAGGCCTTCCGGGATGCTGGCCGAAAAGCTGGAACCATCCAGGAGCGTTATAAGAAGCAGCCCATTCTCCATGGCAGTCACCCTGCCCTGGATCAGATCACCCACGTTCAGGCCTTCAAGGGCCGCTTTGGACAGTATCTGGAAAAATTGCTGGGGCATAAGCCCGTCGATTCTCACATTATCCACCCCGCTGCCGTACAACGGCAATGCGCTCTATACCGCGGTTTCAGATCCAAACAGGCCGGAGGTGAAGCTTCTCCGGTGTATGGGACAGAGTCCCAGCTTTTTTATGGCTTCAACATGGGCTTCGGTGCCATAGCCCTTGTGCTTGGCAAAACCATACCCCGGGTATTTTACGTCCATCTTTTCCATGATCCGGTCCCTGGCAACCTTGGCCAGGATGGAGGCGGCAGCCACCGAAGCGCTCAACGCGTCGGCTTTCGGAACGGACTTCTGCATTATGTCCAGGTCCAGCCGGACCGCGTCGATGATCAGATAATCCGGCCTTGTCTTCATGTAAAGGATGGCTGTTTCCATGGCCTTCTTTGTGGCGTTGTATATATTTACCCTGTCGATATATGTATGGTCGGCGATGCCTATGCCATAGGCAACCGCCTTCTCCCGGATCTCGTCATACAGCTTGTCCCGTTTTGCGGGCGAAAGTTTCTTTGAATCGTTAAGCCCGTAGATAACAGCATCCTTCGGCAGGATGACACAGGCGGCCACCACGGGTCCGGCCAGGGGACCCCTTCCCGCTTCATCCACTCCGCCAATAAAGCAGTATCCCTTTTCCCGGGCTTCATTCTCAAAGGCCATCATGGCCTTAAGGCGCTCAATCTCTTTTCTCTCCGCTTCAAGCCTCTTATAGTATTTATCGGCAATCTTCCTCACCGAATCCCCGAATTCCTCCGACAGCTCCAGGAGCCAGCGATGGGCTTCCTCAAGCGGCATTCCATCGGCCTTTTGGGTAATCTCTTTCAGGGTTGGCTTCTTCATGGCAGTTCCTCCAAAGTATCTTCTTCCGGCGGATCTTCCAGGGTAATCTTTCCGATCCTGCCTCCCCGGAACTCATCCAGCACGATGGCGGCTATCCTGTTAAGGTCAACCTCTCCGCCCGAAACAAGGCATCCCCTGTTCCTCCCCGCTTCTTCAAGAAGCATGAATCCCGGCCGTTCTTTTACCTGGCCCAGCTTGTAGCGCTCCATGAGCCTGTCGGGATAAAGCGCCGCCAGCCGCTCCATGAGCCTTGCCGCAAGCTCGGTGGTGTCCATGATCTCATCTTTTATGGCTCCCGTGAAAGCCAGGTTGAGCCCGGTATCGGGATCCTCGAACTTCGGCCAGAGTATGCCCGGGGTATCCAGCAACTGGATCCCGGGATTGATCCTGACCCATTGCTTCGTCCGGGTCACGCCGGGCTTGTCGCCGGTCTGGGCGCTGGCCCGCCCGGCAATCCTGTTTATAAAGGCAGATTTTCCTACATTCGGTATGCCGACCACCATGGTCCTGACAGGCCTGCCTATACGGCCTTTTGCGGCCGCTGATTCGGTTTTCAGGCGGGTTAGCTCCTTCAGTTTATTTTTCAGTTGGTCCATGCCGGTTCCGGTTATGGCATTGGTGTAAATCGCCTCAATACTGCTCTTTTTGAAGTATTGGGCCCATAGCCTGTTCTTCTCGGGATCGGAAAGATCGCTTTTATTGAGCGCGATGATCCTGGGCTTTTGGCCCACGAGCCTGTCTATTTCAGGGTTGCGGCTGGAAAGGGGGATCCTGGCATCCAACAGTTCGATGACCACATCCACCAGTTTCAGATTCTCCTTTATCAATCTTCGGGTCTTGGCCATATGGCCCGGGAACCATTGAATATTCAAGACTTGTGTCTCCTTTCAAAAGCCCTCGTTGCGGAAAACCGCACCCTTATATTTTATCCTTAATCAGAATTGTGATCAAATCCTTGGGACCGCTGAAGAGTAAAATAAAAAGAGGACTTGCGTCCTCTTTCGGTTGGTATTAATCGATTTCTGTCGTAAGGTCTTCCTTTACGCGGGCCCTCTTGCCAACCCTTTCGCGCAGGTAATAGAGCTTGGCCCTTCTGACCTTACCCCTGCGGATGATCTCAAATGAATCAACCTTCGGGGAGTGGACCGGAAAGACCCTTTCAACGCCTATGCCGTAGGAAACCCTCCTGACCGTGATGGTCTTCCTGATCCCGCTGCCGCGCATGGCGATGATTGTCCCTTCGAAGGACTGGATTCTTTCCCGGTTGCCTTCCTTAACCTTTACGTTGACCCTGACATAGTCACCGATCTTCAGGTTTGGAAGATCCTTCTTCATGCCTTCCTGTTCGAGCGCACGAATAATGTCCATTTTCCTTTCCTCCAATTCCTAGAGTGTTCATACCGGTACTCATCATCTTCTGTTCTTCTCGCCGGAAGCGGACCACTCTGTATTCACGCCGATATATTATAACATGGAGCTGCGAACTTTGCAAATAATATAAAAAAATGGATAGCGTCAATTTACTGTAGGGAATTTGAGGGTAGATGTATCCTGGAATAGTCCTCTACGGACACGCCCTTGACAACAAGCATCTCCCATATAGTTCGGCAGCCTGGGCGGCACCGGATAAG
>Ga0134104_1001890_pt1 | contig 16123 bp, 11 predicted proteins | sample 15_3_2metaG_FD_94455 | JGI IMG/M metagenome (GOLD analysis project Ga0134104, IMG submission 94455) | Switchgrass degrading microbial communities from high solid loading bioreactors in New Hampshire, USA - 15_59_3.3_214_A2 metaG | ecosystem: Engineered > Bioreactor > Semi-continuous > Anaerobic...
CATGAAAAATGAAACAGGAACACTTTGCAAAAGTTACTTCCACCTTTCTCAATTCAGCGAATTTGCAAAACTTAATTCCGCTTCTTGTGAATTTGGGGTGGAAATTACTTTTTCAAATGAGGAAATTCATTTTTGAAGCTTTTTGTAAAATAAAGGGTTGACAAATTAACATTGCAGTGATATACTTTAGCCATACAGCAACGGCGCTGTGGATTTTAAATCCGCAGCGCCTTTTTCTGTTTTTATTTCCCATAAAAACAACGGAAGAAAGGGGTTAGAACCTTAATGTTATTATGCGTTAAAAAAGAAGTTGCTAAGCAATTTCTTCGGTTGTTTTATTAATGAAAGGAGCGATAGGGATGTTTCATTTATAAAACACAGGAGCCGGAAGACATGTATCCGCCCCTTTCGGACAATTAAGATTATGTATGCTGCTGTTGCAGAAAGCCCCTATTGGTAAGGTACAAGTATCCGTTTGGGACGATGAAACTATGGAATTTTGTAAAAAACAGTAATTAAACTACTTTAAGGAGGGAACAAACATGAGAAATGGAAATATAACAGAAATATTCGGCAGCATGGTGTTTGGAGATGCAGTAATGAAGGAACGGCTGCCGAAGGATGTATATAAAGCTTTGAAAAAAAACATCGCTGACGGTACGCATTTGGAACTTGATGTAGCTAATGTTGTAGCAAGCGCTATGAAAGATTGGGCACTGGAAAAGGGTGCAACCCATTTTACCCATTGGTTTCAGCCCATGACCGGCATAACCGCTGAAAAGCATGACAGTTTCATTATGCCCGATGGTACAGGCAAAGCTATCACCGAGTTTTCGGGAAAAGCTCTGGTCAAAGGAGAACCCGATGCGTCAAGTTTTCCTTCCGGAGGCTTGCGCAGTACTTTTGAAGCAAGGGGATATACCGCATGGGATCCCACATCCTATGCATTCATAAAAGATAATACCCTGTGTATTCCTACCGCATTTTGTGCTTACAACGGGGAAGCTCTTGACAAGAAAACTCCGCTTTTACGTTCCATGCAGGCATTAAATCAGCAGGCCCTGAGAGTGCTTCGCCTGTTTGGTTATAAAGATGTAAAGCGTGTTTTGGCCATGGTAGGTCCTGAACAGGAATACTTCCTCATTGATAAGGAAATGTACTTAAAAAGGCCCGACCTTATGCATTGTGGAAGAACCTTGTTCGGCGCCCGTCCACCAAAAGGCCAGGAATTGGAAGACCACTATTTCAGACCGATTAAGCGCCGTGTTTCCAAATTTATGCGCGAGCTGGATGAAGAATTATGGAAATTAGGTGTTTATGCCAAGACCGAACATAACGAGGTGGCTCCTGCACAGCATGAATTAGCACCAATTTACGGTGAAGCCAATGTGGCTACAGATCACAATCAGCTTACCATGGAGCTGATGAAAAGCATTGCAGCAAAACATGGTTTAGCATGCCTGTTGCATGAAAAACCCTTTGCAGGAATAAATGGCAGCGGAAAACACATTAACTGGTCATTGGCCACCGACACTGGAATTAATCTGCTGGAGCCCGGAGATACACCATGGGAAAATGCGCTTTTCCTTTTATTCCTTGTAGCGGTTATTAAGGCTGTTGATGATTACCAGGATTTATTGCGCGTATCGGTTGCAAGTGCAGGCAACGATCACCGTCTTGGTGCAAATGAAGCCCCGCCGGCTATTGTTTCAATATTCCTGGGTGACGAACTTACCGAGATTCTGAACTCCCTGGAAAACGATACCTTGTATACAGGTAAAGGCAAAACCCTGATGGAAATTGGTGTAACAGTGCTGCCTCATTTTACAAAGGATACAACCGACAGGAACCGCACATCACCATTTGCATTTACCGGCAACAAGTTTGAGTTCCGTATGCTTGGTTCCAGTTTTTCCATTGCCGGCCCGAATATTGTGCTTAATACCATTGTGGCAGAAGTATTGCGCCAATTCGCTGATGAGCTTGAAACGAGCAGTGATTTCCAGGCGGATTTGAGCAAACTCATTAAGAGGACCATTAAAGAGCATAAACGCATTATATTCAATGGTAATGGGTATGACAGTGCATGGGTTAAAGAAGCTGAGCAAAGAGGCCTGTCAAATTTGAAAACCACTCCTGATGCCCTGCCGGCATTTGTCGACCCGAAGAGCGTGGAACTGTTTACCCGCCATCGTGTGTTTACCGAACACGAAATTCATTCCCGCTATGAAATTTTGCTTGAAAACTACTCAAAAACAATTAATATTGAAGCACTGACAATGATTGACATGGTTAACAAGTTGGTAGTGCCTGCGGTTTTTGATTACCAGAACGAACTGGCTGAGCTGATAATCAGAAAACGAAGTGTCAGTGCTGATATTATAGCAGCACCCGAAGAAAAACTGCTTGCCAGACTGGCCAAACTTTCAGATTGTCTGGTAAAAAGACTGGATTACCTTACCGAGCAGACAATAGCGGTGAGGGAGATAAAAGATAATCTGGAGCTGGCTAAAGCTTACCGTGAAAAGGTTTGTACCGCAATGAGCGAATTACGTTTAATAGTAGATGAGCTTGAAACAATTGTCAGCAGTAAGCACTGGAAAATTCCGACATATGCAGAGATATTAAACAGTGTATACGAGTAATTATACCGCACAAAGGCAATAGCCTTTGTGCTTGTTTAATGATTCAGCAAAATGGGTAAAGTATAAATAAGTTTTTATTGTTTAAATTTTGATTGGATTCTAAAAATTTTGGTTTTATACAGCTTTTGGATGTGTAAAATTTGACTGGATTTGTAAATACAGGCTTAAGGGGGATAAATCTATGCTTACTGCAGTAGTTGGGATAAACTGGGGCGATGAAGGAAAGGGCCGCATGGTGGACTTGTTGTCGTCAGATTATGATGTGATATGCCGGTATCAGGGTGGAAACAATGCCGGACATACCGTTGTAAATGAAAAGGGCAAGTTCATATTAAATCTCCTTCCTTCAGGCATCTTACGGGACAATACGGTTAATGTGATGGGTAACGGAATGGTTATTGACATAGAACATCTGTGCGGAGAAATTGCAAGGCTTAAGGAAAAGGGTGTTAATATAACACCTGATAAACTGAAGATTAGTGATAAAGCCTTTATATGCATGCCATATCACAAACAGCAGGATATTCTCGAAGAAGAACGCCTGGCAGATAAAAAATACGGTTCAACCCGCAGAGGCATCGCTCCGGTATACGGTGACAAATATATGAAAAAAGGCATCCGGATGGGTGATTTGCTTTTTCCGGAAACACTCAGGGATAAGGTTGCCGGTATTCTCGAATGGAAAAACATAACACTCCAAGGATATGGTCATGAATTTTCACTTAATGATGTTATGCGATGGATTAACGAATTCGGTAAACCTCTTCTTCCCTTTATTACAGACACTACCGAATACCTGATGAGCGCTGTCAGGGATAATAAAAATATCATGTTCGAAGCCCAATTGGGGGCATTACGGGACATTGACTACGGAATTTATCCGTTTACCACATCTTCTCAGACATTGGCTGCATATGCACCAATTGGGGCCGGAATTCCGGGTGTAAAGCTGGATCAGGTTATCGGCATCATGAAAGCATATTCCAGTTGTGTGGGTGAAGGTCCGTTTACAGCAGAGCTGTTTGGTGAAGAAGCCTCTGTTCTGCGTGAAGCCGGAGCTGAATATGGAGCTGCTACAGGAAGACCCCGAAGAGTTGGCGGATTCGATATACCGGCAAGCAGGTATGGGGTAAAAATGCAGGGCGCTGATGTGCTGGCGCTTACAAAACTTGATGTTCTCTCCTATATGGATAAAATTCCTGTATGTGTTGCTTATGAAATTGACGGTGAACGATGTGACAGTTTTCCTACCGGTGACAGGCTTTTGAAGGCAAAGCCGGTTTACGAATACCTGGACGGATTTAAAACCGACATATCAAAATGTAGGACTCCCGGCGACCTGCCTGAAGCTGCATTGAAATACATCCGTTTCATTGAAGAAGCAGTTGGCTGCCCGATTAAGTATGTTTCAGTGGGTCCCAGCCGTGAAGATTATATTGAATTGTAAAGCAGGAATAAAAGCGCAATATTAAAGTATTCAGCCGGAAAAGGCATATGTTAAGGCACAACCGATTTGAATTTACCGTTCGGTTGTTCAGCTATTTATGCCATTTCCGGCTGCCTGATTATTCAGCCTTTTTTAACTGAACCGCCCATGATGACAGTTTTTTATTATTTACCAATGCAAATCCTCTGTTTTCATAAGTCAAATCGTCTATTTTCCTAAGGTATTCATAACCGGTATACTGTCCGTCTGCTGAATCGTACTTTGACATTATTGAATCCTGTACAATTATAAATATACCTTTCAGTTCCCCAAGAGCCGGATTATATGATTTCCACTCGTTATTTCACTGCCGCATGCTATCAACTCCTGCCACCAAGCAGCCAACAACCGAAACAGTGGTGTAACTCTGTTGCCGTTTCGGTTAATTCAGATACGCAGCATTATTTCATGGAATATATCCGATAAAGGTACCTGAACATCGGCAAGCCCTGCCTCATAAACCACCCTTGGCATACCATATACAATACAGGATTCCTCTGCCTCAACAATAATCTTTCCTTTATATTTTTTAACCGACTCACATCCTGTAAGCCCATCATTCCCCATACCTGTAAGGATAACCGACAACAGCCTTTCTTTATAAACAGGTGCTGCCGAATCCAGCGTAACATCAATGGATGGCTTGTAAATGGTATCAATAAGCGGACAGTCCTCTATCCTTAAACCCACCGATCCGTCTGTTTTTTTATCAATTAAAGTCTGGTAGCCTGCCGGAGCTATATAAATATTGCCAGCCTCAAGAATATCACCGTCCTCGGCTTCTTTAACCCGCAGTTTGCAAATACTGTCAAAACGTTCAGCCAGTGGTTTAGTAAAACCTGGCGGCATGTGCTGTAAAACAACAATGGGCACCTGGGTGTCCTCCGGGAAACGAGGGAGGATGCACTGCAAAGCTGAAGGCCCTCCCGTGGAACATCCAATTATTAACAAATCAGCCAATCCCGTTCTTCTTTCAATCCAGCCTTCAGGCTTATTCAGTAGCTGTTCCAGGATTTCGGACACATTTTTAGCTGCGGCATTCTTCTGTTCTTCCAAAACAGGTTTTTGCGCCTTTACAGCGATAGCTTTCAGTCTATCCAAGAAATCCTTTATTGCTTCGGGTTTAACCTTTTCTTCCAGCAGCGCACTTTTCAGAAAAAAGTCTGCAGCTCCTGACTCTAAAGCCTGAAAAGCGGTTTCGGGATCTCTATCTGTCCTGTTGCTCAACATAACAACCGGAACAGGGCAAACCTTCATAATTTCCTTCAAAGCAGTCATACCATCCATTTCCGGCATTTCTACATCCATCGTCACAATATCAGGCTTAAGTCTATGTACTTTTTCTATGGCATCAATGCCGTTTCTGGCAATTCCAATAATAAAAAGCTGCGGATCCTTCTCTATGATCATACTGATGCATTTCCGCATGAAAGAGGAGTCGTCCACTACTAAAACACCATACTGTTTCATGGATGCCTCTCTCCTTTCCTGTAATAAAATGTCAACGGCGTATATATGGTCTCGAATCCGGAATTCATTCCCGTTATAGTCTCTGCATGGCCTAAAAGCAGGTACCCGCCGTCTTTCAACACTTCATATAAAGAACGAATTACCTTGTTTATAGCGTTCCTGTCAAAATATATCAATACATTCCTGCACAGGATTATATCTACTTTTCCAATCTTTTCAGCTATATTTTCATCCAGAAGATTCAAACAACGGAAGTCAACCATTGCCTTTATTGAATCCCTGATCCTATAATCTTCATCATAATATGTAAAATACTTGTCAAGAAATTCTTTTGGCATTGTACGGAAGGAAAATGATTTTTTGTTATATGATCCTCTTCTGGCTTTCTCCAGAACCTTTTTATTTATATCCGACCCTATAATTTCAACAGCTCCGGCTTCAAACAGCCCTGTTTCCTCACATAATATTACCAAAGTATACGGTTCTTCCCCGCTGGAACAAGCAGAACACCATATACGCAAAGGATTATCCGGTGTACGGCCTTTGTACTGGGGAAGAATAACTTTTTGGAATTCCTCCAGAAGATTTTCTTCCCGGAAGAAATAGGTCTCATTTACTGTAATGAGCTCTATCAGAGTATCCCATTCTTTTGGTTCAACCCTTAAATAACCTCCGTATTCCCAACATGAAAGGCCCAGTTCCTTAATCCTTTCCGATATTTTTGACTCAAGAGAGGAAAGATTTTTAAAATAGTCTATGCCACAGTATTCATATATGAGTTCTGCCAACTGAATTAAACCAAATGTATCCATGCTGAATTGCTACATCCTCCCTAAAATAACCTGTTTATGAGACATAATACTTCCAAAGTTTAATGGGCGATTACGTAAGGTACGCGCCAAAAGGGTATTATCCCGCTTCCGTTGAGCATATCTTTAAGTTGTACTGCAAACTTGTTCCGCCTCAGCGGATATTGAATCATCCTGCCTGAAACAGGATACGGTTTATTCTTCACCTAAAGAGGCAGGACATTTTACCTGCCTCTTTAGGCTCAAGTCAATCTTCAAAATGTGAATTTATCTCATCTTCAGATTGAATAAGGCTTTGGTTGAACCGGTATAAACGCTGTTAAGCCAATTCCCGCAATACAGCAACGATCTCTTCCGAGTATTTCGACAATTCCCTTGTTACCGCAACAGTGCGCTCAACATCCTTGATATTAAGAGTTATAACACGGTTTATTTCTGTTGTAAACCTGGCCAGCTGTTCCACCTCATTAGCCTGGACTTTTGTTGCAGCGGCCACTTCACTTGCCTGACCGGTTACATGCTCAACGTTATCAATGACCTTATCCGCGCTTAACGACTGTTCCTTCATGGCTGCCGTTATCTGTTTTACCTGTTCACGGGCGTTGGCAACGCCTATGACTATATCCTCCACCCCATGTGCCTGCTCTTTTGTCATGTTGGTAATCTGAGCAGCCTGATTCTTTATGTTTTCGACAGCGGTAACTATATTCTGTCCCTGTTTGGCCTGCTCTTTTACTGCAGTTGTAACCTGACGCATCTGTTCCCTGGCATTTTCAACACCCTTTATTATATCATTAATTCCTTGAGCCTGCTCTTTAACCGCATTTGCCACAAGGGCAGACTGTTCGGTAATATTTTGGACATATGCAGTAATATCCTGTCCGTGTTTAGCCTGTTCCTTCATTGCAACAGTTATCTGGCGTACCTGTTCCCTTGCATTTACAATGCCCCTGATGATTTCTCCAACTCCCTGGGCCTGTTCCTTTGCAGCCAATGAAACTTCAGCAGCCTGGCCGGTGACATTCTCAACAGCCTTCATGATGGTTTGCCCCTGTGAAGCCTGCTCTTTCACTGCGTTTGTGACCTGTTTCATCTGTTCTCTTGCATTTACCACACCCTTAATGATTTCTTCAACACCCTGAGCCTGTTCCTTCGTAGCCTGGGTTACCTGTGATGCCTGATTAGTCACATTCTCCACTGCAACAACAATATTTTGGCCTTGCTTTGCCTGCTCTTTCACTGCTTCTGCGATCTGCCTTACCTGTTCCCTTGCATTTGCTATACCCCTGATGATTTCTTCGATACCCTGCGTCTGCTCTTTTGTTGCTTGCGTTACCTCAGAAGCCTGTTTTGTTACATTTTGCACCGCAATTATAATATTTTGCCCTTGTTTAGCCTGTTCTTTCACAGCCGTGCTGACCTGTCTTACCTGCTCCCTTGAATTCTCTACGCCTTTTATAATATCCTCAACGCCTTTAGCCTGTTCTTTAGTTACATTCGTTACCTGTGCAGCCTGGCTGGTCACGTTCTCAACCGCAATAACAATATTCTGGCCCTGTTTTGCCTGCTCTTTCACTGCAACTGTAACCTGGCGCATCTGTTCTCTTGCATTTTCAATGTCTTTTATTATGTTTTCAACACCTTTGGCCTGTTCATTAGTAGCCTGGGTTACCTGTGCCGCCTGGTTTGCAACATTCTCTACAGCCACTACGATATTCTGGCTTTGTTTTGCCTGTTCTTTTATTGCTGTTGTGACCTGCCTTAATTGCTCACGGGCATTGGTTACACCTTTAATGACTTCCTCAACACCGGCAGCCTGTTCTTTTACTGCAGCTGCTACCTGGGCTGTTTGCTTTGCAACGTTGTCAATGGACTGTATAATGTTCTGCCCCTGTTTCGCCTGCTCTTTAACCGCAACACTGACCTGCCTTACCTGTTCTCTTGCATTTGCTACGCCCCTGATTATTTCTTCAACGCCTTTAGCCTGTTCTTTTGTAGCCTGTGTGATCTGAGCAGCCTGATCGGCTACATTCTCTACAGCAACTATGATGTTTTGCCCCTGCTTTGCCTGTTCCTTAACTGCAACAGTGACCTGCCTTACCTGTTCCCTGGCATTTGCCACACCCTTGACTATATTTTCCACGCCTAAAGCCTGTTCTTTTGTAGCCTGTGTAACCATCGCAGCCTGGTTTGCCACTGTGTTTACAGCTTCAATAATCTTTGCGCTTCCCTTATTCTGTTCATTTGTCGCAGTAGTTATCTGGCTTATTTCTGCGTTAACATTTTCTATTCCTTCAACAATCTTTTCAATTGCTTTGCCGGCCTCATCACTTAATTTTGAACCATGTTCAACCTTTTGAGTTCCAATTTCTATGGCCTTTATTGCCTGGCTCGTTTCCCCCTGGATACCCTTGATAAGTTCTGATATTTCCTTCGTTGCTGTAGCCGTCCGCTCAGCAAGTTTCCTTACTTCATCGGCAACAACGGCAAAACCCTTACCATGTTCTCCTGCCCTTGCAGCTTCAATTGCAGCGTTCAATGCAAGAAGATTTGTCTGCTCGGCTATATCGTCAATTACTTCGATAATACTGCCAATTTTTTCAGAACTCTTCCCCAGGCCGTTAATAACATTCTCAGCCCGATGAATAACTTCAGATATATCCTTAATGGCAACCAAAGTATCAGCCACGGCTTTTTGGCCGTCTTTAGCGTCATTCTGCACTTTTTCACTTAGTTTATTCACATTCTGTGCGCTTTGGGCAATCTGGCTTATGGAAGCTGCCATATTTTCAACTACCTGAAGTGTTTCATTTGAAGATTTTTGAAGTTGCTCAGCATTTCCCGCAACACCTTGGATAGATTTCCCCATTTCTTCTATTGAAGATGATATTTCTTCAACAGATTTCGCCGTACTTTCAGCGTTGCCTGCTACCTGCTGTATCGAAGCTACTATTTCCTGTACTGCTGCGGATGCTTCTTCAGCCGATCCCTTTAGATTTTCTGCATTCCCCGCTACACCTCTTATTGATTTGCCCATTTGCTCAATGGACGATGATATTTGCTCTACAGAGCTGGCTGTACTTTCTGCATTACCCGATACCTGCTGGATTGATGCTACCATTTCCTGTATCGCAGCAGCAGATTCGTCCGCCGATGCCTTCAGGCTTTCACTGTTTCCTGCTACCCCCTTGATGGATTTGCCCATTTGCTCTATTGAAGATGATATTTGTTCTACAGAACTGGCCGTACTTTCTGCATTGCCTGCCACCTGCTGGATTGAAGCCACTATCTCCTGTATTGCCGCTGAGGCTTCTTCCGCAGAAGCTTTCAGACTCCCGGCATTACCTGCAACACCCTGTATTGATTTACCCATTTGCTCTATTGAAGATGAAATTTCTTCAACCGATTTGGCTGTGCTTTCTGCATTGCCTGCCACTTGCTGGATCGAAGCTACTATTTCCTGAACCGCAACCGATGCTTCTTCAGCAGAACCTGTCAGGCTTTCAGCATTGCCCGCCACACCCTTTATGGATTTGCCTATCTGTTCAATGGATGATGAAATTTGTTCAACAGAGCTTGCAGTGCTCTCTGCATTGCCTGCCACCTGCTGGATGGATGCCACTATTTCCTGCACCGCCGCAGATGCCTCATCAGCCGAACCTTTAAGGCTCTCGGCGTTTCCTGCAACACCTTTTATCGACTTGCCCATTTGTTCTATCGAAGAAGATATTTGCTCTATTGATCCTGCGGTACTTTCACTGTTCCCTGCCACCTGCCGGATGGAAGCTACAATCTCCTGTATCGCTGCTGATGCTTCCTGTGCTGATGCTGCCATACTTTCGGCATTGCCCGCCACACCTTTTATTGATTTACCCATTTGCTCTATAGATGAGGATATCTGCTCTATAGAGCCTGCCGTGCTTTCGGCATTGCCCGCCACACCTTTTATTGATTTACCCATTTGCTCTATAGATGAGGATATCTGCTCTATAGAGCCTGCCGTGCTTTCGGCGTTGCCGGCCACCTGTTGTATTGACGCAACCATTGAGTGAATGCCAGTTGTTGCTTCTTCAGCCGAATTTGACAGGCTTTCGGCATTTCCGGCCACTCCCTTGATGGATTTACCCATCTGCTCAATCGAAGAAGATATTTGCTCTACCGAACTTGCGGTACTTTCTGCATTGCCCGCTACCTGCTGGATTGACGCAGCTACTTCCTGAACTGCTGCTGTGGCCTCTTTTGATGAGCCGGCAAGGCTTTCTGCGTTTCCCGCAACGCCTTTTATCGACTTCCCAATCTGCTCAATTGAAGATGAAATCTGCTCCACCGAACTCGCGGTGCTTTCTGCATTGCCTGCAACTTGCTGTATGGAGGCAACTATCTCCTGCACCGATGCTGAAATCTCTTCTGCTGAGCCTGTCAGGCTTTCAGCATTGCCCGCAACACTTTTGATGGATTTTCCCATTTGTTCAATTGAAGCTGAAATTTCTTCTACAGACTTTGCAGTATTTTCACTGTTTCCTGCAACCTGCTTTATTGTAACTACCATGTCTTCAAGGGATTTTTGTGACTGTCCGGCAAGTTCCATCAATTTTTCAGCGTTATTTACTACACCATTAATTGATTTTGAAAGCTCGTCAGTCATTGAATTCGTGGAATCAACGGCAGAAGACTGTTCCATTGCACCCTTTGAGACCTGTTCGGTAATGACGGTTAGATCATTAAGTTTTTCATCAAGCCTTTTCGCAGAATTAGCTGCTATATATACCTTTTGAGAAAGTCCTGAACTTTTCATAAATTTTAATGCCATATTTTTCTTGAAACCCATAAATAAAGCCCCCTATAGTATTTTGAAGAATCAATGTTCTTACCGTTTATTATTCATTTTGAAAATTTTTTACTGTTTATCATGTTTGCAATCCCTGTCACATCCAGTATGCAAGCTACACTTCTGTCTCCCAGAATTGTAGCCCCGGAAATGCCTTCCACTTTTCCTATGTATGATCCGAGATTTGTAACAACAATTTCCTGGTTCCCAATAAGTTCGTCCACCACAAGGCCAAGACGCTTTTCAGCTATCCCAAGCATGACAATCAGGGTATTTTTCCTTTCCTTCCCCCTCGGAATACCAAAGTAGTCATGCAGCCACACAAGAGGAATGGCTTTATCCCTGATAACCGTAACTGCCTGTCCGTTGATGGACTCAATTTCATTTTTGGGTTTCCTTATAATCTCGACCACGTTATTCATAGGGATGGCATAAGTTTCATTGCCTATTTTTACCAAAAGTCCTTTTAATATTGCAAGTGTAAGAGGAAGCTTGATCGGAAGTTTAATTACAAATTTCGTTCCGGCACCTATACATGTTTCAACATCAATAATTCCATTCAGCTTTTGAACATGGGACCTTACAATATCCATTCCAACCCCACGCCCCGAAATATCACTTACATTTTGTGAAGTTGAGAACCCACTGTGGAAAATGAGATTAATCAACTGCTGCTCGGACATGTTGCCAGCTTCCTGTTCGGTAATAACCCGTTTTTTGATGGCGGACTGCTTTATCTTTTCCACATCTATTCCAGCCCCGTCATCTTCAACAGTTATTATTACATTACTTTCATGGGGCAATGCTGTTATACGCAGTGTACCTTTTTCGGGTTTACCCAGCTTTTTACGGATTTCCGGCGCTTCAATCCCATGGTCTATAGCATTCCGTATCAGATGTATCAGCGGATCACTCATTTCTTCCATAATAGTTCTGTCTATCTCGGTTTCTTCACCTTCAAGTATAAGGTTGACTTTCTTATTCAGCGAATGGGACAAATCCCTGACCATTCTGGGAAAGCGGCTAAATAACTGCTGTACCGGAATCATACGGGTTTTCATAATTCCTTCCTGAAGTTCATTGATCAGTACGGACACATGGTTTGAGATAACTATCAGGTCATCAACGGTTTCATCTGATGGATACTGGTTATACAAGTTATTTGCGACCTGTGCTATTCTTATCTGTTCAATCACCAGCTCCCCTACAAGATCCATCATTCTTTCCAGACGGTCCACATCAATCCTTACAGTATGTACAACCCTTTTTTCCTCTTCCAATGGTTTTGAACCCGGGGTATTAATCTCATCCCGTCCCTCATCACTTACAGCATTTTTTTGGGATTGCGAATGCTCAGCAAGATATGGGTAAACATTAACATTTCTCACATCCATCAAATCATTTAGTGCCTTATGCTTCAGCGCGTCAGCACTCATCTGGGTTATAACCAGAAAGGCTACTTTGTTAATATCAGCATCTGTTGGAATTTCCAATACATTTGGAACCATGCTTATAACCGTACCCCACTCATTTAAAAAGTTCATAATAAGGCAGGCACGGGTTGATTTCATCTGGCTGTCCTCCGAAATATTAATCTCACATACAAGAACATTCTGCCCGATGCTCGATGCATGATTTATTTGCTCCTGTTGCTTTGCATCAAGTACAAACGTTGTTTGCCCAGCTTTTATATTTTCAGCCGTTTCTGAACTATCGCCTGGTTTATTGACGGAAAGTATCTCATTTAATTTGGTTATCACAGGAGTTATCTCTGTCTTAATGTTGTTTTTATCAGTAGCAAAATCCTGCTCCAGCATCCTTAAACAATCCAGGCATTCAAAAAGGACATCGATAACAGGTCCGGATACTTCAAGGAGCCCGCTGCGGATCCTGTCCATAACGTTTTCCATTTCGTGTGTAAGGGTTTTCATTTCTTCAAAACCCATTGTTGCGGAAGAACCTTTCAAGGTGTGTGCTACACGCAGCAACTCCTGAATGATCTCTGTTGTTTCACCGTTCTGTTCCAATTTAACAATATTGTTTTCGAGAAGCTGTAGCTGTTCTTCCACTTCGCCGATAAAAGCCCTTACAATCTCCGGGCTTTCAAATATATTAGCCATGCTGCACCCCTTTCTTATTCATAAAGAACCCTATCAATGTTCAGGATGCTGACAACGCCCTCATCGGTAATGCCTATACCTTCAAAGTAGCTGCCGTCAATTCCTGCTACCATCTCCGGCGGTGGTTGAATATCAGAAAATTTCATTACCTGGTTAACTTTGTCAACCACTATTCCAATCAGTTCATTCCTGCTTTTTACAACAATAATGCGGGTTTTTTTTGAAGGAATGTAATTCGCAAGTCCGAATCTTTTATGAAGATTGGCTACAGGAATGATTTTACCCCTAAGATTTATAATTCCTTCCAGGAATGGTTTACTGTTGTGTATTGGAGTAATATTTTGCATTTTAATAATCTCATATACGTCACTGATCTTTATTGCATATTTTTCACCCGCTAGTTCATAGGCCACAAACTGGCTGGCCAATAATTCATTCATCACTGCTCACCCCCCTTCAATTATTTCAGTCTTTATTGCTATAGCCTGCTTAGTGTCTGGACAACATAGTCCTCTTTAAAAGGTTTTATTATGAATCCTTTTGCACCAGACATGACAGCTTCTCTGACATAGGACTCCTGCCCCAGGGCAGAAATCATAACAACCTTTGAATTGGAATCGAATTGCCTTATTTCCTTTAACGCCTGGATACCGTCCATTTCAGGCATGGTTATATCCATAGTAACAATATCCGGTCTAAGTTCCTTATATTTTCTTACCGCTACAGAACCGTTTTCTGCTTCACCGATTACTTCAAAACCATTCTTTTCAAGCATGGTTTTTAGCTACATTCGCATAAAAGCGGTATCATCGACAATAAGGACCCTCTTCATTAGCATTTCACCCCCCGTATTACATAAAAATACAAAATAAATAGCATGCAAAATTTAAGTTGCATACTGTAGTCCACTTTGATTAGGTTGCTTGACCTTTACTGCGAAATGCCCTTACAAAGCAACCTGCAACTTGGTTTTATTGTGCTTCTGCAACCGGCCTATAGCCATTAAAACATGCCTATGGGTCTGTTTACTCTGTATATGCCCCATATGTGCCAGTCTGATATATCCTCTTTATCTTTCAGGATCTTTTTAATTAAAGTAACAATATGCTCAAAATGTTACATTGGCATATTCAGAAATGCTTTATATTAAGCATATTTACGGTTAGTAATCCCTGATATCTGAATTTTCTGTATAAAAATTAATGTATCTTTTTAATAATATTTATGATATATTGTTGTATTGGATGGCTGCTTAAATTCAACATATTTAATCAGCACAGAAACAATATTAAGGCATCTTGGATCTATGAAAAACACTCTTTAACACTCTAATGTTTATCACTAAATGGCCAAGGAGGGTGTATTAATGACGGTAGAACCTATTCGCAACAAAGCAAAAATCAAACAGATGTACTATTACTTAAACGGTAAGGATCCGAAATATGGGCTGCTGTTTAAATTTGGCCTGAATACCGGCTTAAGGATCAGCGATATTTTGCCCATTAAGGTTAAGGACATCTATACAGCAGATAACCGGTTCCGTGAATATCTGATTCTGAAAGAAAAGAAAACCGACAAAGAGAAAAAAATAAAAATAAATGATTCTCTGAAAAAAGAGATAGAAAACTATGTGAGAACGCAGAATCTAATGCCTGAAGATTGCCTGTTTGCAAGCAGGAAAGGCGGGCATATAGGCAGGGTTCAGAGTTACCGCATTTTACGCGAAGCCGCTGAAGCAGTAGGGATAGAGAATTTTGGCACCCACAGCCTGCGTAAAACCTGGGGATATTGGACATATAAAATGTCACGCTACAATATCGGTCTTATAATGGATACGTTCAACCACAGCTCACAACGGATAACTCTGCGTTATATAGGTGTAAACCAGGACCAGAAGGATGAACTGTACTCCCTGGTTCAATTTTAAAACCAGTGAAAATTCCCAAAATAATTTTTAAATTAGTTTGGGAATTTTACTCTACTAAACTACAAAATATGTAGAAATTTTAACAATCATGTCGATATATATTTTAAAGTAACATATTGGGCATATTGTTACATAGATATTCAGGAAAACCTTTCCTCCATATATACCATATAATTTTCCAGTTAATGTATATTATAAGAATATTCGTACTAAATTTGCATTCCTTAATACAAATGGTTATTCGCCTTCATAATATTCCACATTTGCATTTATTTTATAAAATGTATTTGCTTCACTATGAAGAATTATGCCTACTTTATCAGAATTGGGATAATATGCTATGTCAGGATAACCTATCGCATCAACATCCAAGTAGACAAGCATTTCGTTCTGTGAAGTATTTACTATTCTATGTGCTCCTCTTCCCGAAGGCGGACAAACAATAATATCTCCTGCCGAAATCGTCTTTTTGCCGTTGGGTGTTTCCAAAATGCCACTTCCGCTGATTATATAAAAAACTTCTTCCCTGTTAAGATGATAGTGATATGGGTAGTTTGCTTTCCCAGGCGGTATTTCATAAAAAGCTGCATAACACCTGCTCTCTTTACTGCGCGGTGTTACTTCATACTTGTAATATTCGTATGGTTCATGTTCATTTAAGTGTTTTGGCTCAATCATACTTTTGTTGGTTATTAGTATTTCTTTATTACTCATCAAATATAATGCCCCCACTTGTCAAGACAATTTTTTAGCTTTTCTAAGTTAGGTTCTCCTTTCTTTATTTTTGTATAATTATAACATTTATGCATTCTGTTGGAGGATGTCAAGGGCGAGCGTA
>Ga0134104_1001905_pt1 | contig 16002 bp, 12 predicted proteins | sample 15_3_2metaG_FD_94455 | JGI IMG/M metagenome (GOLD analysis project Ga0134104, IMG submission 94455) | Switchgrass degrading microbial communities from high solid loading bioreactors in New Hampshire, USA - 15_59_3.3_214_A2 metaG | ecosystem: Engineered > Bioreactor > Semi-continuous > Anaerobic...
GATCCACTCCCTAGCATTTATTTCCCTCCGATTCTTTGTAGGATTAATCAGAGGGATAATTCGCCAGGGGGTGGGTCAATTCCTTTTCGTTGCTCCTGGGTCAATTATACACCGGCGGTGACATGCAAGGATTCCGTCTTTTGTATACATGGTGGAAATAATCACCAAAGCGTTCATAGTAAGTACTACAAAAGTGTCGATAAATACACCGGCCATTGCAACCACACCCTGATCATGCGGAATCTTTACATTTGCAAGAGCATGGGCATGCGGAGTTGAACCCATACCGGCTTCATTAGAAAACAACCCCCGTTTTGCGCCCTGGCTGACGGCTGTCTTCAGGGCATATCCCAGACTGCCGCCGATAATGGCATTGGGCCTGAAAGCGTATTTAAAAATCATGCCAAAGGTCGCAGGTAGATATTGAATCCGCAACAGTAATACTATACCACTGCCCAGGATAAAAAGCACCGCCATGAACGGGACAACCTTTTCTACAACAGAGGCCAGTCGCTGTACTCCTCCCAGAAAAATGATCCCACAGATAACAACCAGCCCAATTCCCATAATCCATGCCGGAATACCGAAGGCATTCTCGCATGTGGAGCTGATGGAATTGGACTGAACCATGCATCCGAAAAATCCCAGCGCAAGCGTGATTGCAATTGCAAAAAACTTCGACAGGAATTTCCCGAAATCACCCTTGAAAGCTTTTGTGATATAGTAGACCGGACCGCCGTGAATGCTGCCGTCAGGCGCCTTCACGCGGGTCTCCTGCGCAAGAACAGCTTCGGCATAAATCGTTGCCATGCCGAAAAAGGCAATAACCCACATCCAGAATATCGCACCGGGGCCACCGGTCAGAATCGCGCCGCTGGCACCAATGATATTGCCGGTACCAACCTGGGCAGCAACGGCTGTTGCCAGCGCTTGGAACGAAGACATGCCTGCCTTTTGCTTTTCACCATTGAGATTCAGTGAACCAAAAGTCCGGCGCATGCTTTCACGAAAACAACGCACCTGCACAAACCGAGTCTTAACGGTATACCAGACGCCTACTGTTACAAGCAGGATCACCAAAACGTAGTCAGAAAGGTAGTTGTTGATTGTCTGCACAATTGATAACATGCATAATACCCCCATAAAATTCTCTTCCCTGGAGTTTCACCAACAAAAAAGAACCGCCTGACGGCGGTTCCGGCATATTCAGCTGGGCATTCTTCGGTGTTTCGCGTAAGATATGCGCTCAAGTCCTGTCGATTACGACAGCTTATACCCGGCTCTGTCCGTCTGCCTGAGAGATTCAGCAGAAGGGATTACAGCCCGCCTGCTTTGCACCGTCGGCACCCAATGAATGGGATTCTCCAGAGCTCCCTCCACAGCCAGTCTCCAAGGATTGGCCTCAGATTCAAGCTGCTTCTTCGGGCTATATTTAATTTGTTATATAGAATACCATATAACGGACGCTGCCGCAACAACAATATCATGATTTTCAAAAAAATCACATTTTGCTCAAATATATGGCAAGTTTTTTTCAGAAACATAGTTAATTCGCCTGAATCCGTGTTTGACATTCTGCAACAAATTAAGAAATGACATATGTTCATACTTTTATGGAGCAGTTTAAAAACCTGCTCCATTCTACGCCAAGCATTTTGCGGGAAATGAATTGTTCGTTTAATCACGTATGTTCATTTCACGAACCAAATAAAAACTTCACTTAGGGAATTTGGTAAATACATCTTGGCAGTCTCGGGCGTATTAACTTAATTTGACACTACTAATCTTTCCCCGATTATGATCGCCTTTGAATCACTTCCATGACCAATTTCCCTGGTTTTGGCAACAGGAATCCTTTCGCCTGCGAACTCTTTCACAAGTGTAACAATGTCAGGTTGACATTTGTTTTCTTCCATTTTAGTGAAGGTTCCGAGTAAAATGCCTTTTACCTGCTCAAAAGCCCCTATTTGCTTTAACTGTGCCAGATAAGTTGTCATCTGAGGCACTTCTCCTCCGTATGACTCCAACAATAAAAGTTTGCCTTTGAGATCGGGGAAATACTTTGTTCCGGACAATTTCAAAAAGCATCTGATGTTTCCGCCAACAACAACTCCTTCCATGGATTTTCCCTGAACCAGGACAAAAGCCGGATTAAATAGTTCTTTCCTGTTTTCAAACCTGTACCGCTGTTTCTCTGCACAACCGCCGCAAACCAGATGTCTCACCTGATATAGAACACTGCATTTGCCTGTCTGGGAATATATCGCATTAATTATGGTCGTAAGATCGCTATACCCCCAAAAAATGGCTTTGCTGTTCTTAATTGCTGCGTAGTCCAGATCATCCAGTATCTGATTCGCCACATCCCCACCTGAAATATCGTAAATTTCTTCAATATCAGGGTTATTGAACATTCTCATCAGTTCAGCGGCACGTTCTTTTCCGGAGCCTGAAAAAACTCCGTCCTTTTCATATATACAATTGCTTAGAATAACTTTATTCCCAATCGATTCCAAATAGTTAACCAATTCCTCGTTTTGTTTTTTTAATTCCATCTTTTGCCCGTTGGAGCAGGCTACGATCCCTACCGTTTTCATATATGCACCTCTGTAGCCGGTTGTCATTGTTACCAAACTGCAGTTAATAATCATAAGCCCGTCATAAATTATGTCAAGAACCGCCACTACGGCATAACAAGGAATAAAGATTTTCAACGTTTTCAACAATGTAGTCCGCGCCTGCTTTTTCAAGCTCGGCTCTGTCGCCGTAGCCGTATAGGACACCAATCACATCAATGTTATTTTCCTTTGCACCGATAACGTCGTGTTCCCTGTCACCAACCATTACTACATTTGTCAAACCGGTCAGGCCGTTTTTCTGCAATGCAAACCTTATAACATCGCCTTTTCTGTCCCTCGAACCGTCCAGTTCGCTTCCTGAAACATCATCAAAATATCTTAGCAAATCAAAATGTTCCAGAATTTTCACGGCAAAAACAGTGGGCTTGGAAGTTGCGACAAACAGCTTCCTGCCGTTTTTTTTCAAACTTTTCAAAAGTTCTTCTATGCCGGGATAGACCCTGTTTTCAAACATACCCGTTTCACTGAAGTATTCCCTGTATTTTTCAACAGCCCTGTTGCACTCTTCTTCGCTGAATCCGTAATAGTCCCTGAACGATACCCTAAGCGGCGGGCCGATAAATTTACACAAACTGTCGAGATCCTTAACCTCTATGCCGAAACTTTTCAGTGCATATGCCACCGATTTTGTAATCCCGACTTTAGGATCGGTCAATGTGCCGTCCAAATCAAACAGTATATTGGTGTACTTCTTCATAAAAAAAGCCTCCGGGTTATACATCTGTTCAATCGTTTTTATGCCGTTATGATTTAGTTATTTCATAAACGGGAGAGTTATTGCACTTTAATTTATAATCTGTCATTTAAGGTCGGTTGCAGACATGTTTTTTAATATGCCCGTTTTTCTGCATGCTTTTATAATGCAGTTCATATCAATTTCACTTTTCCTTTCGGACATCATCACTACAGCCGCCTCATTTAAAACCGTTTCGATAGCCGAACAGCTTAACCCGTTAAATTTTTTTGCAAGTTCTTCTGTCTGTATATCGGCTGAAAGGCGATTTTTCCTTGTATACATCCTGATCAGTTTAATTCTTGTCTCCTGATCCGGATTGGGAACGGTATATTTCAAGTCAAACCTGCCCGGACGTATAAGTGCCGGATCCAGAGAAGCATAAGAGTTTGTTGCCGCTATCACCAAAACCCCGTCTTCATTTTCAAAACCGTCCATCTCATTCAGCATGGCCGTAATAATGCGATTATTTTCCTTATCCACACCCGAACCCGCAAAATTCCTCCGTTCACCGATACCGTCAAATTCATCAATAAACACTATACAGGGCTTATTCCTGCGCGCTTTGCGGAACAATTGCTTTACCTTCCTTGGCCCGACTGACATAAACATGCTTTGAAAGTCAGCACCCTTGGTGGCTATAAAATTAACGCCGGCTTCTTCCGCCAAAGCCTTAGCAAACAACGTTTTTCCGTTCCCTGGCGGGCCTTCCAGCACAATACCCCTGGTCGGCCGAATACCTTTTTTCCTGTACTCGTCCGAATGTTTAAGTATATCAACCGCATACATCATTTCCCTTTTCAAATCATCCATGCCGGCAATATCATCAAATGTTACCCCGGTATGCTTTACCACCCTGAAGGAGGTAAAGTATTCTCCGAAAATCTTATAAATCACGGTAACAATTATGGCTATAAAGGCCGCATCAAAAAAAATGTCAAAAACTACGGCAAATCCGCCTTCACCTTTGGTATTATCCTTAACATCAATTCCGGACAACAGAAGTCTCTCTTTAAAACCGTCGGTTTTCGGGTTGTCCGTATAATACTTTCTGCTATCTCCTTCTTTCTGAAATTCGACTCTGTCTGTGTAAATTGCAACACTTTTTATCTTTCCATCTGAAAGGAGTTTGTTAAATTCTTTATATTTCACATATGTTCCATTTTCCTGGTTTAAAAGCGCTGCTGCCGCAGCGACGGCAATTACGGCTACACAGGATAACACAATAATCAATCTTCCCTTAAATCGGTTTTTTTTCATAAATCACTTCTTCCCCTGTATTTAAATTATCGTAAGTTCGGCAATGGTATTTTCGCCTACTAAAGACGATAGCTGCATTTTCCTCCCATAACATTTTCTACGAATAAAATCAGATTTTCAATATATTTTCTTCTTAACTGCGTTCCACAAGTCCGGTTGCATTTGCCTCTTTTTTCAAAGTATTTGGGATATTGCCTTTAAAAAACAGTTATATACGGAATTGCTTATAACAATAAGCAACTATCCGGTAATTCCTGAAATCAATCCGCTTCCTTGGAAATGCCGGGGTATTATTTTATCCTTTCAATCCTGCGGCTACACTCCTTCGCCGTTAAACTCGGGGATAAAGCTTTCCAGAGCTGTCTCCCCTTCCTGTATAAATCCGTTTTCCACCCCTATTTCTATTGCAAAATTCACAAGTTCCTCATATTCCTCCTCGGTTATCTTTCTGTTAAGCTCCGGGTATACCCTATTCTTTGTTATCGGGGTGTACTGATTCATAATGCTGATGAATATCCTGTTTCCGTAGGTTTCATATAAGTATTTTATTATTCTCTTGGAGTCCTCAAGGTATCCCGGCAACGTCAGGTGCCTTACTATCACACCTTTTTGCATTATTCCCCGCTCATCAAATCTCGTTTCTTTCACCTGTCTGACCATTTCCTCAATTGCCGCTGCAGCAACCGCGAAATAATTCCTGCAATTGGAGTACTTTATCGCGGGTTCGTCCGACATATATTTCAAATCGGGCAAATAAATATCAATATATCCTTCAAGCATCTTTAAGGTTTCTACTTTCTCATACCCGCTACAATTATATACAACAGGAATAATGAGCCCTTTTTGGCGTGAAATATCCAAAGCCTCTATGATATGCGGAACATAGTGGCTTGGGGTAACCAGGTTGATATTATTGGCTCCCTTTTCCTGAAGTTCCAGGAAAATTTCCGCAAGCCTTTCTACTGTAATGGTTTTCCCTGCCAGTCCCTTTGATATGGCCCTATTCTGACAATATACACATCCTAACGCGCAACCGGAAAAAAATACCGTACCGGATCCTTCTTTTCCTGTTATGCACGGTTCTTCCCACATATGAAGCGCCGCCCTTGCAACAACCAATTCATCGGTGGTCCTGCAATACCCTATTTTGCCACTGGTTCTGTCCACATGACATTCTCTGGGGCAAAGCACACAATCTTTTAAAATATCTTGGAAAATCAGCGAATCCATCTATAATCCTCTTTTCATATACTCATTGGTATAATTACAAATCTGCTGACTTCTACAAGAATAATCTGAAACTTTTTGACTACTTTATTTCTTGTCTTCAGGAATATCGCACAGAAAGCCTGCATATGGAAATTTATAGAGCATTACCGGTGTGCCGAACAGATTGACGACCTTACCTTTCGCCGTTCCGCTGATAATCTGCTCCGCCCCCTCAATCAGGCTTGAAATCAATGCCGGATAAACCGGGAATGAACCATGAGACGGATATATTGTGTCAAATTCATCAGTATACATGGACAACTTCCTCAGGCTCTCAACATACAGAGACATATTTCTGTGTTCCTTAAACATGAAAATGTTTCCATCCTGAACAGTATCCCCCGAAACAAGAACCCTGTTGTTTATATCCAATACAGCTATGCTGCCGGGTGTATGGCCGGGAATGAAAATAATTTTCAGCGGCCGGTTTCCAAGATCTATGACGTCATTATCTTTTACAGGCAGAATACCGCCCACCCCGCCGTGTGCCCGATAATTATCCTCTTCGTCAGGATGCATATAAAAACAGTCAAAGCTGCCGTTCCCTGAAATATGATCGGGATCAGCATGTGTATTCAGAAGCATTACCGGCAATTTTGTGATATTTTCCGCAATTTGTTTTGCATCCGGTGTATTCATGCCGCTGTCAATAAGCAGTGCCTTTTCTGTTCCGGCCAGCAGGAAAAAACGTACTCCGTTGTCTTCGATCCGCCAGGTGGTATCATTTATTTGAATAATGTTAGCCATAAATCCCCCTCCTAATCAACTCGACAAAACTATACTCATAAGGCAGCTCTGTCAATTTATGTTTCACCATGTTAATAAATGAATATTAACGACATATTATGGCATATGGATTATGTGAAATACGTCAAAACCGGTTAAACGTTCCTGCCGATGAAAAGGAACTTTCCCATGTAATACAGGAAAGCCCCTTCTCAAAGCTTAGCGTTCTGTAACACTTTTATCCTGCCTTCTTTTATAAACGACTATTTCCGGATCCGAGCCATTGCATCCATATTCGCAGACAAGCAAATAATTCTCATCTGCAGCCACACCGTAACACCGTTCTTTTCCTTCGATTTCAACCTGATTTCCCAAATACATCTTATCATCTTCCAGCAGTTTTACCTTTTGTCCATTAGAAAGCGTATATTCCAAATTGATATACGAACCTTTCAATAAATTCAAATCAGTCAAATTTAACCCTTCAATTCCCAGCGAATTAAATTCATCAATAATCGCAGTTTTTATTTTTAAGAGTTCTTCCATATTAATACCTTCCTTTAATTTATAATTTTTCTCACCGGAACAGCCGCACGCACCTCAGTTTCCGAACTTGCACCCAATCCCGGATACGGCGCATCATCGGATTTTTCCGGCATGATATTTACTGTAACCAACTGCCTTTGCTATATCATCCAGCACGATGCTTTCATCCATATGTGCAATGATATAATCTATTCTGCTTACAGCTTTGACTTTGTCCGATAATTCTATTTTAAGCCTCCTGTATTCAGTATAGCAGAAATGACGGAAAAACACCCGACTAAAATTGCTTAAATATAATACATCAGTATGTGTGAGGTCAATTCATAATATAAAGAAACCCGGTATCCCATTTGCCTAATGGGAAACACCTGTATTTATACAATAAACCAAACTAAACCAAAAAAATTCATAACACCATGCACCAAGATTGTTGACCAGCAGTTTCCGGTTTTTAAACTGATAAAGCCAAGGATGACTCCATATACAGCACCAGCAAAAACCTTTGTAATTACAGCAAAACAGTCGCCGGATATCATATTGGGAACCATATACCCGACGTGCCATACGGCAAACAGAATAATATTCAATGCATAAATTTTGATTTCATTGTCAATCTAAATTCATTCCAGATATAACCTCTAAACAACAGTTCCTCATAAACAGGTGTGACAATACTGCTTTATCCCCTAAATTGCATAAAAGCATTTTATCTGTACCGCCGGTAACAAATCATGCAACTGTTTTCATCATAAAAGGTTCAGCTCTGGATTTTTTGACTGCCTATATACAAACCCAAGCTTTTCATACAGCGGTTTCCTGTCAATGCCCAGGTCAAAGCTCCTCTCCGCTACACCCACGAATTTATGGAAATCACAGTTTCCGGCCCGTTCTCCAATGCCCTGCAGAGTACAGTCCACATAATATGCCCCCGCCTTGGCCGCTTCCGCCATATGGATTCCAGCTCAATATCCTCGCCCTCATCCCGAAGGGTATCCAAAACGGTTTTCTGGGCCAATCCGCCAAGAAGCAGCCGGGTAGAGTCTGCCTTTGGATCACATCCAACCACCATAACCTTCTTGCCCATTTCACCAAAGCCTGCGGTAAGGTTTTGGGTAATAATAGACTTACCAATACCACCTTTGCCATAAATTGCCACCTGTCTCATAAACTAATCCTCCTTTTACCGTAATATCAACATTGAATTTTTGAGCTCAGAATGAATGCATTGCTTCGCTTCGGGGATGAACTTAAGGAGCAGCCTTTTTGCCTAAGCGAGATATTCCACGAAAAACCGTATAACTGAAAAGGCGCCTTCAAGCTGTGCTTGAAAGGCGCCTTTGCCGGATCATCCTCTGAAATCTCCAATATTGGATGAATTTGGGTTCTGTTTACATTATACCGGGTGACAAGTATGATTACTATGCATGCACTTGTATAAGATTTACAATAGAAATAACAAATTTTTATACAGAATCAACAAATATCCCGGCTGTATGAACAGCCAGACAGACTTTGTTAATTTCAAAGCTGTTCTTGCGCAGATCTTTATGCGCCGGACAGGTTTTTCCGTCAATACCGAAAAATCCTTAAACGGAGCATTCCATAAGGATGTTGAGCATGTGCAAAAACTGGCAGATAGCCACGTCCGGTTACCTGCCAGTTTTACATACGATATTTTTTTCAATTAACCCGATTCTTCGCCAACACATAAAATTGGGCTTCAAACAAGTGCTTATCAGATGACTCCAAAAAGGAGATCGCCGTATGTGGGTATTGGCCACAGGCTTGCATCCACGATGGTTTCAAGCCTGTCTGCAACAGCACGCAGTTCATTCATCTGCGGAATAATTACATCCTTGTATGCGCGGGCATGACTCAGCGAATCCCCTTCACTTGCATCAGCCTCTTTAATCTTCTGATCCAGCTTGTCGATGGCGGCTTTCAGGCCGGATGTAAGCGTTACGAGCTCATCCAGCTCTTCCTTGACACAGGAGTAATCCGCATCTGCAGCCCTGAGGGATGCTACGGTGTCCGCAACCTTTCTGACATAGGAAAGTGTCGCCGGGAGGATCTGCCTGCTTGCCATTTCAATCATGGTCAGGGCTTCTATGCGGATTGTCTTGATGTAGTTTTCAAGGCATATCTCATAGCGGGAATATAATTCGGCGCGGTTCAAAACGCCATGCTTTTCAAGTACCCTAATGTTCTTTTCGGCTATAAGTGCCGGAATGGCATCAACAGTGGTCCTCAGATTGGGCAGTCCCCTTCTCTCGGCTTCAGCAACCCACTCCTCGGAATAGTTATTGCCATTGAAAATAATACGCTTATGCTTACTTATGATCTCCTTAACCACAGCATTCACTTCGGCCCTGAAATCCCCGGCATTTTCAAGGCGATCGGCAATCTGGCTGAGGGCTTCGGCTACAATGGTATTTATTATGAAGTTCGGCGTAGCTATGGACTGTGACGAACCCACCGACCTGAACTCGAACTTATTGCCTGTAAACGCAAAGGGAGAAGTTCTGTTTCTGTCGGTGTTATCCTTGGGAAGAACGGGAAGTGTTGAAACACCGATTTCCAGGGTTCTGCTGGTTCCGTTGTTTTTGACGACACCTGTCTCTATCTGCTCTATTACACTGGTCAGCTCATCACCGAGGAAGATGGACATGATTGCCGGAGGTGCCTCGTTTGCCCCAAGCCTGTGGTCATTTCCAGCTGTGGCAACCGAGAAGCGCAACAGATCCGCATATTCATCGACAGCCTTGATGACAGCTACGAGGAATATAAGGAACTGTGCGTTGTCCAGCGGTGTGGTACCGGGATCAAGGAGGTTCCTTCCATCATCGGTTGAAATGGACCAATTGTTGTGTTTGCCTGATCCATTGACGCCTGCAAACGGCTTCTCATGCAGAAGACACGCAAGTCCGTGCCTGTCGGCCACTTTTTTCATGATTTCCATGGTCAGCTGATTATGATCGGTTGCTATATTGGTGGTGGCAAACATAGGTGCCAGCTCATGCTGTGCAGGAGCAACCTCGTTATGCTTTGTTTTAGCAGAAACCCCGAGCTTCCAGAGCTCTTCATCCAAATCATGCATGAATCTGGATACTTTTTCTTTCAGTATTCCGAAATAGTGATCCTCAAGCTCCTGTCCCTTTGGTGGCTTGGCACCAAACAGGGTTCTTCCGGTGTAAATCAAATCCTTGCGTTTCATGAAAAGCTCCTTGTCCACAAGGAAGTATTCCTGCTCGGGTCCCAAAGTCGTTACAACCCGCTTGGTGGTGGTATCGCCGAAGAGTCTAAGGATACGGATCGCCTGCTTGGAAAGCGCCTCCATAGAACGCAGTAGCGGAGTTTTCAGGTCAAGTGCTTCCCCGTTATAAGAGCAGAAGGCTGTAGGAATATAAAGCGTTTTATCCTTCACAAAGGCAGGCGATGTACAATCCCATGCAGTGTAGCCCCTGGCCTCGAATGTCGCACGAAGACCGCCGGAAGGGAAAGATGAAGCATCAGGCTCACCCTTTATTAATTCCTTGCCCGAGAATTCCATAATGGCTTTGCCGTCCCCTGTCGGTGTCAGGAAGGAGTCATGCTTTTCGGCTGTAACACCTGTCAGTGGCTGGAACCAGTGGGTAAAATGGGTTGCCCCTATTTCAACCGCCCAATCTTTCATAACACAGGCTACGACCTCAGCTACTTCCGGATCAAGCGGAAGGCCTTCTTTGATTGTTTTCTTCAGCTTCTTATAAATAGGTTTTGGCAGGCGCTCCTGCATTACCGTGTCACTAAACCACAGCTGAGCCGAATATACCCGAACAAACCCCATCAATACATCTTTCCATGACCCATTCTCCTTTCAGAATATTTTTTGATCTATCCCGTAAAATTTTTAATAACTGCTGGCCAATCGCTGGCTATAACCGGATAAAAATACAAAAAAGGCGCTTCACATCGTCGGTGAAACGCCTTTGTTTCCGATAAAACACTCTTTAATTGTTTCATGCATGATTACCGTAATCCTTATACGGATTCCATAAAGTAAACATCAGCCTTCTGATTATGTTACCAAAACAACTTTTGCTGCATTAATACCAGTTAACAGTAATTGCAGGAAGCTGCAATTCAAATTTCATATTTTACTGTACCGCATAAAACAACGCTAAATTACTCACCCCTGCTTATGCATATCTGATATATTTCTGTCATGCAGTAAAACTTCTATCTGTCATTAAATCCTGCTTCCGGATTAATCGAATAATTTAAGTTTATTTTAGCAGATTAATCAACATTTTGCAAGATATAGAACTAAAAATTTCATTTATAGCTGATATAACCAAATTCAATAACATCATTGTTTCATATTTCCCGTCCCGTGGATTCTGTTATTTTTTATCCAATAAACGCATTTATCCCGTTGTTTTCCGCTATAATCCCTAAAGTTGGCTCTGCTTATCATGCTCACACTCCTTCATTGACGCTGCGTCTGCCATATCCTGCATTTTATTGACCGATCAGTTTACGCAACATGACTTCAGCCTTGCGAATATCCGCCTTCCCGCCGGTTTTCTTCATAATGTAGCCGAACATCGCGTTAATTGCTTTGTCCTTACCGCTTCTGACATCGGCTGCCGCCTTTGGATTGGCATCCATGGCTTCCCTGCACAACTTTTCAAGTTCCTCATCGGAGATACCCACAAGATCTTCAGGTTTAATAAACTCCTCCACCGGTTTGCCGGTCTCCAGCATCTTCTGCAGGGTCGCCTGGGCGACACCGATATTAATTTTCCTCTCATCGGCAAGTTTAACCAGCGCAGCATACTGTGCCGGTGAAATGAGGACGTCGAATAATTCCTTTTCCTCCTCGGTGCCCATTGTGGCAAAAATAGTGCCTACAATCAGGTTGGCCGCATTTTTCACACTTGCACCTTCTGCCAGTGCTCCTTCGAAAAACTCAGCTACCTTTCTGTACCTGGAAATCTGTTTTGCTGAAGCCTCAGGAAGCCCCAGAACATTCACATAACGCTTGAGCTTTTCAAAAGGCAGTTCGGGCAGAGACTTCCTTATTTCTTCGATTTTCTCCTCATCAATGCTGAATCTCAAAATATCAGGATCAGGGAAGTAACGGTAATCTTCGGAGTTTTCCTTATCACGCATAGGGGTAACGGTATTGGTTGCTTCATCGTAGCGCATGGTCTGCTGTACAACTGTTCCGCCCGCATCGAGAATATCAGCCTGCCTCTCGGCTTCGGCCATGACGGCCTTTTGAATGAAACTCAGTGAGTTGATATTCTTGATTTCAGTCCTCACGCCCAAACTTGAATCACCGGGCTTTCGCAGCGAAAGATTAACATCGCAGCGCATTGATCCTTCCTGCATCTTGCAGTCCGATATTCCGATATAGCGCATAATAAGCTGCAGCTTTTCGGCATATTCCTTTGCCTCTTCAGCGGAAGAAATATCCGGCTCGGAAACAATCTCAATCAGCGGAACACCGCTGCGGTTATAGTCAATAAAGGTATACCCTTTCTCGTGGATTAGCTTTCCGGCATCCTCCTCGATATGAATCCGGGCAATACCGATACGCTTGCCGCTGTCCAGCTCAATATAACCCTTTTCACATAGCGGTTCATCATATTGTGAAATCTGGTAGGCTTTTGGCAAATCAGGATATACATAATTTTTTCGGTCCATATGGGACTTGGTATTGATTTTACAATTCAGTGCCAGGCCGGCTTTTATGGCATATTCCACCACTTTTTGGTTGAGTACGGGAAGGGCTCCGGGCTGACCGGTACAAACAGGGCAGCAATGGGTGTTGGGCTCGCCCCCGAATTCAGTGGTGCAGCCGCAGAAAATCTTGGTTCTGGTCGCCAGTTCAATATGGGTTTCAATCCCGCAGACAATCTCATAATTCATATCCTGGCACCTCCTTCATAAGCACCAATGATCTGTCCTGCATTTTGCTCATAAAAATGGGCCACTTGAAGAACCGTTACCTCACCAAACCGCCTGCCGATAATCTGCATACCGATGGGAAGCCCATTGGCGTCCTCACCGCATGGAACCGAAATGGCCGGAACACCTGCAATATTTACAGGCACGGTGCATATATCCGCCAGGTACATTTCTACGGGGCTTTTTCTTTTGCAATTCAGCGGAAATGCGGTACTGGGCGCCGTAGGAGCAACCAGTACGTCACATTTTTCAAAAACGGCATCAAATTCCCGGTTTATCTCTTCACGAATCAGGCAGGCTTTCTTGTAATAGGCGTCGTAATAACCGCTGGACAGTACATAAGTTCCCAGCATAATACGGCGTTTAACCTCGTCACCAAAACCTTCGCTCCTGGTTTTGACGATCATGTCATCAATACTGGAATATGAGGCTGTGCGATAGCCATATCGGATACCGTCATATCTCCCGAGGTTTGAGGATGCTTCAGCACAGGCGATAATGTAATATACCGGAAGCGCAAGCTTCATGGCCGGAATCCTGATGTTTTCTATCACGGCACCATTCCTTTCAAACAGCTTTATGGCTTCCTCAACCTTTGATTTGATCTCCGGATTGATACCGTCAAAGAATTCCTCGGCCACACCAATGCGTATACCCTTTATATCCCGATCAAGGCATTCAGCCATGGAGGAACCATAATCATAATCCACACTGGTCTGATCGCGTCTATCAACGCCCTTAATGGCATCGAAAACAATGGCAGCGTCCTTCACGCTGTTTGTCAGGGGGCCAATCTGGTCCAGGGAGCTGCCGTAAGCAATAAGCCCATAGCGGGATACCGCGCCATAGGTGGGCTTAAGCCCCACCACGCCGCAGAAGGAAGCCGGCTGGCGTATTGAACCGCCGGTATCCGAGCCAAGGCTGTATACCGCCAGATTTGCACAGATGGCCGCGGCCGAACCGCCCGAAGAACCGCCTGTAACATAATTTGTATTCCTGGGATCAAGCGGCGCACCATAGCAACTGGTTTCCGAAGTGCTTCCCATGCCGAATTCGTCCATGTTGGTCTTGCCCAGAAGAACCGCACCCTGTTTTTTCAGCCTCTCCCAGACGGTAGCATCATAGTAAGGTTTAAAGCCCTCCAGGATTTTAGAGCAGCAAGTGGTAGGAATCCCGTCGGTGCAGATATTGTCTTTCAGGGCCATGGGAATGCCGCAGAGCAGCGGCGCATCGTCCTCCTTAAGCATCTGGTCGGCCTGCTCGGCAGCTTCCAGTGCAGTATCAAAGGTCAGATGCACATAGGCATTGAGGGTTGGATTCAGTTTTTCAATGGCATCAATGTATGCCTTTGTAAGCTCTACCGCAGAAATTTCGCGTTTACGAAGCTTTACTGCAAGTTCAGTTATTCCCATTCTCATTTTTTGCTCCTTTCCACCCTGAAAAATCCGTTATGCCCTTCAACATTGGAAAGGATTTTCTCACTGGGCAGGGACGGTTCTACTTCATCGGGGCGCAGGTCATCAAATGAGACAATCCTGGCACCCACGCTTCTTATCTGCTCAGTTCCGCCTTCAATATACTGGTTTATTGTATTTGCAAAAGCTATAATCTCATCAAACTCAGCGGTAAACCGTTCAAGCTCTTCATCCGAAAAGCTCAGTTTCGCAAGTTTCGCAAGTTTCTCTATTTCGTTTTTTGAAATTGCCATAATCCTCACTCCATTTCTTACAGCAACCGACTTTCAAGCTCATCCGGATGATTTAAACACGCTTAATTCCTGATTTTTATATGCACTTCACGCAGCTGCTGTTCGGTTACTTCGCCGGGTGCGCCGCACAACAGATCCTGTGCGTTGCTGTTCATGGGGAACGCCATGACCTCGCGGATGTTTTCCTCATTCCTGAGGAGCATGATCATCCGTTCAATTCCCGGCGCCATACCGGCATGGGGCGGCGCTCCGTACTGGAATGCATTATAGAGCGCTCCGAACTTCTTTTTCAGAATCTCCTCATCGTAACCAGCAATCTCAAAGGCCTTTACCATGATATCCAGGTCATGGTTACGGACTGCGCCTGAAGAGAGCTCAACACCGTTGCAGACGATATCATACTGGTAAGCCAGAATATCCAGAGGATCCTTGGTAATAAGCGCCTCCAGCCCACCCTGCGGCATGGAGAAGGGGTTATGGGTAAATTTTATTTTTCCGGTTTCTTCATCTATTTCATACATCGGAAAATCATTGACATAGCAAAAGCGGTAAGCCTTCTTCTCACAGAGGTCAAGGCGCTTGCCCAGCTCATCGCGGATTAGCCCCGCGTATTTGCAGGCAAGTTTTTCCCTGTCAGCAATAAAGAATATTACATCGCCCGGAATAAGGCCGGCAATCTGCGCCAGCTCCCCTTTTATTTCTTCGGGGATGTATTTGTCAATGGGACCTTTATAGGTCATGTCCTCCTGGACCTCAAGGTAGCCAAGCCCGCCCATGCCGATGGACAGTGCATAATCCAGCAATTTTTCATGGAAACCCTTGGACATCTCGGCATGAACCTTGATGGCCCTGACCGTCTTATTCCGGAAGGGTTTAAATGCGCATTTCTGGAAAAAATCAGTCACATCAATGATACGCAGAGGATTGCGCAGGTCCGGTTTATCCGTACCAAACTCCAGCATGGCCTGCTTGTAGCTGAACACTGGGAACGGTGCCTCGGTGATTTCATAACCTTCAGGAGCGAACTTCTTAAATGTCGCAGTCAGTATCTCCTCACCCACGCGGAAAACATCCTCCTGGGTGGCAAAGCTCATTTCAAAATCAAGCTGATAGAACTCGCCCGGAGAGCGGTCAGCCCGCGCATCCTCGTCACGGAAACAGGGGGC
>Ga0134104_1001913_pt1 | contig 15942 bp, 10 predicted proteins | sample 15_3_2metaG_FD_94455 | JGI IMG/M metagenome (GOLD analysis project Ga0134104, IMG submission 94455) | Switchgrass degrading microbial communities from high solid loading bioreactors in New Hampshire, USA - 15_59_3.3_214_A2 metaG | ecosystem: Engineered > Bioreactor > Semi-continuous > Anaerobic...
CAACATGCATTAGACACCTTGTTGCCATGGTCAGCAAATCTTCCGGGTCATTGCAAAGTGCCCAATAAATAATATATATTATGCCCCTGCTAAATCAAAGGTGGGGGCTATTTGACGCTTACTGAAGAAAGACTCGCTCCGGGTGCCTCTTTAAAAATAAATTTTTGATATTACCGAATGCTGTCCCGCCATACAGGGATGGTTTTTACATAAGTGAATCTGAAAGGACGATCCGGGTTTTGAATCCTGTCAAGCAGAATGTCTGCAGCAAGACGACCAATATCAGCGCTTGGAATCTGCACAGTGGTCAAGGGCGGTTCTACAACGGCAGACTCTGGTGAGCCGTCAAATCCAGTTACCATAACATCAGCGGGAATGGATAACCCCTTTTTCTTTAGAGCCGCCATGAGATGAATGGCCAGGAAGTCGTTAGCACAAACAAAGGCATCTGGTATGGATGGCATTTCCTCAAGCCGGGCAAAAAGCCAATCGACGTCACCATAGGGCTCTTCATCCTTGGCGAGGATGCAAAGACTATGATCAAGAGGAAGACCTGCGCTACCGAGAGCCGTACAAAAACCGATCCAGCGCTCATAGAAGCTGTTGCAATGGTTGATATCACCTACAAAGCCGATTCTTTTTGCACCGGAGGCGATCAGGCGCTCCGTTAATGCAATGATGCTTGCGATATTTTCCATTGATATTAAGTCGCAACACAGCAAGGAGCTATTCACATGAGCGTAGCCGTCTACAAAAATAGTGGGCAATCCCAGACCGCATATCATATGCAGATAGTCACGGTCAAATAGCTCAATACCGAGGATACCAACCGTATTTTCCAACATCAGATGAGGCGGCAGCTTCTTTTGAGTGAGCTCCTCCGTAGAGATCTCATACATCTTCAGCGTATATCCGGCACGACAGAGCTGATTGGTGAAATTAATGATAAAGGATGAACCAAAATTATGGTTCATTGGTTTACTGTGTGTCAGCAGTGCAATGTTCTGACTATGTGTACCTGGCTTCGAAGTTTTCTCCTCCAGAAACTGAAAGTATCCGAGCTCTTGTGCCGCCTTTGTAACCTTCTTACGCGTGGCCTCTGAGACGGTGCCTCGCTCGTTGAATATTTTGGATACGGTATTTCGTGACAAACCGCAGGCATCGGCAATGTCCTGCATAGTAACTCTTTTGCGAGCCATAAGCAGTTTCCTTTCACTTGATTGTTTACTAGTCTACCTTATATCACGGTTGATTAGGAAAATAAATATGTGCAAAATGTGAAAATTAATGATGTCGCACATTTTATAATTCTTAGCGTCGACAGTTTTCTTTCACATGCTACATATGTCTTTATGTCTTCCCTCCCATTCCTGAATAAAAGGCTGCCAAGTCAGTTCTTTCATTGATAGATTTTTTTCACTGTTTTTCAAATCTCATTACCCAAAGCACCTTGAAATGCTGTATTGGTTTACATGTCATCTACTGTAAAATCTATTGTTTATTTTATATTCTAACAGGATGTCATCTTTTTAGCAATATTATATTGTTGGGCGCAAGAATCCTTATACCCTATAACAATTCACTTAATAATGTAAACTTATGAAATCGAGTGATAATCATTTTAGTGTAAATAAGAGTTACTTAAGCGGTTTACAAAATGGTAAAATTGCACAATACAGCAAATTGTAAATTAAGTGTCGTTATTAGTGTTGTGCAGTAAATTGTAAATGTTTATGCAGATAAGGCAATTTTAGCATTTTTATATAATTGATTATATTATTATTTTGTTCTATTATTATCTCAGGCATAAGATTAACCTACATTTAAAAATTTATAAATTGCACAATTGCATATTGACATTTTGCACAGTATATTATATACTATTTTTGTAATAAGGTTTACATTTTGTAAACAAAAAACATAATAATGTAAACATTGTTCTAACTCGCTTCTAAATATTCCGGTTGTGTATAAAAAGGAGGAAAAGGAAAGCATGTCAAAAGTCATAAAGCTATATCTCACCTAGCGCTTCGACAAGAGAAAAGGAAACAACCTCAACTGTTGTTATGACAATTCAGTCCCGAACAACGCTCCTGTCTATAAAAAAAGTGGGCTTCTGATACTCAATACATACAATAAGGAGGAGAATCAATGGAAGCAACAAATAGAGCTCCAAAGGAATCACTTCTCTCCCGCCAGAAAGCGTTTTTGAGAATGACGCCTGAGAGCGAAAAGCTAAGACATTTAAAAGAAAATCTACCGTTTATGATTATGCTCTTTCCTGCGGTGCTGGTCGTTTTTTTGTTCAGCTATCTGCCCATCTACGGTATTCTGATTGCGTTTCAGGATTTTGTGCCCGGCGATAAGATCCTTTCAGATACAACAATCTGGGTGGGCTTTGAAAACTTCTCCCGCTTTTTCAATGATCCCCAATTCTGGCCGCTGATGAAGAACACCTTTTTGCTATGTATCTATGGTTTTATCATCGGTTTTCCACTACCGATCATCATGGCTCTGATGCTCAATGCACTCAAAAGCAGGAAGATGAGCAAGACGTTGCATACGATATTCATTGCACCTCACTTTATCTCTTTGGTCGTTTTGGTCGGTATGCTGCGGCTTTTCTTCGGCCGCTACGGACTTGTGAATAATATTGCGGTAAGCCTGGGTGGCGAACGTATTTCCTACTTTCTTGAGGCCTCGGCATTTCGTCCGCTCTATATCTTGTCCAGCAACTGGCAGGATTTTGGCTGGAGCTCAGTTATTTACATTGCGGCCCTCGCTAATGTTGATCATGAGCAGCATGAAGCAGCTATTTTGGATGGCGCGACCCGGTTTCAGCGCATTATCCACGTTGACTTGCCCGCTATAATGCCCATGGTCAGCGTGATGCTTATCATGTCCATCGGTGGGCTGATGGGTGTCGGCTATGAGAAAGCGCTGTTGATGCAGACTGACGGCAACCTTGCTGTCAGCGAGCTGATTTCCACATACGTGTATAAACGTGGTTTAACTGGTGTACCTGATCAAGCTTATGCGACAGCCATCGGTTCTTTTAATTCCTTGATTAATTTGGTACTTCTTATTATTGCTAATACAATGGCTAGGAAGTTCTCAGAGAACTCTTTATGGTAAAGGAGGGCATGAGGGTGTCAATGAAACAAAAAGATTTGAAAGATACACTTGGTGATAAGATATTCTACGCCATCATTGAAGTCTTCCTCGTCCTGGTAACTTTAGTTATCCTCTATCCTCTGTACTTTGTCATTATCGCCTCGATCTCCGACCCAGACGCGGTGCTCTCCGGCAAGGTAATTCTCTATCCTGTACAGATTACATTCTCAGGCTATGCCAAGATCATGGAGCGGCAGGATGTGTGGAGGGGTTATCTCAATACCATCATTTATACGGCTCTTACGGTTATACTTTCTCTCGTCGTAACAATTCCTGCAGGTTGGGCGCTTAGCCGAAAAACTCTCCTGGGAAGAAAGACATTTATGATCTATTTCATCATCCCCATGTTCTTTGGTGGCGGCCTGATTCCCTTTTACAACGTCATGAGCAGCCTGCGCCTCAACAACACCATGTGGGCAGTCATACTGCCTTCAATATTGTCGGTGTGGAATCTGTTCATGACGAAGGCTTTCTTTCAATCGAGCATTAACAGCAGCCTGATCGAAGCAGCTAAGATCGATGGTGCAGGCCAGTTTAGAATATTCTTCTCGATAGTTATTCCCCTGTCCAAGGCAATCATCGCGACCATGGCTCTGTATTACGGTGTGGGTCAGTGGAATAGCTACTTTAATGCAATGATCTTCCTTCGAGACGAAAGTATGTATCCACTGCAACTCGTTCTGAAAGAGATCTTGATTGCCACGGAAAGTACCGTTGGTGGCAGCGGTGAGACAATCCTTGAACAGTATCGTTTGGCGAATCAGATCAAATATATTTCCGTTATTGTGTCAAGTCTGCCGATTTTGATGCTGTATCCTTTTGTGCAGAAATACTTCGCCCAGGGTATCATGATCGGCTCACTGAAAAACTAATATCGCATCCATATCATAAAAGAATAAGGAGGATTGATAACATGAAAAAGTGGATAGCGATCCTGCTTTCGGGGGTGCTAGTTCTGTCTCTGGTGGCCTGTGGAAACAGCGATAAATCCGACAAGAAAGAGAGTGCTGGTGTTGAGAAACTGGTTTCCGAATACGGTTTCCAGTGGACGGATACTTCTGCTCCTATCCTCAATGAAAAGGGCGCTAAGGAGCTGACTTTCAGAGTCTATTCCTCAAAGAATGCTTCCGCTCTGGACTACAACGACATGAAAGTCATGCAGGATCTGTATAAGATGACAAATGTCAATGTAGTATGGGAGAACGTGTCAGAGTCCGTATACTCCCAGCAGAAAAACCTGATTTTTGGCAACTCGGAAGACCGTCCGGATGCTATTTATCATGCAGGTATGACTACTGGTGAGATCATCAAGTATGCAAGACGAAAAGTATTGCTTCCCATCAGTGATTATCTCGAGTACATGCCAAACTTCTCCAAAATCCTGGAGGAGCGTCCCGACATCAAAAATCAGCTTATTAATGTGGAAGACGGAAAAATTTACTCCCTTCCGCGCATTGAAGAGATGGGTTTACTGCAGCATCCCAACATTCTTTTCTTGAATAAGAACTGGGCTGCCAAAGCCATTGAGGCCGGCGCAGTAAATGGTCTCAGTGTGGATGATCTTAAGGATGGCCTTGCTCTCACTTGTGAACAGATGGAAGCCATGCTCCGCTATTTCAAGGAAAACGACATGAATGGCAACGGCGATGTCAATGATGAGCGTCCCCTGAGTTTTGTCTTCAACAACTGGCAAGGCAACCAATGTGATCTTTATGGAATGTTCGGTCTCAACGACAATCTGGAGCATCGGGTTGTTGTGAACGATCAGGTGATCTATACCATACAGGATGAGAGATTCAAAGAGGCAACCAATTTTATTGCCAGATGGGTTTCCGAAGGTCTTATCGATAAGGTCTCATTTGAGCAGTCACAGGATAACTTCTTGGCCAACGGCAAGGGTCTTGAAATCTATGGAGCTTTCTACTGGTGGGAGAGCGAAACCGTGGTTTCCAACCCAGAAAATTACATAGTCTGTGCTCCAATCATTGGCCCACACGGAGATCAGACGGTTTGCGTTTCCAACAACCCGGAGGTCAGTACAGGAGAACTAGTTATTTTTGCCGACTGCCCGAATGTTGAAGTTCTTCTCGCTTATTTTGATCGCTATTACGATCCTTTCATTTCAGCTCAGATTAACTACGGTCCCATTGGCATCGTTTATGAGGAAGAGTTGGACGAAAAAGGAATGCTCGTTCAGAAAGAAATTCCCGAAGGTATGACTGCTGACGAGCTTCGCTTGCAGAACGCCCCGCTCGGTATTATTTATCTCTCTGATTACGCATGGAACAATGTGGTTAATATGGAACCTCGTGCTAAGCTGCGTTTGGAACGTCTGGATGCTTATGTAAAACCCTATGTGCCTGAAGGTGTGAAACCCTGTCCGGTAAATCTGCAGTTTACCCTTGAGGAGCTCAATAAGCTTACAAAATATGAGAGTAATCTAAATGACTACATTCGTACGAACCTGATCCGCTGGCTGCTTAACGGTGGCGTATCCGATTCCGAATGGGCATCTTTCCAGGATGAATTAAAAGGGAAGCTCAACATTGAGAGTATCCGTCAGGTCTATCAGGATGCCTATGACAGATATATAAAAAATGATGGGAGGAAATTAAAATGAAAGACAATCGTAAGATCCTAGCGCTCGTTTTAGCCTTTACACTGCTCCTTTCTCTTGCCGCATGCGGCAACAGTAAGAATACTGCGCCGACTATTTCTGGTGTTCGTGATATGACGGTTGTCGTTGGCTCCGAGTTTGATGCATTCGAAGGTGTCACTGCCTTAGATGCTGAGGATGGAGATCTGACCTCGAAGATTGTTATCGACTCCAACCCTCCTCTTGAATTTAAAAATGGTAAGGTTACTCCTGAAGAAGAAGGCACTTATGAGCTCACTTATTCCGTTGCTGACAAGGGTGGCTTGAAGGCTGAGACTTACGCGACCCTTACTGTGACCAGAAAGACAGGCGATGCCGTTGTTTATAAGGACTTTGATTTCAGTACACAGCCCGTCACTGATAACAGGGGCTGGGAAGCGCGTATTGCCGATGGTGTTGATGCCAGCGCCGAGATGAAGCAGGGAGCTTATGTGTTTGAGATTGCTTCTCCTAGAAACGGTGACGGCGATATTCAGCTTGCAAAACCCGGTTTTGCTCTCAAAGCAGCTGACTATCGTATCAAGATCTGGGCAAAATCCACAGCTGATACATACTGCCACATCATTGCTCGTGATGAAGATGCAGATGGCTGGGCTACATTTGGTGGCGCCTACAATGTCGTTATTGGTAAGGAGATATCACCTCTGGAACTCAACTTTACTTCCAAAGGTAAGGGCAGTGCCGAACTTCTGCTGAATCTGGGCAAGATCACTCCGAATCCCGATAACCCCTCCGATACCACTCCTGAGAATTTTACAGTGACCATCGACAAGATTGAGATATATGAAATTACCGGTGATGAAACCCTGATACCAGCCTATACATCAAATTTTTCTACCGGTAAAGGTGTTACGGTGGAAGCCGGTGACGGTGCAGTGGCCAATGTAAGCTTTAGTGATGATGCTGCGACTGTGAATATCACCTCATATCCCACCAACGGCGGTGTTTGGAGCATCAAGTCCAATATTGAGCTGGGTGATCAGACAATAGAAAATGGTACAAAATATCATTACAGCTTAAAGCTGAAAGCTAAGAATGCGCAATCCGGCGAGTGCATTGTAGAGAGCGCCGCCCAGTACGATAAAAACCGAGTTCACTTCAACGGCTTTACTGTGGCAGCTGGTGAGGAAATTGAAATATCCGGGACCTTTACCGCTGACCGTGCGATCTCTGATCCTGTCATCCGCCTGCAAATCGGTAATCCCTCTGACGGTGTAAGCTCCAATTCACTGGCCATCAGTGATGTGGTATTCGGTAAGGTTGAGGGTGATAAGGAGGTCAAAAAGACCATTGACAACTTCATTGCCTTTGGTAACAGCAGCTATAATGCCACAAATCCTGAGTATCCGTGGGCTGTTTTCAATGGCACTGATGAGGACTATGATCGTGGTGTCGGCACCATCTGGACCGAAAATGGAAGCTTATTCTACCGAATTGATCAAGGCGGTACCACTGACTGGCATAATAAACTTATCTGCGGATATAACGGCAATCCTCTGATGCTGAAAGCCGACAGCTATTACACAATTGAGATTAAAGTAAAGGCAACAAAGAATGTTTCCTGTGGCCTGTTCCTCAACCCCATCGGTGGTTGGGACCCCCGTCTATCCGAACGACTGGATATTACCACCGAGGAGCAGACTTTCAAATTCACCACAACCGATATCTTTATTACAGACATGGACTTTGAGCTGTTGTTCCAGTTCGGGTCTGAAGACTTGGCGCAGCTTGGTGAAGTAACCGTTGAGTTCAGCGATATTACGATTTACCAGATGAGTGTCATCTGAACCTATTATCTGCTTGCAGGGGGATGATAAGCGCATCTCCCTGCAAATAAGTATGCAAAATAAGTCAAGGAAGGAGTCAATAAATATGAGAAACAAGGATGTTGTACTATGGATTGCCCTGTGCTTGATTGTCAGTGTTCTGCTTTGTAGTTGCAGACAGTCCGGAGCACCAGTCACCGTTCATTTCAATGGAAACTATTATGGATGCGGAGAGATAGGCAGCCAAACGGTACACATGGGATCGAAACTTGAAGAACTTGATGCTCCCACACGGGATGGTTATGTGTTTCTCGGATGGTTTAAGGATAAAGGCTTGATTGAAAAGTGGGATTTTGAAAAAGACAAAGTTTACTCTGAACTTACGCTGTATGCAGGCTGGGACAGGGATAGCGGAGACGAGATCGAATATCCTGATACAGACAAAGATTTCACAAACTTGAGAACGCCAGGCAGTCAGGAAATGGCCTATGATTATAGACTTTTTTTCCTTCCTGAAAAAGACGGTGTGAATCAGCCCTATGTAGGCGATCCTATGCCTTACTATGAAGACGGTGTCTATTATATTTATTATTTGAAAGACGGTGGAGACTCCTACAATCACTCGATTTATCTTGTTACCACAAAAGATTTCCTCAACTATAAGGAATATGACGAACCGGTGTTGGAGGCTTCACGCATCGGTGGCCAGGATGGATGGATCGGTACGGGTTCTGTTGTAAAAGTCGGAGAGAAGTATTACTTCTTCTATACAGGGCACGCTTCTTACAATCATTACGAGTATAAAGAAAAAATAATGATAGCGGAAGGAAGGAGTCCGACTGAGTTTAAAAAGATTGCTGGCTGGGAGATAACACCACCTGCTGAACTTGGACAGAAAAATGATTTTCGTGACCCGCAAGCATACTATGATGCTGAAAATAACGTGATCACACTTACTGTAACGGCTTCTCAGAATAATGTGGCACGGATCCTGAAATATACAATTAGTGCTGATTTAATGAACGTGCAGTATGATGGCATCATATTTACCGATCCCACAGGTGATTTTTGGAATCTTGAGTGTAGCGACACCTTTAAACTTGGTAACAAGTGGTATATCACCTACTCAGCACAAAACGATACGCTTTGGTATGCTTTCGCTGACAATCAATTTGGCCCTTACTCAGAGCCAAAGCGCCTAGAAGGAAAGCTCTTTTATGCAGCCAAGCACGTTTCGGATGGAGAGTATACTTATATGGTAGGCTGGGCACGAAGATCAGTATCCCCATCTTCCACACAGGAGGTCTCCGGATGGGGCGGTAACCTTGTTGTACAGAAACTTGTTCAAAAAGAAGACCACAGCCTGATTCTTTCTCCTTTGGATAAGTTTTATGATGCCTTTGCCGTACGTCGTGCTTTGATTTTGGATGGTACAAGCGCTCTGTTAGAGTCAGGTGCCCTCTATAGTTATAAAGAAGTATTTACTGCCTTTGAGAGATTTATGCTAACCGGTGAGTTCTGTTTTACAGGCAATGGTAGCTTTGGTCTTGCCTTTGATTACGACGGCCAGGCTGATAATTATAAACTCATTTCCATTGATCCTGCTAATAACAAGCTGCAGCTATATTTCAACGGCGGGAAAACACTGATCTCTGAAACAGATGCTGTTCTGGAAGCCGGTAGAGACTATTCTTTCACCTATATCCAGGAGGGTTCCGTCGGGATCTTCTACATTGACGGTTTGGCGGCGCTTACTGTACGACTGTATGGGGTAAGCGGGAAAGCAATTCGACTCTTTGCAGAGAACAACAGCGTTGTATTTTCGTCTCTGCGGGAGTATACCATGTGAGTATTTGCTTGTGTCCATGTATTGTGCGTATAAATCAATTGAATATTATCTTTCAGTAAACCGGATTAAATCTAGACTTAAGAGGAGGAAAACAGTGATAAGTCAAAAGTTACTACTTGCGCAAGCATATGAAGAAGAAGCGGCAAGACGTATCCCGGATACATCCCGGCCCAAATTCCATCTATCACCTTATGTGGGCTGGATGAACGATCCAAACGGATTTTCTTATTATAAAGGTGAATATCATCTGTTTTATCAATACAATCCTTATGACACGGTTTGGGGTTCCATGCATTGGGGTCACGCTGTTAGCAAAGATTTGATTCACTGGCACTATATGCCTGTGGCTTTGGCACCTGATAAATCCTACGATTCGTTTGGTTGCTTTTCTGGAAGTGCGGTTGAGCTTCCCAATGGAGAGCATTTACTTATGTACACTGGTGTACACAAGGACAGCAATACCGGAGAGGAATTCCAAACACAGTGCATTGCTATTGGAGATGGCTTGAATTATAGAAAATACTCTCAGAATCCGGTGATCGATGGGAATCATCTACCCAAAGGAATGAGTCGAAGCAATTTCAGAGATCCAAAGATCTGGAGGGAAAAGGACGGAAGCTATCGTTGTGTCGTGGGAGGATGCGATCAAAGAAATCTCGGAGTTATTCTTCTTTTCAGCAGCAAAGACGCCTTTAACTGGAAATATGAGAGTGTCCTTGTAAGGAATGATGGCCGCTTTGGATTGATGTGGGAATGTCCGGATTTTTTCCTTTTAGACGGAAAGTATATTCTCCTTACCAGCCCGCAGGATATGCTGCCCGAGGGGCTTGAGTTTCATAACGGTAACGGTACGCTCTGCCTGATAGGTGAACTTGATAAAGAACAAAAGCATTTTACCTATGAATATTATCAGGCCGTTGACTATGGTATTGACTTTTATGCACCTCAGACTCTGCTGGCACCGGACGGAAGGCGTATTATGATAGGCTGGATGCAAAACTGGGATACCTGTAAACTGGTCGATGCAAAGAACCTGTCGTGGTTTGGACAGATGAGCCTGCCGAGAGAACTGTCTGTCAAAAATGGACGGCTATATCAACAACCGATCCGAGAGCTGGAATTATACAGAAGTAACAAGGTCGAATATAAACATGTTCTTTTACAGGGAGAACTATCCTTGAATGGCATAGAGGGCAGAACCGTAGATATGGAAATCTCGATTCGAGCAGTGGATAAAGATAAGTTATACCAGAAGTTTGAAGTCAATTTTGCGCAAAACGAACTGTACAGAACGGTGCTGAGCTTCTGCCCATATGAGTCCATACTGAAAATTGACCGTTCGTTTTCTGGTTCTCGTAGGGCTTGTATTCACCAGCGTCAATGTATGGTTTCCGACAAAAAAGGTGAATTAAAGCTAAGAGTCATTTTGGATAGATTCAGTGCAGAAGTCTTCATCAATGATGGTGAACAAGTAATGACTGTCACCATCATGACTGATACTGCTGCAAAAAAAATTTCGTTCAGTTCTATTGGTGAGGTTATTATGGATGTAACAAAGTATGATTTGTAAAGGGAGGAGTAATGGAATGAAACGTTACGATGTAACCGCTTTGGGAGAACTCCTGATCGATTTTACAGAAAACGGTCTAAGCGAACAGGGCAATATCCTGCTGGAGGCCAATCCCGGCGGTGCTCCCTGCAATGTGCTGGCAATGCTCTCAGGACTTGGGAAAAAGACGGCTTTTATTGGCAAAGTGGGCAACGACTTTTTCGGAAAGCATCTGAAAATGGTTCTGGAAGAATTAGGTATTTGCACATGCAATCTTCTTTTGGATGAGAAATATCATACAACCTTGGCTTTTGTTCATAACCATCCTGACGGTGACCGGGATTTCATCTTTTATCGTGACCCTGGCGCAGATATGAAACTATGTGCCCACGAGGTACAGGAAGAACTGATTGTACAGTCCAGGATATTCCATTTTGGCTCGCTCTCTCTGACTCATCCCGGTGTGCGGGAGGCAACAAAGAAAGCACTGCAAATCGCGAAGGAAAACTCCTGTCTGATCTCCTTCGACCCCAACCTGCGTGAGCCGTTGTGGGACAGGTTGGATGAGGCCAGAAAGCAGATCGCGTTTGGACTTAGCCAATGCGACATTCTGAAAATTTCGGATAACGAACTTCAATGGTTTACCGACCGGTTGGATCTCGACGAAGGAGTAAGCTTTCTGCAGGACATCTATCGAATTAAGCTGATTTTGCTCTCTATGGGAAAAAACGGAAGTCGTGCATATTATGGTGGTATGAAGGCAGAGGTAAAAACCTTTCCGCTGAAGAACACCATAGATACAACTGGGGCGGGGGATACTTTCTGCGCATGCGCGTTAAACTATATTCTAGAGCACAATCTTGAAAATCTGAGTTATGAAGATCTCTTGAGTATGCTCACTTTCGCTAATGCTGCCGCATCACTCATCACAACAAGGAAAGGAGCGTTGAGAGTGATGCCAAAGAAAGAAGAAATTGAGTACCTCCTGACAAAAAACATTGAGGAATAAGAAAACTACCCCAAAATTTTATCATATTTTGGGGTAGTTTCTATTTATCTATCACCCTCATTTTGTTTTTAAAGCAAACCAATCTTATGTATGGTTCAGTGGTCTCTCCTGTTGAAGCGCCACCATTTGCGTGTTTAAGTCGGCGAAATTTTTCTAACCAAGGAAGGACAATGGCAGTCTGCGAAGCTTCTTGGACAAAACAATTCTTCGGTTGGCGCTTTCCTTTTAAGCCACGGTATAGGTCTTGTTATACAGATGACACTGGCTTACGAACATGGCAATAAACAGAACAGGGTGTTTTATTGCACTTCATTATTAGAGGAGGTGAAAAGTGGATTATAAGTGTTTTTCTGAAATGCTTGATAAAACTTTTGCATGGTCAATTTCCCGTACCTTTTCGTGAGAGGAACCGGAAGAATTGACATAAGAGATATTATTTCAAGCACTGAAAAGCATTGCAAATCTACGAGGTTATAGAAAATTTAAGCCGTGGTTTTGGGGGATTGCTGACTTAATATCGAAGGAAATAAAGGTGAATTTTCAAAATAAAGAAAATCCCCTAACTAATTTGGGTGTTCCTTTTTCTGTAAACCAAATGTTATATCTATAATTGAGCAAATTCGCTACCAATAAATGGTTATACAGTGATACTAAGCGATTCATTGACCTTTGACAACGGAATACCATGGCACGCTTGTTCGTAAACATAGGCAACCAGGTTATATTTGATTTCATTACGCACATGCTTACGCTGGCTATTCAATGTACTATATCCCACTGATGATAAGCTTACACAAAAGGCATAAGTAAGCATAATAACCGTAAGGAAGCGTTTTATTGCTTGTTTGCTACGAACCTGGTATCTGTCAAGTTCAAGCTGCATCTTATTGTCTCTGAAGAAGATTTCTATCGTCCACCTTTCGATATAAGTTGTAAGAATTTCTTCTTCCGTAAGATTGCTTATGCTGAAGAATACATGTACAGCCTTTTCTTCAAAAAGCTTGCTTTCAGGCCAACTGAGTAAAATTACTCCGTTCTTTGGAAGCCTTTTGATATAGCCATTATAGTGGTGTACCCAATACTTCTGATTGCCCACGGTGACAAGGCGGACATCTTTTTCAGTAAGGGTTTTAACGTATGCATTAACTTTTTGGCCTAATCTTGGTCCTCCTACAGAATAAAGAACCCTGTTCGCTCTCAAAGCGCCGATGTACTCGAAGCCTCTGTCTTTAGCAGCTTGAATAACAGAACAAGCACTATACCAGCTATCACCCAAAACGTATACCTTTGTCGGAAAATCCGGCAATCCTTCAATGACTTTACGAACCATGCTGATTTTACTCTGGACAGCTTTATCGTAAAGCTCCATGTAATAAGGCAATTTTAACCCTCCACATTCTAGAAAGACACATACAATCTGGTGACCGTAAACACGCTTGCGCCTGAGATGTGAATGGTGGACACTACAGCCTTCAGTTGGTCTCAAAGCCTTTGACGAGGGCTTTGTCTTTTCGGAAATCGTATCATCCAGTATCACATATACAGGGCAGCCTGTTTTCCGGGCTTGCAAGTTTATTTGTGCCAGTACGTATAGCTGGTATTTATCCATTACAAGGCTTGTAGGCCATGGTGATTTCGATAAAAATTTCCCGATAGAAGTCCGGTGAACATTACGCATGCTGAGTTCCGGGACATTTGTTATTTTACCGTCAAAACCTCCTTGCATTGCAGAAGCAATTATGCTTGCAAGATTAGCAATTTGAGGCTTTGTAAGTAAAAATGTCAATCTTAATGCAATAAGGAACTTTCTTAAACTCTCTGTGCATGTTATAATGTTCATCGGGGCATCTTCAATCCTTTATCTTTTGTGTAAGCAACAAAAATATCGGATTTTTCAGGTGCCTCATTTAGTTTTACCAAATTATGTTAGCGTTTTTGCTCATTTATAGTTATATTTATTAATTGCTATGTGGATATATCCAACATTACCTGAAAAAATGCCAATGATAATCGCAGTGATTTTTGTAGCACTTTTGTTACCATATGATTGGCTATATAAGTCTAAATCTTATATAGTGTTCGCTATCTTAATACCCATTGTATCCCTTATAATTGGTGTTAATTTTGGGCCTTATGTGATTGCAATTATGATGATAGCCATAGAAATATTATTTAGTATTTGTCTGATATTTGAAATCAGAAAAATTTTACCTATTTCTAAACCTTATTATTAATACTTATTATTAATATTTATTAAAACGCATCCTTTATATCTCACGTCGTAATGGACATGTTTTCGTCTACCAAAAGTGACAAGGTAGTGTCAATATTTATGTGCACAATTTGCCGACATTCCTCAAATAAGCGCTTTTAACTGATCTGCTCCTGACCGGTGCCTGTGAAATAGCCGTTTAGAATATCCATGTTCATATATCGTTTTGTTCCCCAGGCTTTACTACATATATGTCTTAACTTGCACAAACCAGCATTAAAGCTGATTCACCATCAGGGAAAGCACCAACTACTCGCGTTCTTCTCCGAATTTCTTTCATGATCCTCTCAATTCCATTATTGGTACGTATCTTAATCCAGTGTTGCCGTGGAAATTTCATATATGTAAGCGTTTCTTCTATACTGGTTTCTATCTTCTTTGCTGCTTCCGGAAGTTTCATGCTTCGCAGCTTGTCCGTAACTTGTTTAGCCTTTTCCCTAGCAGATTGCAGATCCTCTTGTGCATGAATAGCTTTCAGCATTGCTGCCACTTCTGCCATCTTACTATGAGGTGTGACTGAGAATACATTCCGATAGAAGTGTACAACACACCTTTGAAAATATGCTTCAGGAAAAACTTCTGCTATGCTTTCTATTAAACCGAGGCACTTATCTCCTATGAATAATTGTGTCCCTTTTAACCCTCTTTCTTTTAGGCTCCTAAGAAAGTTTAACCAGCTTTCCTTGTCCTCTTTAGCTCCTTCACAAGCTCCTATAATGTCACGGAAACCTTCTGAATCAACGGCGAGAGCTACGAGGACGGATACATTATCAACTTCTCCACCCCAGTTACGTTTTAAATAGATGCCATCAAGATAAACATAGGGGTAATTGTCTTTAAGTGGCCTTTTTCGCCATGCTTCAATATGTCCATATACCTTTTGATTTAGATTACTTACCGTTCCTGCTGATACTCTCGTACCCCAAAGTGCTTCAGTTATATCTTCTATTCTACGAACGGATACACCTGCTAAATACATTTCAATAAGGGCTTCCTCTATACTGCTTTCCCGTCTCTTATATCTCTCTATGATTGCTGTTTCAAGGGGAAGATGCCTTAGCCTTGGAACCTTCAAATTTACTTCTCCTGCTTTTGTTAAAAGTTTTCGTTTGTAGTAACCTGCACGGGTATCCTTTCTTTCTTCGCTTCTTTCGTAGCGACCTGCATTTGCAATCCGATCTGCCTCTTCATCAAGCAGCTTATTTAGCGTTTCTTCTACCGTTCCTCGTACTAATTGACTTAGCTGACCCTTTATTGCCTCTTCATTTAGGTGTATAATGTTTTCATACATTTGGACATCCTCCTTGGTTAAATTTGGTTTCTTGTCAATTCTAAATTTACCACTTGAGGATGTCCTTTTGCAAATGTGCACAATTTATTTTACGTTATCAGTGACAAAAATGCAGTGGATATGTTTCCGAGAACGGGCAATAACAAATAACATCAATTCTACAAACACAAGCCAGCGGGGATACCAGACATTATTGCCTGTGTAAATGGACGGTTTATAGCTTTTGAAATAAAAACCCCATCGGGAAAGACAGCAAAACTGCAGGAAGCAACTATAAGGAAAATCCTCAATGCAGGAGGAGTGGCAGCGGTTGTCCATTCGGTAGATGAGGTGAAGGTTATTCTGGAAAAGCATGGCCTTCTATAAAGAACTAAGA
>Ga0134104_1001941_pt1 | contig 15689 bp, 14 predicted proteins | sample 15_3_2metaG_FD_94455 | JGI IMG/M metagenome (GOLD analysis project Ga0134104, IMG submission 94455) | Switchgrass degrading microbial communities from high solid loading bioreactors in New Hampshire, USA - 15_59_3.3_214_A2 metaG | ecosystem: Engineered > Bioreactor > Semi-continuous > Anaerobic...
GTAAAACCACCCATTGCAATTGAGATCTTACCTTCATCTTCCCATCTTGGCAGGCCGACTTTTTCTAGATAACTCAGGCCTGTTTTGAAAGTGGTATAATCGCGAAGTGCAAGAGCTGCAACCACGTTTCTGGATTGAGCAACGGCAGTACGGATCGTAGTTAAACCAAAGTTCTTTTTTTCAACATTCTGAGGGTACAGTTTTGTTCTTTGCTTTTCAGGAACCGATGTATCATTTAGCAGCATATGCTGAGGCACATCGTCAATGACGGTTGCTGCAGTTAAACGCCCTGTTTCAATACCGGGAGCATATACCAGAAGCGGTTTTATACTTGAACCGGGGGAACGTTTCATTTGCGTTGCCCTGTTGAAAACGCTTCCCTTTTTCTCGCCATAACCGCCATAAAGACCGCGAACTGCACCGGTCTCAGGATCAACTACCACCATCGCAGCCTGGGGTATTTCTTCACGCCTTTTTGCCTCTTCATTGACCTTTGGGAAATAAGTATCATCGGTAAATACTTCATCAAGGGCTTTTTGGACTTTTGGATCCATTGTGGTATATATTTTAAGGCCCGAATTGTATATCATATCCTCGGCTGTTTGAGTACTTATGCCTTTTTGCTCACTTAAATCCTTTATAACGGCTTTAACAACCTCGTCAACAAAATAGGACTGAGTGCTGGTTTCTGTAACCTTTCCTGCACTGGGGTTGTATACAAAATGGATTTCTTCCTGGATAGCCTGTTCATATTCAGCTTCGGTTATCATGCCCTGGTCTAGCATCAGTCCGAGAATCATATGTGCCCTTTCAAGGTTGTTTTTTATATTATCTTCACTACTCGGAACATACCTTGACGGCCATTGTGTGATTCCTGCAAGACTTGCACACTCGGCAAGGGACAAGTCCCTGACGTCTTTTCCGTAATAAGCCTGGGCTGCGATTTCGATACCATATATTGTTCCGCCGAAGGGTATTGTGTTAAGGTATCTTGTCAGTATATCTTCCTTTGACAGACCTTCCCGTTCAAGCTTCAGAGCCTGCCACATTTCCTGTATTTTTCTTTTTATTGTCGTATCATTATAACCTGTCAAATTTTTTACCATCTGCTGAGTAATGGTGCTGCCGCCCTGAAGGGTGTCACTGCCCGTAATGAAAGATTTGGCGCTGTAAAATGCCGCATATATAAATCTTTTAAAGTCTACGCCTTTATGTTCCCAAAAACGCTTGTCTTCTACAGCGACGTAAGCATTTATCAAATTTTTGGGTATGTCCACATAATCAATCCATACACGGTTTTCATTTCGCTTTAGCTCTGCAACAACATTTCCCTCAATATCATAAATAAATGTATTGAATTTCGTTAACTGCAAATCACTGGCACTAAGCTCAGGCGTAGTAACAATATAACCGTATACAAGGCCTGCAACAAGCCCGCTGCCAATAAATCCGACCAATATTAAAACAATAAAAATGAGTTTCAAAGCTCCCCACAACACCCTGAGGGCATATAAAAGCCCTGAAACGGCCGGATGCCTTTGCCTGGGTGTTGCTATTTCCGGTTTTATTTTCTTTTGCTTTTTTATTTTTATTCTTTCAGGTTTTTCGCTTTTGTTTCTCTTAAATTTAAAGTTAAACAGCTTCATATTTTTTCCTCCCAAGAGGAATGCTAATTTCGGAAATAATCTAAATAAATTGAATAATACTTTGGTAATAAATTAACAGTATGAACAGGATATATATTATTAAGCATTTAAACAGCCAAGTCAAGTCCGAAAGGCATCCTCTTTAAAGATGATATTATTATAGCATAAATTTACTGATGCAAAAGTTTTTTTTAGATTACACTGGAACTTTGAAAAATAATTCTTTATAATTGTTAAAAGTATAACTTTTAGTATAATCTGTTTGTTAACATATAAAGCCTATGAAAGGATGGGTAATTTGAGTAGGAATGTATATGATGTTTTAAAAGAACGAGGATTCATTGCTCAAACCACAAATGAAGAAAAAATAAGAGAAATTCTTGGAAATGAAAAAGTTACTTTTTATATAGGTTTTGACCCGACTGCCGACAGCCTGCATATAGGTCATTTTCTTCAGTTGATTGTCATGTCCCATATGCAGAAAGCCGGTCACAGGCCAATAGTTTTGTTGGGAGGCGGCACTGCAATGGTTGGTGATCCCACCGGAAAAACTGATATGCGCAAAATGCTTACCCGTGAAGAGATCGCGCACAATGCCGAGCGGTTTAAGCAACAAATGAGCAGATTTATTGATTTCTCTGAAGGCAAGGCAATAATGGTCAATAACGGGGACTGGCTTTTAGAGTTAAAATATATTGAATTCTTACGGGATATAGGAGTGCATTTTTCGGTTAACAGGATGCTGACGGCTGAATGCTTTAAATCAAGGCTTGAAAGAGGGCTTTCCTTTATTGAGTTCAATTACATGCTCATGCAAAGTTATGACTATTTAAAACTGTACCAGGATTATAACTGCACCCTTGAGCTGGGTGGAGATGATCAATGGAGCAATATTCTTGGCGGAGTTGATCTGATACGCCGCGTCAAGGGAGAAGAAGTTTACGGAATGACATTCTGCTTGCTGACAACCAGTGAAGGCAAGAAAATGGGTAAAACAGAAAAAGGTGCCGTCTGGATTGACCCTGAGAAGACTTCACCCTATGAATTTTACCAATACTGGCGTAACATCCATGATGCGGATGTTGTAAAATGCCTTAAACTGCTGACCTTCCTTCCCATGGAGGAAATTGAAAAGCTGTCGCAGTATAAAGATGAGAGAATTAATGAGGTTAAAGAAGTCCTGGCATATGAAGTAACCAAGATTGTACACGGTGAAGAGGAAGCCAGAAAAGCGCATGAGGCTGCGAAAGCTCTGTTTGCCAATGCAGGGGATTCAGCACATATACCATCGACAGAAATAAGCAGGGCTGATTTGGGCGATGGCATGGGTGTTTTAGACTTATTGCTTCTGGCTAATTTAATCCCGTCGAAAGGAGAAGGAAGAAGGCTCATAAACCAGGGTGGAATCTATATTAACGGTGGACGTGTTGATGACCAGAACCTGGTAATTACCTCCTTAGACTTCAAAGAAGGCCAGCTGCTTGTGAGAAAGGGAAAGAAAATATACCACAAGATTGTTCTTTCATAATTAATATTTGGATTAAATGTATTTTGATTCGAAAATATAAAAATTGTGGCATAGATTTCTTTGCAGGTTTTTATTTTATCTGTAAATATTAACATGGGAGGGGGGTTCTTATGGAAATAAAGGTTGGTGAAATAATAAGGGCGAAACGCGAGGAGGCAAAAATTTCATTAAGCGATCTCGCAAAAGAACTGGATATTTCGCCGGGCTATTTATCGCAGATTGAAAACGGTGTTAAAAAAAATCCTAACCTTGAAATAATATTAAAGATAATAAACAGGTTGGATATTGACCTGGCAATGTTGCTGGGAATAGAAAGCCGTGAAGAAAACTATCTTGTGAAGATTCCATCCCTGTTAAAGCTGATTCTTGCTAAAGACAGATACAACAAAGTACTGGAAGAACCTGAAATTTTGAAAAAGTATTGCTCTTTGACAGAGCGTATATTGGATGCAAAATATTTGATTAATAATACTGATTTATATAAAATGTTTCTGAGTGAAATAATTGACCAGGCAGAGTCGATGGTTAAACGGTATACAAGCATTGAGGCGTTTATAAATAATAAAGAAAATGGATAAACATAGCGTTTTTTCAAGTTTGGCCACTAACTTGCAATAAATATTTTGTATATGGTATAATTGTTCGGTACATAGAAAATAGTTGTTAGGAGGATTTTAGACTATGAAACATATAAAAATACTGAATGGCAATTCATTAAACAAGGATTTAAAGAAGGTTGGCTGCGGCGAATGCCAGACATCCTGCCAGTCGGCTTGCAAAACCTCCTGTACAGTTGCCAATCAAAAGTGCGAGAGACAATAATCAATAATGATATGAGGGCTGAAAAGCCCTTTTTATTTCATTAAATTTATTTTAAGGAGCAAGGTTGATGATTCATCAGTTCAAAATATACGATACAAATATTGTTCTTGATGTTAATAGTGGTGCCGTTCACATACTTGATGATCTGGCCGGCAAGGTCCTGTCATGTTTTAATGAAAAGGGCCGGCCAAATGAAGAGGAGATAAAACTTCTTAAACAGGAGTTCGGAGAAGTACCTGTTGATGAAGCGTTAGCAGAGCTTCAAACATTGATAGATGAAGGTCTTTTGTTTTCAACCGATCCTTATGAAGAAATGTTTACTCATAAATCAACCCCTACTGTTGTTAAGGCATTGTGCCTTCATATGGCCCATGACTGCAATTTAAGGTGCAAGTATTGCTTTGCAGGGGAAGGAAACTATCACAGCGAAAAAACCAAAATGCCGTTTGAAGTTGCAAAAAAAGCCATAGACTTTGTAATAGAAAACTCGGGTAACAGGAAGAATCTTGAAATAGACTTTTTCGGCGGAGAGCCGCTGCTTAACCTTAAAACAATTCAGGATACCGTTGCATATGCAAGAGAAAAAGAAAAGAGTTTTAATAAGCGTTTCAGATTTACCGTTACTACAAACGGCCTTTTGCTTGATGATGAGACAATGGATTACCTTAATAATACAATGGACAATATTGTTTTAAGCCTGGACGGGCGAAAGGAAATAAATGATGCGATGAGGATAACACGCAGCGGAAGCGGGTGTTATGAGGCAATAGTGCCAAAGTTCCGGAAAATGGTATCAATTCGCAAAGATAAGGATTATTATGTCCGGGGAACTTTTACCCGGAATAATCTTGACTTTTCGGAAGATGTGCTTCATATGGCCGATCTGGGATTTGACCAGTTGTCGATTGAGCCCGTTGTTCTGCCCGATGGTTCAGGGATTGAAATAAAAAGGGAAGACCTTGAAAAAATATTTTCAGAATATGAGAAGCTGGCTTTAAAATTGTTGGAATTAAGAAAGCAGGGCAAACGGGTAAACTTTTTCCATTTCATGCTGGATCTCGAAGGCGGCCCATGTGTAGCAAAGAGGCTCAGGGGATGCGGTTCGGGAACTGAGTATCTTGCAGTTACGCCCCAGGGAGATCTGTACCCGTGTCATCAATTTGCCGGGATAGAAGAATTTAAACTGGGAAATGTATTTACCGGTATTAATAAAACCGATATTGTTGACACTTTCAGCAGAATAAACGTTTATACCAAGGAAAGCTGCAGGCATTGCTGGGCTAAATTCTATTGCAGTGGTGGTTGCGCCGCAAATGCATGGAACTTTCAGAAGGATTTGTTTGGAACTTATGAAATAGGATGCGAACTTGAGAAAAAGAGGATTGAATGCGCTTTATGGCTTAAGGCTCAGGAATTGCTTGGCTGATGGTGCGAATATAATTAGCCCGTTTCGTTGCTTTATTATGTTTGCCGGGAGTGGTTTATTTGATCACGCTGGAAGATGTGAAAAAAAACGAGGAAGTTAATACGCTTCTGAGATTGGCGCAGCAGCAACTGGAAATACGCGGCTTCACCGAACATTCTTTCCGCCATGTGAGCAGAACTGCAAAAACGGCAGGATTAATACTGCAGAAGTTGAAACATGATGACAGGGATGTGGAGTTGGCCCGTATTGCAGGGTACCTGCATGATATAGGAAATGCAATTAACCGTACCGATCACGCAATAACAGGTGCATATATGGCCTACAGGATCTTAACCGGTATGGGAATGGGTTATCACGAAGCCGGCATAATAATGCAGGCAATAGGAAATCATGATGAAGGTTCGGGTACTGCCGTGAGCAATGTATCCGCCGCTCTGATTCTTGCCGACAAATCCGACGTTCACAGAAGCAGGGTTACAAACCGTGACATTTCCACATTTGACATACATGACAGGGTAAACTACGCTGTTGTTAAGTCAGAGCTGCTGGTGGATCCTGAAAACAGAAAAACAATTCTTGAACTGGAAATTGATACCGTTATTTGCCCTGTTATGGATTACTTTGAGATTTTTCTGGACAGAATGAAAATGAACCGCAGGGCTGCTGAATTTTTAGGACTGAAGTTTGAATTGGTAATCAACAAAACACAGTTGTTATAACAATGCTCTCATGCCTCTATAGGGCTGTCCGTTGGTTGTTGTCCGGCTTGCAAATCTTTTGTTGACCAATGGACTGGATAAGATTTATAATAACATGCAGGTGACCAAAGAAGGAGGAGTATGTCATGAGAAATTACAGCATACTAAAGCTGGTAGCAGTTATTATTGTGATTGCTGTATGCGCATTCTTAGCATTTAATGAGGTGAAAAATGACAATATTCGAACAGGAATAGATATTCGCGGTGGTGTTTATGCCATCTTGGAACCGGATATTGATAAATCTTCACTTTCAGCCGAAGAGGTTGACAAGGGTCTCGAGTCTGCAAAAACAATTCTTGGAAAGAGGCTGGACGCAAGAAATATTTTCGACCGCAGTATAAACATAGATAGCGTAAACGATCGTATTATTATCGAAATACCCTGGGCTGCAGGGGAAACAAATTTTAATCCGCAGGATCAGTTGAACGAACTTGGAAAAACAGCTCTTTTAACTTTCCAGGAAGTAGACAAGTCCAAAGTTGATGAAAACGGAAATTACCTGCCGACAGGAAAGATCGTTCTTCAGGGAACCCAGGTTAAAGACGCATATGCTGCTGCGTACCAGGAGAAAGGGGAATGGGTAGTAGTACTCGATCTTGACGAATCGGGTGTGGCGTCTTTTGCTGAAGCCACAGGACGTCTTGTTGGAGAACCAATAGCAATATTTATGGATGACCAGCTTATTTCAGCACCTGTCGTATCCCAGAAGATTGAGGGAGGAAATGCTATAATAACAGGACAAGCAGATGCTACCGAAGCTGCCGAACTTGCCGCCACGATCCGCTCTGGTGCGTTGCCTTTCAGACTTGTGGCCACAAAAGTTGATTCTATAAGCCCGCAGCTTGGTACAGGCGCAATGAATGTTGCAGTAAAAGCCGGTATTATAGGTTTTTTCCTTATATGTTTGTTTATGCTTCTGGTATATAGACTTCCAGGTTTAATTGCGAGCATAAGCCTGTTTGGTCTTGCTGTTTTAACAATACTTTCTGTTGCATGGACCAAGATTTCGGTTACGTTGCCCGGAATAGGCGGTATTATTCTCGCAATCGGAATGGGTGTGGATGCCAACTGCGTCATATATGAAAGAATAAAAGAAGAATTAAGGGAAGGAAAGACATTAAAAGCGGCGATAGATCAAGGTTTTCACCGTGCTTTTACGGCAGTTCTGGACTCTAACGTTACAACCATTATAACCGCTGTCGTTTTATATGCATTGGGTTCAGGACCGATAAAAGGATTTGCAATGACACTTGGTATTGGTGTGGCTATAAGCTTTTTAACAGCAGTTACAGCGACAAAATTAATGCTTCAGGGAGTGGCAGGAGTCGGCATATTTAAAAATAAATGGCTGTATGGTGTAAAATAACCGGAGGTAAATGACATGAAGCAAATAAATGTAGTTAAGAACCAAAACATATTTTTCCTAATATCCATAGTTATCATCGCAATTGGTTTATTGTTTCTCGTGTTTGGCGGAATTAACCTGGATATCCAGTTCAGCGGCGGAACAAGAATATTGATTGAGACAAACGGAGAAGTTGATTCAAACAAGGCAGAAGAGCTGGTGGAAAAGGCTATTGGCAAGTCTGTAACCGCACAGACCCAAAAAACTAATAATCCTGCTTCAGAAAATGAAACAATTTACATGCTCAGGCTTGATATAGCAAGTGAGGAAACGTTAAGCACCGAAGAAAGAGACCTTGTAGTAGACTTAATTACAGAGAATTTTGATGTAAAAGAGGGCGGTAACCAGGAAATGCTGAGCGTTGAGCCAAGCATAGGCCGCGAAACGCTGTTGAACGGCCTTAAAGCTGTTCTTATTGCTTCGGTTCTGATTATTCTATATGTAACATGGAGATTCAGCACCATGCATGGCTTTGCTGCGGCCATAACAGCAATAATAGCTTTAATTCATGATGTGGCAATAACTTTTACACTATATCCTATTTTTAAATATCCTCTCGGTGAAGTGTTTATTACCGCAGCTCTTACAATTATAGGATATTCGCTCAACAATACTATTGTTATATATGACCGTATACGTGAAAATTTCAAGCTTATGAGGAAGAGTACCCCGGATGAAATAGTCAATACCAGCGTTAACCAGTCACTGACACGGACGATTAATTCGACAACAACAACGTTAATTGCTGTTGTTACATTATATATCTCTGCTTCGGTAAGCAATATCAGTTCTTTAAAAGAATTCAGCCTGCCGCTGATAATTGGTTTGGTAGCAGGAACGTATTCAAGCCTGTTCATAGCAGGCCCGCTGTGGCTCACCTGGAGAAAAAGGGCGTCGATGAAAAGAGCACTGAAGAAGGCATAATAAATAAAATACAATGTCACAATAACAAAAATAAGTTTGCTTCATGCAAACTTATTTTTTTAATACCCAATTTTGAAGATATTGCATATCAGGCCTTTACACCCGTGGCCGGGCGAAGAATATCGGCAAAATAAAAATAACCTGGCAGAGATAGCCAGGTTGAACTCAGAGACAAGTTTGTTAAAATAACAAAAAAGTCTTTATGGAGAATAATAATGGCATAGGAGGAAATCATGCATTGCCGCTTGACAGCTGCATGTTCCCGGATAAACCGGGTTAATTTGGAGATATGACTTAAACTTTATTGGAAAACAAAGTCCAATATCAATGCACCTACTGTCAGCTCTGCCCATACATAAAATCCATATATGAAAAACGATTGAACCAATAAAGGCAGATTTGAAAAGCTCACCGGTGCCAGCATATTAACTACAGCCAGTATGGCAGAGGCAGAGGTTAAAGCAAGAAGACACCAAAAGCCTGTTTTCATTAAGCCTTTAGATATTTTGTTCAGGTTTTTCATTTTTTTACGGATCATCTGTATATGCTGTTGCATCGGCTCACTCCTTTCTGTTTCAATCGTTTCAGCATTACTGTATATAGGTTAACATAATATTTCATTTGTTTCAACCTGTAATAGTTACCAGCCATATTAGTAAATGGCATATATCATGTAAATGCAGGATAAATATGTATATGCTCTGAAGTGACGGGTAAACCTGTATGCCAGGATGGTTACGGGATGTAATTATTCGTGTATGAAATGCTGTGATGGGACAGAGCGGGAAGTTTTACGCCGCTTAGCCTGGAAACTAAAAAGAAAATTAAAGCTTCAGAGCCTGGCAGGAATTTCTATGTAAACCACGGTTCCAAGGCCATACCTGCTCCTTATTTTAATGCCGTATTCATCACCGTACATAAGTTTAAGTCTTCTGTTTGTGTTGAACAATCCTATATGTTCAGAATAATCTCCATTGTCTGCAAGCTTTCTCCTGATGTTTTTCAGGGTTGATTGCCCAATGCCAAGCCCGTTATCAATTAATGCAACCCTGATAATCTCTTCGCGCAGTTGTATTTTAATTTTTATATAACTGAATCCGTCCTTCTCTTTTATGCCGTGGTAAATGCTGTTTTCTATGAAAGGCTGCAAAAGAAGCTTTATTACCTTATATTCGGTTATATTTTCGTCATATTGCCATATTACGCCGAATTTGTCCTTATACCTGATTTTTTGTATCTCTATATAGCTCTGCGTGTTTTTTATTTCATCGGAAAGTGAGACCAAATCTTCCGAGCTGCTGAGAGAATAATGGAGAATCTCTGAAAGATGCTCAATCATTTTGCTGACCTCATTCTGGCCTTCAGTCAGTGCTATCGATTTCCAAAAAATTGTCTTTAACGTGTTGAATAGAAAATGGGGGTTTATCTGGGCCTGCAATGCCATCATTTCGGCTGCTTTCAACTGATATTTTTTTTCTGACAGCTGAACCTTGAGATAGCTTTGTTCAATAAATGTCTTAACAATATTCTGCAATATATAGCCATATTCGTCTTTGACCTGTGACGGCAGCGCGGGCAGAGGTTCTCCTTTTTCCGCCGATTCGAATATTGATATAATATTATTCAGCCGTGCATAATTTCGTTTTGTGTTAAAGTAGGTTATAACAAGACCAAGCAGTAAGGAAATCAGAACAAGAAATCCGGTTAAAAACAGCAGCTGCGAAGGCACTTTATACAGGAACTTTTCCGGGATCACTGATACATATTTAAGCGGATATCTCTCGGATTCTATTATTGAAACTATGTATTTCCTGCTGCCCAGTTTATATTCAAAATAGTTCAGCGGATTTGAGTTAATCTTTTCTATGTCTGATTCTTCAATTAACGATTTGTTCCTGGTGCCGGCTATTATGTTGTTGTCGCTGTCAATTATAAGAAAGGTGTGGTCGGGGTAAGAAATGGCTTCGTTGAGTATATTTTCAATATAATCTTTTTTAATATTCATAACTATTACCCCGTCGGCTTTTGTGGAACCGGGCGAGTATAACTTATCATACAGCGTAATAAGGTTTACCGGGTCTTTTTCAAATGAAAAAAGCCTTGCTTCCCTGGCTTCAATCCAGGTGTCTGCCTCACTTTCCATAAAGCTGTCGTACCACGTTTTGTCAACAAAGGTATTAAGGTTTTCAATCCCGAGATTTGATACGTAAAAACTCATGTTTCTATTTTTATAATATATATATAGGGACTGAATATAAGGTTTTGAGTTAACGGGCGGATTTATAAGGTTCATGATGTCATCCAGGTTTTTTATTACATCATAGTCTTTAAGGCGACCTTCCAGCTGATTTTTTACTTTTATGATAACAGAGGGATTAAGGTCGAAATTTATGCTTAATGAATCCAGTTCGTTAAAAATAAGTTCCAGGGTTTCTTTAATCTGATTTAATGTTTTAACATTATTTGCATCAATATCTTCCCGAATCATTGTCTGTGTAAGGGTAATGGAGAAGGTGCCCAGGATAATAAGCGGTATAAGAAGGGGAATCATAAAGACAACAAGATTTTTAAGGAAAAATTTCCTCCTCATTGTTTTCCACTTCCTAATCTATATTATCGGTTATATTTTTCCTTTTCCTGTATTCACTAGGGGTCATGCCGAAATAGTTCTTGAATGTTCGCGTAAAATTAAACGAGTTACTGTACCCCACCATATCACTAATCTCATAGATCTTGTACCTGACATCGTTAAGAAGCCGTGCGGCGTTTTTCATCCTCACTTCTATCAGATAATCAGAAAAATTCTGGTTTGTTTTCTGTTTGAAGAATTTGCTTATATAATCAGGGTTCATATGTACCAGTTTGGTCAGATCCTCAAGGGTTACATCCCTGTAGTGCTCGTTGACGTATTTTTTTATGACATATATGATTTTTTCATCAAAATTGAGGGTTTCTTCAGGGTTCCCGGGTTCGGATTTGTTTTCTTCATCAAGTTCCTTTTTAACATTTGAAAAAACCCTGATCAGCTCATTATAATTCGTCGACTTCAGAATATAACTGTTTACCCCGTATTCAATAGCTTGCTGGGCATATTTGAAATCCTGATAACCGCTGAAGAAAATTACTTTTACTTTGGACCTGGATTCATGAAGTATGCGGGCCAACTCCAGTCCTGACATTATTGGCATCATAATATCGCATAGAACAGCGTCAACATTTTCGCGGTTAATAAATTCCAGCGCCTGTCTGCCGTTTTCGGCCTGACCGACAACTTTAAACCCGATTGCATCCCAGGGGAAAAATTTGCATAAACCATTACGAATTTCATACTCATCATCCGCAATAAGAAGCTTATACATACTTACCTCGCCTATCCCGGAAAAAGTAAAATATATGGATGACTCATATATTAATATAATAACATTTTCGGATGATAAATCAATCCGGTTACAGACAGGTTTAAAGCGAACATCAATTCATGATTTGTTTTCTCAATTTATGATATTTTTTATAGAGAATTATCCATTTATGATATATTATATCAGGTTTAGTAGCTGTTATTGGCTTTTATGCTAATTTATAATTAATGTAAGGTATATTAATAAATGTGTCATGGAGGTAGCTGATAAATGAAGAGGAGAACAAAAGCTTTATTTTTGGTATGTTTGGTTACCATGCTGGCAATTTTTGCTGCCGCGTGTGGGCAGGGTGCATCCACAGGCAAAACTGCTTCACAAAATACCGGTAATGATACTAAATTACCTGACAGCCCTAAAAAAATAACCATGAGATTCAGCTGGTGGGGATCTGATATCAGGCATAAGGCTACTCTGGATGCAATTGCAGCTTATAATAAACTCTATCCCCATATTACCATTGAAGGTGAATACGGCGGATATGACGGATACCAGCAAAAACTGATGACCCAGCTTGCCGGGGGATCAGCTCCGGACCTGATACAGACCGACCCGATATGGAATGCGCAGCTGGGAGCACAAAAGGATAACTTTGTGGATTTGGCGAATCAGAGTGCCATTGATATGACACAGTTTGAGAAAGAGGTTATTAAGGGTTTTTGTGAGGTTAACGGCATTGTTTTAGGGTTGCCGATGGGTATAAACGGGTTCGGCATTCAAATGAACAAAACTTTTATGGAAAGATTCAATATACCGCTTGATACAAGATGGACATATGAAAAAATAATTGAGATAGGGCGAAAAGTTCATGAACAGGACAGTGAATGCTATTTATACATAGAAGATCTTACAGGCCTTCAGGTCAAGTTTATGTGCGACTATACACGGTCAAAATACGGCAAGTACTGGATAAATGACGATTATAAAATACATATAACGAAGGAAGAACTGACAGAGCAGTTTACGGTAATGAAAGAACTCTTCGACAGCGGCGCTGCAGTGCCTCTGGGGGATGCCGCACTATACAACAACAAGGTTGAACAGCATCCTAAATTCATAAACGGACAAATTGGTATGACCCAGGATTGGTCGGGAACTCTGCCCAAATATAAAGAAGTAATCGGTGCAGATAATTTTGTAGTAGGCCATTCAATAATCGTCGAAGGTGGAGTGGACAGTTCAACAACATACAAACCGTCAATGCTGCTTTCGGTTTACAGCAAATCCAAGTATGTTGATGAAGCGGTTAAATTCACCAACTGGCTGTTGAATGACAAGGAAGCTGCCCTTATTCTTAAAGACTGCAGATCAATACCGGCTTCAGCATCGGCAAGGCAGGCTCTTATTGAAAATAATGTTCTTGATAAGGATATTATGCAGATGGTGGAAAACACACTTCAAAATCCTGCTGAGCCCGTCCCGCTGATTATGAACAACAGTGAAATTGCAGAAATTACAAAGGATATCTGCCAGAAGGTAGTTTTCGGAGAGTCGTCACCCGAAGAGGCAGCCGAAGAACTGATAACCCGTGTAAGTGAAAAACTCGAAGCCCTTAAAGCCGAAAGCAATTAGTTGGAACTGGTTTTTGATATGAGCTGATAAAAGGGTGTTACAGGAGTTTGTAGCACCCTTTGCTTTTAACAGCACTTTAATAAAATACTTCATATCTTGGATATCTGTGCAATCTAATTTTAGGAAAGTAGGTTTGAAAAATGAAAGGTCACCATGTAACAGGCAAAAAGAACAAGAGACAGTATACAGGCCTTTTATATATTATGCCCTGGATTCTGGGATTTTTGATATTTCAGCTTTACCCGTTCATTTCTTCATTCATATATTCATTTACAAATTATAATATGACATCAAATATTAAGTTTATAGGCCTGAAGAATTATATAGATATTTTTACAAAGGACAGTCAATTTTACAATTCACTTAAAGTCACAATCTTTTACGTTTTTATGGCTGTCCCGATGAAACTGGTATTTGCCATGTTTATTGCCATGGTTTTGAATATCAGAATAAAGTACGTTAATTTTTACAGGACGGTATACTATCTTCCTTCAATTCTTGGCGGAAGCGTTGCAGTTGCAGTGCTTTGGAGATTTCTGTTTGCCGATAACGGTTTGGTAAATGAAATACTGTCATTTTTTGGAATTCCGAAAATTGGCTGGCTAAGCAATCCCAAAATAGCTCTTTTTACAGTTAGCCTTTTAACGGTGTGGCAGTTTGGTTCATCAATGGTCATTTTCCTTGCCGGTTTAAAGCAGATCCCGAAAGAATTGTATGAAGCGGCAACGGTTGATGGGGTTTCAAAAGCAGGAATGTTCTTTAACATTACTTTACCATTACTTACACCGATAATCCTGTTTAACCTGGTTATGCAGATGATTATTGCATTCCAGGAGTTTACCGGAAGTTTCGTTATTACAAACGGCGGACCAATGAAATCCACATATTTGTATGCTATGAAACTGTATGATGAAGGTTTTTTGTTTATGAAAATGGGCTATGCATCGGCATTGTCATGGATTTTATTTATAGTAATAATGATTTTTACAGCATTGATTTTCAGGTCATCCGAATACTGGGCATATTATGAGGACGGGAGGCAATAATGATGACTCGTAAAAAGAAAAGCAGGAGATTGATCAGAATCACATTGATATATATTGCCCTTACTCTGTTGGGAATCTTTATGATATATCCGCTTATATGGATGTTCTTCTCATCCTTCAAGTCCAACAATGAAATTTTTGGGTCTTTAAGACTTTTGCCAAAGCAGGTGATTTGGGACTCGTTTTACAGGGGATGGAACAGCGGGCAGTTTACATATGGTTTGTTTTTCAAAAACACTTTTCTTCTTGTAATACCAGTAGTATTGTTTACATTGGTATCCAGTACCCTGGTGGCATACGGGTTTGCCAGGTTTAATTTCCCGTTGAAAGGGATTCTTTTCACTGTTATGATTTCCACTCTTATGCTGCCGAATGCGGTGATTATCATACCAAGGTATATTTTGTTCAACCGGTTTGGCTGGTTAAACAGCTATAAGCCATTTACAGTGCCGTCAATATTTGCCTGCCATCCTTTTTTCATCTTCATGCTTGTACAGTTTTTAAGGGGGCTGCCACGGGAGTTGGATGAATCGGCGACCATTGACGGATGCAATTCATTTGTCATACTTGTAAGAATACATATACCACTTTTAAAACCGGCGTTGTTTTCGGCAGCAATCTTCCAGTTTATATGGACATGGAACGACTTCTTCAATTCACTCATTTACATAAACAGTGTAAAAAAATACACTATTTCGCTGGCGCTGAGAATGTCCCTTGATACCGCAGCAGCGGCAAACTGGAATGAAATTCTGGCCATGTCAACATTGGCAATACTTCCATGTGTATTAATCTTCTTCTTCGCTCAGAAATATTTTGTTGAAGGAATTGCTACGACAGGCCTTAAAGGTTGATTTGTGACCGGGTGTGAGGATGCACTTTTCGTGATGAAAAATTAACTTTCATTTATTCAGTATGCAATGATATTTGATTTATGTTTTTCAGAAGTTGAAAGACTTAATGCTACCGGCCTTTACTTTACTGGCGCGCGTACTTTTTCATTTAACCGGGTGCTGCTAAAAAAAATGGGAAGTTGTAAAATAAAATGCCGTAATATATAGAAAACTCATGGTAATCCATTGTAAAATGTTTAATAACCAAAGAAAAACATTAGCAAAGGAGTACCATGAGTTATATATGAATAA
>Ga0134104_1001951_pt1 | contig 15596 bp, 9 predicted proteins | sample 15_3_2metaG_FD_94455 | JGI IMG/M metagenome (GOLD analysis project Ga0134104, IMG submission 94455) | Switchgrass degrading microbial communities from high solid loading bioreactors in New Hampshire, USA - 15_59_3.3_214_A2 metaG | ecosystem: Engineered > Bioreactor > Semi-continuous > Anaerobic >...
AATTGCGGTTTTCCGGATTATTCGGCACGTATTGGATTGAGGGATAATTGGAGGACGTAATATATACCATAAGGATGGAGGATAAATATTCATTTTGGAGAAACCAATATCAGCATAGATATATCTTCTATAATCCTTTACTTCTGCTATTTTAGCTTCTTTAACACAAATTCGTTTTTCATCTATAAGCACCTCACTCACTTAAAACGAAAAACAAAAATCTTGATAACGGCATCATCAATATGACAGTGATATTTTGTCGAAATATATACCTTATGATCTCAAATTAGTAATTAAATTCCTTCACCACACACAAAAAAACCTGCTCCTTAAGAAAGGGCAGGTTTTGCACGTAATATAATATGCGGCAGCCAGGCTATCATAGTGCGGGGGAGCACTTTAGACCCTATGGCTTTGCGTCCCTGTCTTTTGACAGGTTTACCCTTATCACGGATAATTTAATTTTTATTTACAATAACATGACATTATTAATATTTATTTTATATACTAAATATACTAATAATTTCGATAAAAGTATTTTAAAAACCTTTTTTTACCACATTATTATGAAATAAGCTTCAGCCTCGGGTACATCATATTCAGCCAGTCGGTATGGAAACGCCCGTTGCTTTCGGTGTTCTGCACCAGGCGGTTGCCGTCCTCGTCAAACTGCCCGCTGTTGACCAAATATTCGTCCGTACTTTGGGCAAAGTCGTCCTCATAGACAAAGTCATTGCCTGTATTGTACGGCAGGTCTATGTTCGTTCTCAGTTTAATACAAAGAAGAAGGGCCACTTCCGGGTGCATAATGCCGGAAAAGGCTCAAAAATAAAGGCTTTTGAGGTCATTAGCTAACTTCGAAAGCCTTTTTGCTTTATTCATTATTCAAACTTTTATAGGATGGCTGTAGACTCCAAAACCAAAATGCACACCCTTGTTATATGGCTACAGGAAATAATTAAAAGGTATGGGCAAAATTAAAAGGTTATTATAGTGTCTGCTTGTTCATAATCTATGACTTTGCTGCTAAGATTTTGTTGTAAGCATAGCAAATGTTCGTCACGATAGTTTCCACTTCATCTATGTTATTGTACCTGCCGTACGAAATGCGAATAGCAGATTTCGCTTGCTGTTCAGTTAACCCTAATGCCATTAGCACATGTGAAGGTTCATCTCTTCCCGACGTACAAGCAGAACTTGTAGATACACATATTCCTTTTAGGTCCAATAAATGCATAAGCGATTCACCTGTGACACCATCAAAGACTATGTTTATAATTCCTGGTAAACGATTATTTTCATCGCCATTAATAATAATATTCGGTATTTCAGCACGTATCCCATTTATAGTTGCTCGAACTAATGCAGAAAGTTTTTCTGCCATTGTGGTCATTTCAGTTACACTTTCAATAATTGCATATCCTGCTGCAACAATTCCCGCAACATTCTCAGTTCCAGCACGTGCCTTGTGTTCCTGCCCCCCGCCAAAGATCATCGGAGGCAATGAAACACCATTCCGTTTGTAGAGAATACCCGTCCCTTTGGCTCCATAAAACTTATGACTTGAGGCGGTTAAAAAATCTACGCCAAGTTCCTTAACATTGACAGGTATATGTCCAACTGCCTGAACTGCATCTGTATGGAATAGAATATTTCGTCTGCGCAGATATTCCCCTATTTCAGCTATTGGTTGAATTGTCCCGATTTCATTGTTGGCAAGCATAATAGAAACAAGTTTAGTATCGGGGCGGATAGCTTCCTTTATACTATCCAACGAAACGCGTCCCTTGCTATCAACAGGCAGGTAAGTTACGTCTATACCTTTCCGTTCAAGCAAATGGCATGTGTTTAACACAGATTTATGCTCGATTGAAGAAGTAATAACGTGTCCATTACTCACGGAAGATAGCACCCAACTATTGCTTTCAGAGCCTCCTGAAGTAAATACGATTTCAGAAGGCTCTGCTCCAATAGCCTCGGCAACCTGCTGACGAGCTTGTTCAATGGCGCGTTTTGCTTTTATTCCAAATGAATATTGGCTAGAAGGATTGCCATATTGCTCCTGCAAAAAAGGAAGCATTTTTTCTAAAACGCTATCCGATATTTTCGTCGTAGCGGCATTATCTGCATAAATCAAAGTATCAACTCCTTAAAAAAGTGTACAGCCTTGTGTTTTGAACTCTTTGATTTTTTCAAGCAGAAACTCGGTATCCACTTCCAAATACTCCGCAAGACAATTAAGACAATAAAAGTGCTTAGTATTTTTATCAAATAGCTTTTTTGTAAGCCCAATCTCATTCTTGCTTAGGTTTTCTTTCCCACAAACATAACAAACCATGCTTTCCATTGCATTGCACCTCTATATATCCTTGTCGGATCTAACCCTGAAAGCAGGCATATCTTTACCCCGATATTCTGCGTCAAGGATACCAAGTTGGTATTTTATGATTTCTCTCATTTTTCGAGCCCTGTCAAGACAGTATCGTTTAAATTCACGAGCAGTAATATCACTGGGTTTGCGCACATTTGGAAACAATAGCTTCAGGTAGGCCGTCGCAATACGCTTTACAGCCTCGGTATCGCGTGTGTCAGCAGCTTCAGGGACTTCAATAAGTTCATCCACAATAGCACGATAACTCATATCATCCCGCAATTCATGTAATACTGAACAGAAATACTCTGAATTAAGTGCCCACCCAGAAACCTTAAGATCATCATTCATACGCGGTATATTCCATCCCTTTATAAACCCATGAAAACGCTCTATTAAGGCAGATTCGTGAAATACCGCAGGCAACTCTTCAAACATGTTGCTATATCCGTCTGCATCCATTGTTTCCTTCTTTATGTTACCACATAGAATTACGCCCGCGTCAGCAGTTCCCTCGTAATTACCGACAGTAAAAACCCCTGATTCAAGGTAACCCTTAAGAGCCGCTCTCATTTCATCTACATCAGTAAATGATATGGTTTGTACTTCATCAAGTACAACAAAATCATATCCAGAAACTAGACCTTCTTTACGTTTATTTAGGTCATAAAACATCTTTGCACGACTCATAACTCCACCGCTTGAAAGCCAACCAAAACGGCTGACTCGACCATACAAATATGATTTTCCCGTACCTTTAGGCGCAAGCTCTATAAGGTTCAACCTTTTCTCTACAAAAGGGAGCAGACGAGTCAGCATTGTAAGTTTTTTTTCTTCATCACCACTGTACCCACTTGCATTATAGTCAACTGCACCCAACAACACATCAAGCCATTCTGATATGCTGAATTCTTGACGGGCATCTTTGTAATAGTCAATATCAATTGTGTAAGGGCAGAAACTCTTAAAAGCAGTCAGCTTAACTTTGCCTCTATTAACTCCTTTAGCTTTATTTCGAGAAAAACCCGAGTCGTAGTCATCAGGAGGTCGATATCCAATTTCAACTATGCCCCATGTTTCTCGTCCACGAACCAAATCATGTTTACAACTGTCCCAAACGTTATCTTCAATAATGGTATCTTTACTGGTAAGGCCATAGTCAGGAAGTGAAAAAGATACTTCACCTGTTTTAATATCTATATCAACAGAAACTTTGGCAAGAAATTTAACCCGTTCATTTTCAATAATTACCTGATTTTTTATTGCTATCCAATCATCCTTGCGCGGTAGATAAGTACGCACGAATCGAGCCAATTCGTCCTGATCAAAATTCCCGTTCTCATCTTCAAATTTCTTCAAGAGCCAGTCACGCATGAATGAAGGCAAGCTTAATGCAGAAAAAAAGTTGTTTTTCTTGAGGTCTTTATAGACAACCATTTCGTCGAAGTAATTTCGCAGTTTTTCGATCATAGAAATACCCCCTAAAACAAATCGTCAAAGTCATCGTTTACCTTGCCGCTCTTGCCTTGTGCTTTAATCACTATATTCCCGATTAAGTCATCGCCCATATAAACATCAGCAGGATAATTGCCTGCCCGCTTTGTATCAGGAAGCACAACTTTGTAGTGATTATTATCAAGCGCAAGAGCGGAGTAACGTTTATTGTTTATAACAACCGCCACGTCTTTCACTGGGGAATTAATGAACAGTGTTATTTCTGTTCCTGTGCGGAAATCAACAGTCACGAATTCTTCTACCATTTCAACAGTAATGTTGCTTCTTTTCAACATCAGTTCAATAACCGGAACAACAACCTCCTCAAGTGAAGCGCCTCCGTGAACTTCAACACTAGCTGCACGACTCCCCTTAAAACGCCCATAATCCGCAAGCACAAGATAACCATTCTCTTTAGCGGCAAAAGGCAAATCATAAGGCTCAAACAATTTGCAACAGCGCCCAGAATGCTCGCCTTTAGTGTCAGTTTCGTATTTTTCTTCTTTACGCCGCAATACGGCAAGACGAGAGGCTCCGTGATCACTTACCAGCAGGAATCGCTTGCAATGACGCAGGACAAGTTCTGTAGCGGCTTTATCAATAACACTGGAAATGATGTCTAACTCTTTGGCAAGATAAATAGGCAAATCATTGTTTTCAAAATTATACCCACATGCATCGCTATGCTTTGTTTCATCGAGCTGATCATTCTTTTCTTTTTCACCCTCCCAATTATCAAAAAAGTCGCGATTAATAGAAGTTATGGTAGGTAAATTAGCACGGGCAATATATATTGAAATAGATAACCCGCGCTTACGCGCCAATGCCTCTATAAACGCCAGATACTCAACGCCAAGGGAGTCGAGCCAATAAAGATAGGTGCCGTCTTTATTCAAACCATCGATTATTTCATTGCGTGTTGACAATCGGTTAAACACACGGGTCTTTGCAAGGTTCTCCACTTTTTCAATGAATTCGGCTTCAAGTTTATTGGAAACTTTCTGCTTTTTATATTCATCAAAATATTCCGTTAGCAAATCTGACACATCACCACAATTAAAGACATACGTTTTTAAATAAGCTGACAGTGCAGGATATATATTAGCAATCTGTGGTATGACCCCATTTTTAGAAACCCAAGCAATAATCTCTTCACGTTCTATTTTTGTGCCATCCGTTAGCTTATATATGCTTTCAGCGACATTCTTACGGTTATTGACAACAAAATCGGCTATGTCTGATTCAGGGAATTTTTCCACAAGTTTTTTTCGCTCGGCGTAAAACGTGCAAAAGCGTTTATCAGTATGCGGAACTTCGATTATGGCATTTAGCACATTTGTCTTAAAATCTTCAAAACAATCCGTATTATCCAGCACAAAGCGTAAATAGTTATTTGACAAAGTGTTAGATTTACTCTTCAAAGCAATGAAGTAAAGCCAATTCCAATATTCAATCCCTGCGACTCGAGAATAAAAATCTGCTTCAAGATTGCTGCCAAATCCGTTTTTTTCAAAGACTGCATCAAGGGAACCATTGTATTGTGTCAACTCCTCTAATAGTTTAGCCCACTGTTCATTACTACCACAGGAACGTGGTAAATTAAAGCCGCTAACAAAAGATTTTACACCATCATAAGCATCATTTATTATATGTACAGTAAATAGGGCTTTATCAAGATTAATCTCTGTGTTAACAACAACATTCCCGTATAAACCATCTTCAAGGCTCATAAGTAAAGCCTTTACTCCCGGCAGACCCCATTGGCCGATGGCTGAATCTACGAGAGTTAGGGATAAATCACAATTTGCTTTATCAAACACAAAAAAACGCCGATTATCAAAACGTGGGTCTGTTTGCAAGTGACGGATCTGAGTAGCAACTCCACGAAGAAGAATAACTTTTTTACTCCCAATATTTAAGTCTTTTAATTGTGACAGAATGCTTTTTGCTATGTTATCTCCACGAAGAGCGAGATATTCACCAAGACCTATTACTACCAGTTTGTTATCATTCGCGTTCACATCAGTGGTCCTAAGTCTTTCTATTAATCTGTCAATATCCGGCAGTCTATCATCACTACCACAATAGTCGCTTACTCTTATGAAATTAAATCCCGATTCCTTCAATTTGGCCAGAACATCTTTATACTGCTCATCGCCAACGACTAAAAAGAAAGGTGCTTTAATACTTGAGAACAGATATCTATCTACCGCTTCAATCGACATCCGTCTACTCATCTCCATTCATTATTATTTCAATTCCGATGGCCATGTTTTCCTTAATGAGCCGCTTAAGGTAATCCTTCAATTGGGCATCCTGCATTTTCTCAATTATACTAAGGGCTTTTTCACTCCCGCCAGCGTTGTATTCCGCTTCGGCAAGTTGCTTGATTTTGTTTTTAACATTAGGATTTTCGCGCCAATCATAAGTATCTATAGATAAACGTTCAAGTGCGTCCCTAACTTTTTCTAGATCTTGGAGCAAAGGACGGTATTCACCGATAATATCACGTTCGAATGCAGCATTGCGTTTGTTTTCATCCGTTAAAACTTCGAAGAGTATTGTTGTTTCAAGAAACCTAAGCGCGTCTTTTATTTCAGCATCAGTAGACCAGTTTCTGTTAAGTGTGTCAAACGCTTTTTTCGCCGCTTCAAACTCATTTTCAGATACACAGCAAAGTATCGGGGTTCTGTAAAACCTTGACCATTCACGAGGATTTTTGGTACCAGTCTTTTCTTTCCAGAGTTTGTGCAATTGTGTTTTCAATTGGTTCTTACGGAACTCCTCTACTACTGCCTTAACTTTGGTGTTGCAGTCCGTTTTAGGAAGTCCAAACATTCCCGCTGGTAGTTTGCTCTTTATCTCGCTGATATCAGAATCGCCCAAGTCCTCAAGATAAGGTTTGTAAATTTCAGTAAATATTTGTTTTTCGTTATTAAGTAAATTGCGGATTTCCGCATTATGTGCCATCAGTTCTGAAAGGAATGTTTTTAGTTGCTCCGGTAATAACTCCGATTGCTGATATATTCTCAAAAATGCATTAAGAACTTTATCAAGAGCAGGAAATTTTGCTTGTAATGCCTCGTAAGAAATGTTAATAAACTTCAACCGTTCGCGCCATTCTTTGAATGCTTCCGAAAGAGAATGGGACATCACATTTAATAAAATATTGCTTTCTTTAACAACACCATAATTAGTCAGAAGTTTTCGGATTTCATCTTCACCTGTTTGTTTATCCCACAAACAGGAATGCTTCACTGCAAATAAATTACGAATATCCGAGAGTACATTTCCACTTGCTCCGATTTCAGCAGCAAGTGACAGGATTCTGCCACCTTCAAATGAGGTCAAAAACTCGCGCATTCCCTTTTGGCAATTTTCTCCTGTAAGAAGAGCTGCTAAGTTTTCAGATAAAGTCGTTCTGGAGATAGCAATTCTACCTATTTCAACGGCTTTTTTGTGTGCTTCTTTTCCCTCTTTCTGAACGAGCTCAATATACTTTTGAACAACGTCATAAACACCATAATCATCAACTTCGGCAAGGCACCACACGGGCAATCCAAGTCTGCGCATTTTTGCAGCCACGGCATTAGCTGCTTGCCCCGCTGACGAACAAGAATTTGGCGTAATACCCCATGCTTTTTCAGTGAGCTCGTAGAATGCCCTTTCTTCTGCTGTCATTTTTACAATATAAGTAGGTTTGGGTTTTTTACCAATATAGTTACCGATCATTTCTGCGAGTTTGTCCTGCGTCATGGGTTCGTGACCACCGGATGAATCACTGTAGCGGAACGGTTCACCGCCATATTCTTTCAACAAAAAGCCTGTAAGAAACGCTGAAAGGTTACTTGGCGCAAATCCAAACTTATCTTCAAGGAAGTCGTATATTTCTCCTATTGAAATCTGCCCCTCACGATTAAATGCATCTTCAATCAGTTTATCTACCTCGATCTTTATCCTGGAAATCGGTAACGATGCTGTGGAAGAATTTTCCCAGTATTTATCCACTTTCCACACAGTTGGCAAAACATGCTTCTCTATGCCAACAACAACGCCGCTGGTATTTTGGACAATACCGCATTTTGCACTTGCTTTCCCGCTAGTAAGCTTAAACTGAGTTTCGCTTAGCCCTTTGCTAAAATCGAAGGCAAGAGGGAAGCGAGCAGTTACTATAGCTTGAAGAACGCTCTCCACGCCTTGTCCATTGCCGAGTTTCTCACCCTCTTGATTTGCATAGGTGTATATGATAAATTTCCCATTGTAAATGCGATTTTTCCAGTCTTGTGCTAAAACATGTTTTGCTTTGTCAGAGTATTCCCTCGATGCTGAATTGTTGTTTCCACTATAATACATAGCCATAGCGGAATATTCCACATACTGTTCGAAAGCTTCATTTCCAAGCGGAGTAGAAAGAGCATCGATAAATACAATATTTTTGTACTGCTCATCAGCGACAGCTGCTTTGATGGCCTTTCGTAAAGATACGGTTTCATTATCGTCTTTGGCAAAGGCGATAACAGCATGAAAATTCCATTTGGTATTTTTGTCGCGCAGAATATTTATGGTGCGCTGAAAATCCGCAACGGTCGCAGGAATAATTTTCCCTGTATTTGGCTCTGATTCAAACCGTAAACGAAGTGCTGGAGATAAAGAAAGTACATTTGAAAGCTCTCCCTCGGCAACAAGCTTTGCTGTTGTACTTTTATTCCGAATCTCTTTTTTCAGACTTTCAATTTTTACTGTATCGCCTGCAAGCACAGCAACAGCAAAAACACGCCTGTCCCCGCTTATCGGAGTTGAAACCAAAATTCCCTTTTCTACGAGTCGTTTGGCAGTATTAACGCAAGCCGTTCCTTCCAAATCTGGAATTCCCTCAAACACATAACTAAGATTTTGTTCAGTAGCTTTGAATAAATCTATCATACCACCCAAGCGTTGGTCAATCGCCTGCATTATCAGAATAGCCTTAAGGACAGCTTGCTCTTTTTCTGTCAAATTCTTTTGTTGGGGGAATGTGTCTAAAATTAGCCGAATGTCGGGGGTAAGGTTTTCCTTACCTTTTTCGTAGAAAAAATCCCACAGCATATCCACTGTTAATAGCGGATGATCGTCTAAGGGTCCCGTATTCTCAATAAACCACTGAAAGGCTTTCATATCATCCGTATTTGAAGTTTTTATAAAGTCGAACATACTCCTCTGATTGGACTTGAACGCGGAAGCAATATTTTTAAGCAAAAGAGCTGCCATAGGGTGGAGCGGCATAATGTTTTTCATCACTTGTGGATCTGTAATTTTCGTAGCCTTCATGACCGCCGCACGAGAAGAATTAACCCAGCTGTTTAAGTCATCAGCTAATATTTCCCAGTTGTTTTGTGCCGCTTGCTTAATTTTAAAAGCATGGCCGATGAGCTCAAACGCTATGTTATCCGGAAGAACGATTTGAATAGGAATAAAGCGGTCACTCACTTTTATCCAAGTATTGCTATCGGCTGCGAAGTATATTTGCCCTGGCTCGTGTGTAACCACAATAAAATAGAACGGCTTATAGTTTACCAGTTCAACGATTTTCTGAAACTCAGACAGGCTATCGCGGTTGTTCTTGAAATAATCGGAGAATTCATCCCAAATAAAGACAATTTTCACATTGTTTTGGTCGATAACGTCCGTTATCCAAGCCAAAAGCCTGTCCGCGTCAATGTTCATTGCGGTAATGCCCTCTTTGTCAGCTAGACGGAACAGATTATTCATCAGCTGTTTGACTTCACCGCCTTTACATAGTGCATTCAACACTTCATCTGCTGTTGACTGCGAAAATAAAGCTTTCCATTCCGGCTTTTGCAAAAGTTCATTAAGGAACCTCTTATGCAGCGGGTCATCAATCCAAGCAATAACACTTTCCTTCAACGTGTTTTCCCCTGTATAAAGGCCCTTCTTTTCTAGGACTGATTTTATACTTTCCTGTATGGCAAAAAATAAATCACGAGGAGAAGTAATACTACCAGAGGCATAACGATGCACGGTCACAATTCCCTTTTGCTTATGTCCGATAAGTTTTTCGAGCAGATCTGGTTTCCTTTTCAAAGGTTCATACTTATTCCAGTAAATACGGAGTTCCTCTTCTGGAACTTCAAGGATTTTCTTTAATGTGTATGCACATTGCGATTTGCCTGTACCGTATGCCCCCTCAATCCAAAGAGAACGCTTTTCCTGACGCGCCAATATGCGTTCCACTTGGTTTAGCATATTAATGAAGGTCTCGTGAGGATATGTAGTCATCCAAAAATCCGGCTTTGCCGCCGCAATAGAATAGTCGTTAATTTGTGGGAAATAATCTTCGTCAATCTCGAAGTATTCACGGTATTTATTAACCATTTGTATATTCCTCCTTAAACAAGTCAAGTACATCCGCAGAAGTTTTATCTTCCGCAAGCGTTATCTTTTCAAGATCATGTGTAAATGAAGCTGTTATAAACTCCGGATATTTCGCCGACAGCCCTATTAAAATCGGTATCATATCTTCGCGGTCAAGACCGAAAATACGCGTTGGACTTACCCCGTCGCGTTCGATGCTGTCATTTAGGAGTGTGGCCAAAGTAAACTCCTTATAGTTGTTGCACTTCTCGGCAAATTTGAATAAACCGTACAATATCACACGTGGATCGGACACGGAGCATTTCGTGCGGACGAGACTACCGTCATCAGTGACATAGCCGAAATGAAGTACTGTACCAAGCGGAGTCTCCGTAAATCGCTTAAACGATCTGACTACTGATTGTGCTGCTTTTTTCTTAACTTCAATCGCAAGCAGCATATCTTCCGCTGTCCTTTTAGAATAATTAACACCTATCTCTAAATTTTTTACATACCATTCTAATTGAGCATTATTAGCCACAAGATTAATGAGAATAAGGCCTTGTGCCGTATCCGTTTCCCATCCGATTTGGGAAATCATTTCCGCAAAGCTAGAATATGAATTGTTTTCAATTAAATTTGCATCACGAAGAAAAAGCTTGAAATGTGTAAACTGGTTTGGTCCTAAGTCATTGTCATCAAAAAACTTCTCTTTGTTTTTAAAAAACGAAACGAGCCAAGATAACTTTGGCGCATGATCATCAAAACGATTAATAGCTTTCATCTTCTTCTCTCCTTGTGGTATTTTTAATGAATTATACATCAAACATCCGCCAGGCAAATCATGACATTCGTTGCAGTGTAAACAATCAGTTATTTTTGCTTTGCCTGATTCAAAATTAATTCGGCCGTTTTTGCAGTTCGTTTCGCAAACCTTGCAACCTGAGCAATAAGCAGCTTTTCGAAACGCTTGACGAAATATTTTTCCAACAGCAGGGTTCTCTTTCATTATCAATTCCGAAATTTGTATTAGCCAACCATTCTGTGTTTTTTTAACAGTATAATTCATCTCTTTGGCTTCAACTGTTTTAATCCATTCATGCCAATCTGACAAAGGATTAATAAGTTCAATCGAAATTACTCCGTTCTCAGTACTTTCTTTGTAACGAATAATATTACCGTAAATACCCCGCCCGCTTCGCCTGTTAATCCAACCTCCACTTGTAATGTAGGTTTCGGAGTCTATTTTATTGTTCTTATCCCATTCGTTAGTGTCTTTGATTATTTGCACATACTCGTCAATCTCTTTTGTGTAATTGCTTCTGCGCATAAAATTGCTTATTCCACCCGACATAGGGCATAATAGGCAACCAGCCCGAACGTTCCCTTTTTTATAGGCTTCGTTAATAAATATGTTATTGGCATATATATATAGCCATATTTCCGCTGAAGTCCATTCCAAAATAGAATTGTGGCTATATTGACCCTTTTGTTTTTTACCATAATTCTCATACTCGTATTCACTACGTGCGATGCTCTCATGTGCCCGCACCCCAACAAAATCAAGTCCAACATAGTCGTTCTTTCCTGTAATTTCTCGTAACTTCATAATTTGCGGTGCACTTTTATGTACGCTGCAGCACCACCTTAGAGCTCGCGATGGAGGGCCGAACAACTTCCAAGACTCCTTCGGTTCAAGGTGCGACTTTGCTATATAAAAAGGGATTCCTTCTTCTTCACATTCCTTACGAGTTTTCTCTACTACATCATATGTATCCGGAAATTCCATACCTGTATCACCGAATACAACAACAAAACTACCTTTGGGTAGAGCTTTCTTCACAAGATCTAACAAAACAGCACTGTCTTTTCCACCAGAAAAAGCAACGTGGAATAGGTCAACCTTGTCCTTGTATTTTTTATATATTGCCAGTATTTTTTTTACTGTGGTTTGCTCGATGATTTCAATCATTTCACGATTTGCTTCAACCATTGCCTTTATATCAATGGGGCGCAACTGTTTGCCATTTGGCTCAGGTGATACGGGAATACCGTTTTCATCAGTTGGAATGATTATCTCAGGTGCTGTATAGAGATTGCCTCCTTTAAGTTTGGCAACAAGCGTTCCACGATACCAGTAATTATTTGCCTCAGCCCACATGTATGGGAATTCAATCTGTCTGTCATACTTCCAATACTTATCAAAACCTAAAATATCAAGCTCAGCAGCATAGACAGGGCGCGGCTCTTTTGAGAAACCCGTAGGCGAAGTATTTAGTAATATCCCTCCTGTGTTTTTATCATAAGTATACGAGTACAACCTCAATCCCTCCTCTCGCGTATGGCTTTTGCCTGTCTTATCAGCTCATTCGTTTTGGAATAAGAACGCTTGCCTATGTAACCATTGTCATATAAAAATTCTTCAACTTCCATTTTTTCAAGTGGTATGCCAGACTTCGCGACTGCATCCGCCATAATCTCAGGATAAGACAGACGGCAGCTTTTGCGAACTATTACGCCTGCATTTTTAGAATTAACCGCTAACACCTCGAATCGAAATCTATCGCTGAACCGTCGGCAATAGCTTTCAAGCAGAAACAAGTTCCAAGGCTGTCCACAGTGTGGGAACGCCGCAAATGTGGTGATGCTTTTAAGTGGCAGGTACTCACCAGTTACTAACAGCTCAAGTGCGCTATCAATCCCGGCAACATCGAAATGAACATACTTTTCCGCGATGTAGGTATCCTCGTCTGCTCGCACCATTACAGAATAGCCAGCTTCCATCGGTATCCAACGGTGTGATTCGCCCGTAAGTTCCCGTTCGAAATCAAGTAAATCCTGGAGAGAGCATTTATCCAACTGGCGGCAATACTCTTTCATTATAGTTAGTGCGTCAAGAGTGTCACCCTTGCGGGTTATGATTTTACCGCGCCTGTCATATTTGTCGGAAAGGACAATCTCAAACACTGCGTTGTGAATTGCCGTAAGCGAGAGTTCATAATTGCGCTCTGCGATTTCCTCAAGCGGAACATCGCTGAGAGAAACGTAACCGTCTCTCTGACAGGCAACCTCAACATAATCGGTGATGGCGACACATTCCTCATCAGTTACATCAACCTTACTGACGTGAGTGTAAACTCCCGTGGCATTCCATATAAAATCACCATTCTGTGCCAACACATATTTTATCTTGTCAAGGGGAATGTATGGCAAGCGTTCAGAAAGCTGTTCATAATTTAGCATGACATCGCTACCCCAGATGCGCAAAATTTCACGTTTGATTTTGGACAGTTCTGTACCGTTTCCCGTTTTTAGTAAAAAGTATTTTGCCTTGTGTACATATTTGGGGTACATCTTAACGAGTATCTCTTTCAGCATCTCCTCAGAGATAACGCCTCCGGCAAACAGCCATTCTTCATGCCGAGCGTAAAACGAACTGTAATAAATGATTTCTGCTCCATTTGAAACTTCCAAATCTACATTATTTCGTATTTTGCTTTCAATTCCATTGCCGATGACATAAACTTTTCCACCAAATAAGATGCCGCAAGAAGAGATTGACTTGATTAACTCTTCATCAGTTAACTTGATTTCATTGCCAAAGTTCTCGGCAGCAAAACGGCGAAAACGTAACAATTCAATCGGAGAACCAATCCTAAAACCATTTGAAAAATGCGTCGTCAATATATCTACTATCATTTGGGCAAATGCAGGCTCAAGCATTGTGTTAGACGAGGTGTTCGCTACAACATCTTTTCCCACATGATCAGTAGTTTCTGCTGAATGTTCAAAATGAGCGTCTTTTGGCAAATAGCTAATAACAACATCCCTAAGAAGAACCCCGCAGTGTCGGCACAGATTGCCGATAATCGTTACGATGGTCTGCGGATTATAGTTGGTATATATCCATTTGCCATTTGATAGTTTAGAGCAAGTGCCCAAACCTGTCTTCTCTGGCAAAAAAAATGCCTTTTTGCCATACAACGGTTTGCTATCAAGTGCACCTAGGTTAGGATTATTTTCTTCTATAAACCGTTCAGTAATTGCAACCAATAAACGTGACCAGTTTTGCTTATCAGGTACGACGGCTCTCCCATTTATCAAGCAATTCACTGGTCGTGTTTGTGCACATAGTTCCGGATGTGCAAAGTTCACGATCAACGCCGTGTCATCATGCTTCTCCGAAAGGGTAATTCCGGTCGTATCTTGTGAAATCGATGTCGTAGCGTTTTTAACAGGGGTTAATTCGTTCGATAAAGCCCTTGCTCTTGAATACGGCTTGTCTTTCAGAAATTTTAAATACAGCTGCCCAGCTATAAGAAAAATCTTATATGTACTTCTATTGGTTATCCGTAACAACTTATCTTTTAGGATTCTGTTGTATACTGGTTGGAATATGGAATATTGTGAAAGACTCCATATGTCAACCAAACATATCTTCTTTCGAAGTGCATATTCTGAAATACTGTCAAGGCAGTTTATCAATAAAGCAGGGGGATACTTTTTGGAGTGTCCCTTTGAAAGCCAATCCAGAAAAGTATCTCTCAATGAAATAGAGGAGGGGAAAGCATGCTGATTGGCATGTATGTTTTCATTATTATTAAAGTTATCATGGCTTGCCATTCATCTGTACCCCCTTTCTCGGAAATTTAAACCATACGTTCGTTCTCAGCATTGTCTTAGGAGTCAACCTCTTTGGGGTCATCAGGAATTAATTCCATAACATCCCCGACATCGCACTCGAGTACTTTGCAAATTTTAATCAGTACATCCATACTCACTGTTTCACCTTTAGACAGCTTTGTAATCGATGCCCAACTAAGTCCCGCCGCCTTCTGTAAATCCTTTTTCTTCATATCCTTATCAATTAGAATCTTCCACAGCTTTTTATAACTCACGGTCATCGAAAGTCACCTCTTTCTACTAATATCCGTAGCCTTGAATTATTATAGCACGCGCAGCTCTAGATTACAATAGAAAAACTTCATATATGCAAGAATGAACTGCGTTATATCTTGAATCAATATTGCGTCTTGTGATATAACATGGAGGTATTTACATGCTTTACATGTAAAATTTAGCTTAGGGCTACTACTCTATGCAATGCAGGAATTGTTGATTACACATAATTTGATGCAACAAAAAATAACCTGTCTCAAGACACATTTATAAAGTAGAGATGTCTTGAGACAGTTATAATAGATAGTTTTTTAATATACATTGATTGCTACAACAGCTATATCTGCTAAGATTATGTTTTGCCTATCATTTTGATTCTATAATAAGCGTGTATCTTGAAACCTATTCTGCCTTTCCTTTGCAGGTACAGCGCCTAATACAATAGCATCATAATTTGCCGTACCTTTGCTCTGGTAGGGAA
>Ga0134104_1001957_pt1 | contig 15579 bp, 13 predicted proteins | sample 15_3_2metaG_FD_94455 | JGI IMG/M metagenome (GOLD analysis project Ga0134104, IMG submission 94455) | Switchgrass degrading microbial communities from high solid loading bioreactors in New Hampshire, USA - 15_59_3.3_214_A2 metaG | ecosystem: Engineered > Bioreactor > Semi-continuous > Anaerobic...
CTATCCCTCTTTCGGAGGACGAACACCAGATCCGCCTCCGAACCAGCGCCGATCTGGTCACGATCCGCCGCCCCCCAGTGTTCTCCACCACCCAGGTCATCGTCACCGCCTCCATAGTCGGCGGTCTCGCACTGGTCGCGGTGATCTGGATCGTGACGCTGAAACTGTCCATACGCCGGAAGACCGCCGAAACCCAGGAACTGCTCGCCCGCGCCCAGGAAGCGTCCCGGCTAAAGTCCGAGTTCCTCGCCAACATGAGTCACGAAATTCGCACCCCCATGAACGGCATCATCGGGATGCAGGGACTCGTGCTGGCGACCGAACTCACTCCGGAACAGCGCGAGTACCTCGAAACAGCTCAAAGTTCAGCGGAATCGCTCATGATGCTGCTGAACGACATCCTGGACTTCTCGAAAATCGAGGCCGGGCGGCTCGATCTCGAACCGGTGCCCTTGTGCCCGGTTGAAGTCGTGAGCGCAGCCGTCCGCACGCTGTCGATCTCCGCACGCCAGAAAGGACTGGCCCTCAACTTCGAGGCGGAAGACGGCATCCCCGACAGGCTGCTCGGTGATCCGCTGCGCCTCCGGCAGGTTCTGCTGAACCTGCTGGGCAACGCCGTCAAGTTCACCAACTCGGGCCGCATCGACGTGCGCGTCCAGGTGGCATCTCGCACCGAAAGCGAGGTTGCGTTGCGCTTCTCCGTTACCGACACGGGAATCGGCATCGCGCCTGAACAGCTCCCTACGATTTTCGACGCCTTCCGGCAGGCCGACGGATCGACGACGAGGAAGTACGGAGGCACGGGGCTCGGGCTCGCGATTTCAGCCCGGCTGGTGGAACTCATGGGAGGACGCCTGGAGGTCGAAAGCGAGCTCGGCGTCGGCAGCACTTTTCATTTCACCGTGCCGATGCCGGTCGTCCGGACGGATGCCGCGGCGGCCACCGAACCGCCTCCAAACCGCATCCCGCAGCCCATCACGGCAGCGCAGCCCCTCTTCATCCTGATGGCGGAGGATAACGTTCTGAACCAGAAGGTCGCCCTCCGTATTCTTCAGAGACAGGGCCACCGCGTGGTGCTGGCAACAACCGGCCGTGAGGCGGTCCAAAAGTCCGCCGAGCAAAATTTTGATCTGATCCTCATGGACGTCCAGATGCCCGACATGGACGGCCTGGCTGCCACCGCCGCCATCCGCGCGCGCGAGAAAACCACCGGCCGGCACGTGCCCATCCTCGCCATGACCGCGCACGCCATGAAAGGAGACCGGGAACGCTGCCTCGCCGCCGGGATGGACGGCTACGTTCCCAAGCCGGTCCGGCCGCTCGAACTGGCCAAAGCCATCGAGGAAGTGACGGCGCCGGCAAGGGCCCGGCGTCAGGCCGCCGATTAGCGCTCCTTTTCGAGCGTCAGGCGATACACTTCGCGCTTCGACAGGCCGCGTTCCTTTGCCACGGCCTTGATCGCGTCCATGCGGTCCATTCCCGCCCGCACCCTCTCCTCAACCGCCTCGGCCGCCGGCATCTCTTCTTCACGAGAACCGGAAGACGCCTTCCCGATCAGCACCGTGAACTCCCCTTTCTGCGGGAGCGGCGAGCGTAGCAGCTCCTCGGCCGTTCCGCGCAGAAATTGCTCGTGGATCTTGGTCAGCTCGCGCGCCAGCACAACGGGACGCGGGCCGAGCACTTCGGCGATGTCGGCCAGCGTCTCGCGAATGCGGTGCGGCGCTTCAAAGAAGATCAGCGTCGCGGACGCCTCCTTGAGCCCTGCAAGGAACTTCCGCCGCTGCGAGGAGCGCGCCGGAAGAAAGCCGAAGAACTGGAAAGTGTCCGTGGGCAGCCCGGACGCGGCCAGGGCCGCCATCACAGCCGACGCCCCCGGGATAGGCACCACCTGTACCCCGCGCTCAATCGCCTTCACCACCAGCCGGTACCCCGGGTCCGAGACCAGCGGCGTGCCCGCATCCGACACCAGGGCGACGTTCGCGCCGCTTTCAAGCTGCGCGACCAACTCAGGCGCCCGCAGCGCTTCGTTGTGTTCGTGGTAACTTATGGTCCGCTTGTCCAGCCCGTAGTGGTGCAGCAGCTTCTGTGTCTGCCGGGTGTCCTCGCAGGCAATCACGTCCACCTCTCTGAGGATGCGCAAAGCCCGCAGGGTGATGTCTTCCAGGTTTCCGATGGGTGTGGCGATGAGATAGAGCGTACCGGGCATGCCCAAATTCAGTGTAACTTTATTGAAATACTTGAGTTCGCCAGGTTAGAGCCACTACGATAGACGGGATTGCGCCAACGATGGGCAGGTTCTCAGACGCTGTCGAGAAGACCGCGGAATATTACTACTGGCAGGTGCCGGGCAAGCCGGTAAGCGTTCATTTCTCCGTGCGCGCGGCGAGCCGCGTTTTGGCAGGCGCCGGACGCGGGCTGGGCGCCCGGCTTGAAACCGGCGGATTGCTTCTGGGCTGCGCCGGGGCAGGTCCAGGCGTCGCAGTCACGGTCGAAAATGTCCTGGAAGTCCCCATCGAGTACGCCTCCGGCCCCATTTACCGCCTCTCGGAGAGGGACAAGGAAAACCTGCGGATAACGCTGCGCCTCTGGGAGCGGTCTCCCGGCCGGTCCATCTATGCCGTCGGCTTCTACCGGACGCAGGCGCGGGCCGGATTGTCACTCGCGCCTTCGGACCTCGAGCTGTTTTCCGAATTTTTCCCCGAACCGTATTGCGTGGCCCTGTTGATCCGGCCGCAGCCGCGCCGGGCCGCTCTCGCCGGCCTGTTTTACCGGGAGAACGGTGAAGTTACGGCCGTGCCGGGCTGTCTGGAACTCCCCCTCCGGCACGAAAAAAGCGAGCCCGCGCCGGCGCCGGAACCAGAGCCGCCCGCGTGCGAACCCGAGTCCGCCGTTCTGGCTTTCCGCCCGCGGAGCGCTGTCTGGGCCTCCTGGTGGATTCAGGGGCCTCTGCTCGCCGCCCTGTTGCTTGTGGATGGATTCTTGGGATTCCTTGCCGCGTTCGGACCACTGCCAGCGCCGCCCGCGCGCCGCGCGCCGCCCCGTGATCCGTACGCTCTGTCACTGCTGGTTGTGGAGTCGGATCAAAATCTTCATTTGATGTGGGACCGCGACGCGCCCGCCCTGGCCCAAGCCTCGGGAGCCGTGCTGTCCATTACCGACGACGGCGAGACTCGGACGCTCGACGTCCCCCTCGCGCAACTGCGCGAGGGCAGCATCACCTACCGCCGCAACTCGGGCAGCGTCACGTTCCGTCTTGAAGTGTTCTTGAAAAACAGGCGCAGCCTCAGCGAGACCTGGAGTCTGGAACCTGCGCCCTGACCTCACCGCTAAACCGTCGCCGCGCTTGACCGGAACAGCCGCGCGCGGATCAAGTTCAGAATGTCGTTCGCAAGGAACGGCTTGCGCAGCACCGGAAAATCGTACTCCTGGCAGATCGCCTCCTCCTCCGCCGAGAGCTGCGCGCCCGTCATGATAATGACCTGCGCCTTCGGCGCCATCCGCTGGAGCATCACTCCAAGCTCGACGCCGTTGCCGTCGGGAAGCAGGAAATCGAGCAGCGCCGCGTTTGGCAATTGGTTGGCGAGTACCTCCTTGGCCTCCTGAGCCGACTCGGCGGTCAGCAGCCGCCAGCCGGCCTGCGCCATCAACCGCTCCAGAAAGCGCAGCAGGTCGCGGTTGTCGTCTACCAGAAGCACCGTCGGGTGCTGAGGCGCACGGACAGCGCCGTGATCCAGAGAGCGGATGGTCAGGCTCTCCTTGTCCTCGGACACCTCGACCCGGACGCGCGCGCCCGGCTCGATGCGCCCGCTGGCAACCAGCGTCGCCAGCGGCTGGGTCAGGTAGCGGTGAATCGTCCGCTTCAGCTCCCGCGCGCCGTATTCCGGGCTGGTTCCCTTCCGGAGCAGGAACTGCCGGCTCTCGAACGGCACTTCGATGTTGAAGTACCGGTCCCCCAGCCGTGTATTGACGTGCCGCTGCAGCTCCGCAATCTGCTGGTCCAGAATGATCGCCAGCGATTCGTGATCGAGCGGCTGGTACGTGATCACGGCGTCGATCCGGTTGACAAACTCCGGCGAGAACCGCTTCCGAACCGACCCAAGCGCGATGCTCTCCAATTTGCTGGTAAGCTCGGCCCGCTCCGTCTGCACGCCCGCGTGGAAACCGAACTCGGGATTAATCTCCCTCATCATCTCCCGGGCGCCCAGGTTGCTGGTCAGGAATATCAGGCTGTTTTCGAAATTTACGGCGCTATTATCGCCCAGGCGAAGAATAGCGCGGTCCAGAATTCACAGCAGCAGGCGGGTCAACGACGGCGCAGCTTTTTCGATTTCGTCGAACAGAACAATCGAGAGATTGCACTTCTCGCTGGTCACCGCGTTCAGCTTCTGCTGGTTGAGCATGGGCTGCGTCTCACGGTGCCCCAGATATCCCGGTGGCGCGCCGATCAGCTTAGCGACCTCGTGCTCCATCTGGTATTCGCCGCAGTCGATCTTGAGGACGTTTTTCTCGCTCCCGTGCAAGACCTCCGCGAGAGCTTCCACAGTTTTGGTTTTTCCCGTACCCGTTGGTCCCAGCAGGAGGAACACTCCAACAGGCCGCCCCTCCGGCGCAAGCCCCGCCTGGAACATTTCGATGTAGGGAACGATATATTTCATCGCCGTCGGCTGGCCGATCACTTTCTGTGAAAGCAGCGCAACCAGGTCGTTGGAGCTCTCCGCCGGCGCTTTCTTATTTTTTGCTGACGTGGCCGGGGTCTTCATGCGATCCGCTTCCCCTTCTGGCCCCATTATATCTGCTGCCATTTCACCCTAACCCCTCGGAGGGCGTCTTCAAAGCTTTTTAACGACAAAATTTCCGAACTTTATTTCTTTAAGAATGAGACAATTGAGTCCGCAATTCGAATACTTGCGCGGCCGTCTCCGTATGGGTTGTGAATGACCGCCATCCGCTCGTACTCCTGAGGGTCATCCAGCAGCCGTTCCACCTCCCGCAGGAGATTTTCCTCATCCGTTCCCACCAGTCTCACCGTCCCGGCCCGGACGGCTTCCGGCCGCTCCGTCTTCTCACGCAAGACCAAAATCGGTTTGCCGAGCGACGGCCCTTCCTCTTGAATCCCGCCCGAATCGGTGATCAGCAGCCACGCGCGCCGCATCAGGTCAACAAACGGTACGTAATCCAACGGTTCCAGCAGACAGATATTCGGCAGCCCCGATAGATGCCGGCGCACCGGTTCCCGCACGTTCGGGTTCGGATGGACCGGGTAAACGATCTGAACATCCGGCCGCTCCGCCAATCGCCGAAGCGCCGAGCAGATGCGTTCAATCCCCTCGCCAAAGCTCTCCCGCCTGTGCGCGGTCACTACGATCAGCTTGCGCGTGGGGTCCGGTTGCCACTCCGTTCCCTTTAGCTTTCCCAGTTCGAGCTGCTCTTTCACGTAGAGCACCGCGTCAATGCCGGGATTTCCCGTAACCACCACTCGTGACGGGTCCACACCCTCACGTGTCAGATTCGCCGCAGCCCAATCCGTCGCCGCGAAGTGGAGGGACGCCAGGCGCGTGGCAAGAACTCGATTCATCTCTTCGGGGAAGGGCTGCAGGCTGTCCCAGGTGCGTAATCCAGCTTCAACGTGGCCTACCGGGATCTTCTGGTAAAAGGCCGCCAAAGCTCCGCAGAGTGTGGTGGTTGTATCTCCCTGTACCAGTATAATATCTGGACGCACCTTCAGGATAATCGGTTCCAATCCGGCCAGGATCCTCGCCGCCGTCTGGGTGAGCGTTTGGCCCGGAAGCATCGCGTCGAGATCGAAGTCCGGCACAACCTGGAAAGCCGCCAGAACCCGGTCCAGCAGCTCCCGGTGCTGGGCGGTGGCGCAGACGCTCACCTCGAACTCCGCACGGCAGCGCAGGTGATTGATCACGGGGCACAGCTTGATGGCCTCCGGGCGCGTCCCAAAAATGAAAAGGGTCCGGTATCTCAAGCCTTTGTTGTATCACGGGAGGCAGGACCGCCTTGGCGGGGGACTCCGCCGCAGCACTCGGGGCCGCCGGTGTTGATCCGGTTTTGTCTTAATCCGAGCGACGGTGGGAATCTACTTGTGGCGGTAGGTGATGCGACCTTTCGTCAAATCGTACGGGGAAAGTTCCAGGGTCACGCGATCGCCTGCCAGAACGCGAATCCGGTTCCGGCGCAATTTGCCGGCCAGATGCGCCAGCACAATCCGGTCCTGGTCTAGCTGAACGCTGAACAGACCACTGGGAAACTTTTCAACCACGGTTCCGGTTACTTCAATGCTATCTTCCTTGCTCATTGTCCTCCTGCTGTGAGATTTCGGTGGATGAAGGCGAGAGAGGAAGCGACCGCCCTTCGTCTGGACTCAAGTTCAGACGCGCGAATTCACACACTTCTTCCCTCGCGATTCAGCTATCTTGATTTCATTATACAGCACCCCACGCGCTTGCCAACCAGCTTTCGATATTTCGCGCGTTTTGTACTACCTTAATGGGGGACGGCATCATCGTGCGGACTTTTAAGGATAAATGCGTACTTGTGACCGGGGCGGGCCGTGGCATCGGCAAGCGCCTGGCGATCGGATTTGCCCGGGCTGGCGCCCGTGTGGGCCTTCTGGCGCGCAGCAGGGCGGAACTTGACCTCACCCACATGGAAATCGAGCACGCCGGGGGCGCCGCCCTCCGCATCCGGGCCGACGTCACTGATTACGACCAGGTCTGCGCGGCCGTGGACCGCATGCGAGTCCATTTCGGCGGCGTACACGTCCTGGTGGCCGCCGCGGCCATTCAGGGACCCATCGGGCCGCTGGCCGAATGCGCGCCCAAGGCCTGGGTCGAAGCCATCGAGACAAACCTGATCGGCGTTATGCACGCCTGCCGGGCCGTGCTGCCGCAAATGATCGAGCGCCGGTCGGGAAAAATTATTGTGCTGAGCGATGAAGGCTGCGCGGCGCCCCGCCGCAACTTCTCCGCCTACGCCTCGGCCAAAGCCGGCGTGGCGCGCCTGGTGGAGACGCTGGCCGAAGAGGTGCGCGATCACAACATCCAGGTGAACTGCATGGCCCCCGGCGCCACCTACACCCATATGACGGATCAGATCCTCAGCGCCGGCGACCGTGCCGGCTGGAAAGCCAAGGAGGAAGCGCTCGAACTGCGCTTCAGCGGCGGCACTCCGGCGGAAAAGCAGATTGAACTCGCGTTGTTCCTGGCTTCGGAGCGCTCCAACCACATCAGCGGCCGTCTCATTCACGTCAACGACGACTGGCAGCGCCTGGAACACTCCTCCATTCACCCGGAACTCTACACGCTGCGCCGGGTCCGGACCGGAACCTTCTGAGCCGCCGAACCCTCACGAAGCCAGCCGCTTCTTCTTCGCGGGACGCTTGCGCTCCGCTTTCGCGGGCTGGAGCTCCTCGGCGCGCTCCGGAGGCTTCCTGCCCGCCGCCGCAAGGCTCTTTTGGAGCGCCTCCATCAGATCGATTACCGGCGCCACCTTCGCGGGCGGCGCCGCGCGCACCTCTTTGCCTTCCCGCTTTGCCTCGATCAGCTCGAGAACCCGCTTGCGGTACTCGTCCTGAAACTTTTCCGGCTCGAATGGCGCCGCCAGGTTTTCCACCAGCCGCTCGGCCAGTTCCACCTCCTGCGGCCGGATCTCCACCGCGCCCGGTTTGCCGTACTCCGCGAGCTGGTTCAACTCCTCGGGGTAGTAGATGGTGTGCAGCGTCAGCCCGTTCGCCCGGGGACGAATCAGCACGATGTACTCGCGCTGGTGCATCGCCACCTTGGCAATCGCGGCGTACCCGGATTTCTGCATCGTTTGCACCAGGAGCTGGTACGCCTTCCGCCCCGGTTCTTCCGGCAGCGCATAGTACGAAACGTCAAAGTAGAGCGGGTCGATCTCCTGCACATGCACGAACTGGACAATGTCCATGCTCCGCTCCGAAGGCGGCGCGATGGCTTTCAGCTCCTCCGGAGTCACCACCACGAAGGTGTCCTTGGATTCCGGATAGCCCTTGACGATTTCCGAGCGCTCCACCGTTCGCTCGCAGTGAGGGCAGTAAAGCTGCTGGCGGATCCGCGTTCCGCACACGTTGTGCAGCATATGAAAACTCACGTGCTCGCGCCGCGCGGCCGCGAAAAGCCGGACCGGCACGGAGATCAAGCCAAACGTGAGATAGCCTTTCCAGACGGTTTGGGCCATTGGCGGGTTCCCCTCGGCTACCTTCAGAATAACGCCCGGCCCACGGCTTCCGGCGCGCTATGATGGTCGCGGTCAGGATGAGCGTTTTCCGGCGTTATATTCTCCTGCAGGTTCCAGGATGGGCGCTGACGGGAGTAGTGGCGATCGCGCTGGCGAGCTGGCGGGGTTGGACTGGCGCATCGCGCTCGGGTTGTGGCTGGCCTACGTGGCCAAGGATTTCGTTCTGTATCCGTTCCTGCGCCGCGCGTACGAAACGGATGTTGCCGCCGGCGCGGCAGCGCTGGTGGGCAAGACGGGCATTGCCACCGAGGATCTGAATCCCACCGGCTATATCCGCATCCGCGGCGAGCTCTGGCGCGCCGAACTCGCCCCCGGCTACCGTCCGGTCCGCGCGGGCGCTCCGGTCCGCGTGATTTCGGCTCACGGCCTTACACTCACGGTGACTCCGGAACCAAGGTGCTAGACTCGATCTTCAGGAGGGGCTTATGGGAAGCGTTGCCGAAATCGCTCCGGACATCTACCGCGTCACGGTTTTCGTACCGGAGTTCAACCTCGAATTCCATCACTTTCTCGTCAAGGACGACGAGCCGCTGCTGTTTCACACCGGATTCCGCCGCACGTTCGCAGAGGTGCGTGAAGGCATCGCCTCGGTAATCGATCCCGCGCGCATACGCTGGATCGGCTTCAGCCATTTCGAATCGGACGAGTGCGGCGCGCTCAACGAGTGGCTCGCCGTCGCGCGGCACGCCGAGCCGGTTTGCGGGCTCCTGGGAGCGATGGTGACCGTGAACGACTTCTCCAGCCGCCCCGCGCGCATTCTGACCGAAAACGACGTGCTCCCCACCGGCAGGCGACGCTTCCGTTTTCAGCACACGCCGCACTTGCCGCACGGCTGGGACGCCGGCGTGCTCTACGAAGAGACGGAGCGCACGCTGTTCTGCTCCGACCTGCTCCTGCAAACCGGGAAGTGCGAGCCTGTGACCCGCGATGACGTCATCGGCCGCGCGCGGGAGACGCTCGCGGGGCTCGAAGCCGGTCCCTTCGCGGGCGTGACGCCATACACGGCACATACCGGGGTTATGCTGAACAAACTCGCGGATCTGAAACCGTCGCTGCTCATCACCCAGCACGGCTCCGCCTACGCGGGCGATGGCGAAAAAGCGCTCCGCGCCCTGGACGGTGTGTATCGCGAAATCCTCGGCAAGCCCGCGGCGGCAGGCTCGGCCCGGTAAGCCGCACCGGCAAGCGCAGAAGCTCAGCGGCGCGGCCCTTCCGCCGTGCCGCTGCTACTCCACCGTCACGGACTTAGCCAGGTTGCGCGGCTGGTCGACGTCGAGCCCGCGCAGTGCCGCGATGTGGTAGGCGAGCAACTGCAGCGGAATGACGGTGATCACCGGGCTGAGCATCCACGGCGTTTCCGGCACCCACAGCACGTACGTCGCGAGGCTGCCGATGAGTTTGTCGCCCTCCGTGGCGACGGCAACCACCGGCCCACCGCGCGCTTTGGCCTGCTCGATCTGGCTGATCATCTTCTCGTACCACGGGTCGCGCGGCGCGATGACCACCGTGGGCATAGTCCGGTCGATGAGCGCAATGGGGCCGTGCTTCATTTCCCCAGCCGGGTAGCCTTCGGCGTGTATGTAGGAGATTTCCTTCAGCTTGAGCGCGCCCTCGTAGGCGATCGGCATGTTGATTCCGCGGCCCAGGTACAGGCAGTGCGCCATGTCCTTGAGCGCGCGGGCGACGCTTTGCACCTGGCGATCGCGGTCGAGGCACCGGCCCACAAGGTCGGGAACGAGGCGGAGGTGGTTCACCAGACAGCGGCGGTCGTCGTCCGCAAGGCTGCCCCGCAGGTCCGCCAGGAGAATCGCGAGCATGTACAGGTCCACCAGCGGCGCCGTGAACGCCTTCGTGGACGCAACGCCGATCTCGGGACCCGTCTGCATGGAAATGAACCCGTCGGCAAGCCGCATGGCCTGCGAGCCGATCACATTCACGATGGACCACAGCACTGCGCCCTTGCGGCGCGCTTCTTCCATCGCCGCCAGCGTATCGACAGTCTCTCCGGACTGGCTGATGGCGAGCACAACCGTGTCCCGGTCGATGATCGGGTCGCTGTAGCGAAACTCCGAGGCGATTTCGACCTCCACGGGAATTCGCGAGATGCGTTGGATCAAAATCCGGCCCACCATGCCCGCGTGCGCCGCGGTGCCGCAGCCCGTGATGACGATCTTCTTGATGCGCCGCGCCAGTTCGGGCGTGAGATTCAACTCCGGCAGGCGGATGCGGCCCTGCTCGAAATCCACGCGGCCGGAGATCGTATCGGTGAGCGAGCGCACCTGCTCGTGAATCTCCTTGGCCATGAAATGCCGGTACTCGCCTTTTTCGGCGGAAACCGGGTCCCACGGGATGGTGTGCGTCTGGAAGCGGAGCGGCTCCCCTTCCAGCGTTTGCAGCTCCAACCCGCTGCGCGTCACGACGGCGAGCTGGCGCGATTCGAGGAATACGACACGGCGCGTGTGGTCCAGAATCGCCGGCAGGTCCGACGCGATGAACATCTCGCCATCGCCGCAGCCAATCACCACCCCGCCGGCGTTGCCGATGCGCGCAGCGATGATCTTGTCCGGCTCCAGAGCGGACATCACGACGATGCCGTGCGCGCCTTTCAAATGGCCGAAGGCCTCGCGCGCCGCCTCGGCCAGCCCCATGCCGCGCGAAAGGTAGCGCTCGATGAGGTGGACGATGGTTTCCGTATCGGTTTCGGATTGAAAGACCGCGCCCTCGGCGGCGAGTTCCTGGCGCAGTTCGAGATAGTTTTCCACGATGCCGTTGTGGACCACGACCACTTTCCCCGTGTTGCCGGTGTGGGGATGGGCGTTCCTGCTGTTGGGCACTCCGTGGGTCGCCCAGCGTGTGTGGCCGATGCCGCAGTGGCCATGCACGGGAGAACTGTCCACTAGCTCGGCCAGGCGGGATAGCTTGCCGGCGTCGCGGCGGATCTGTATACCCCCGTTTTCCAGCACCGCAAGCCCGGCCGAATCATAGCCGCGGTACTCGAGCCTCCGCAATCCGTTCAGAATGATAGGAGTAGCGTCTCTGGGGCCGATATACCCCACGATTCCGCACATGGATTTCCCTCCGTCTGATGTCGTTCATAGCTGTGCGGGCGGCGCACACGCCCTGCACGGGCGCAATGCCGCCACTCTCCACTCGCCGCGGCTTTGTCCGTCCGGTTGCCCGGGCGGCGTTGCCCCGCAGCGTTTGTCGGAGGGAAAGGATCGGGTGGTGGATCACCCGGAGGGCATCCGCTGAACTCTCGATTTTCCCAGGGCTGAAGCCTGCTTACCCCGGTTAGCCCGCCCTCGGTGGGCGGGAACCCTCTGCCTCGTCACCCCGCCTCCGGCCCGACACCTCGGCCGGCGGGGTCATGCGCTTGGCCTTTCCCAGCAATATAGCCTGAGTTTAGCACGACGGATGCCCGTTAGGCAGACCCGTCCGGTTACTATACTGTTCGTATGCGGAAGGCATGGGCGGCCGCACTAGTCGCAATATGCGCGTTTGCGGCCGGGATTCCGAACGAGGAATACCGGGCGCGGCGGCAGAGGGTGCGGAGCGAGCTGGGCAATGCCGTGCTTGTTCTGTTCGGCAACACCGAACGCGATGTTGCCGGCCTGCGCCACGCGTTCGTGCAGGAGCCGAACTTCTATTACCTCACCGGCTGGCTCGAACCGGGCGCCATCCTCCTGTTGACCCCCGATGCGGAAACGCTCTTCCTTCCCCCGCGCGACCCCGCCGCGGAGCGCTACACGGGCCGGAAAACCACTCCCGACGACAAGAACGCCACGGCGGCGACGGGCTTTGCAAAAGTGCTGCCGGCAGCGCAGTTCGAAGCGCAATTCCAGCGAGCGCTCCAATCCCGGGCGAGCGTGTACACGCTGCCGGGCACTCCCGGCGCGGAGAAGCTGAAAAGCCTGGCGCCCCTGCGCGAGTTTCGCGATGCGCTGGCAGTGCTTTCACGCTACCGCGCGGTGAAATCGCCACGCGAAATCGAAATGATCCGCCGAAGCGTCGACGCCACCGTGGAGGCGCACCGCGCGGCGTGGCGGCGGATCGCGCCCGGCCTCTACGAATACCAGGTGGCGGCGGCGATGACCTTCGCCATGCAGGATGGCGGATGCGAGCGGAACGCCTACGCGCCGATCGTCGCCTCCGGCCCCAACGCGCTCGTTCTGCATTACTCGCAGAACTCCCGGAAGATGGAGGCCGGGGAACTAGTCCTCATGGACGTCGGGGCGGAGTGCTCCGCCTACGCCGCGGACGTGACCCGCACCGTTCCCGTAAGCGGGAGGTTCACGCCGCGGCAGAGGGAACTCTACGAGGCCGTGCTCGGGGCGCAGAAGGCGGTCCTGGCCGCCGTCAAGCCCGGCGTCATCATGGGCGCCAGCCGGACGGCGCCGAACAGCCTGTACAAGGTCGCCTACGACTATCTCAACGAGCACGGAAAGAATGCCGGAGGTAAGCCGCTCGGCAAGTACCTGACGCACGGCGTCTCCCATCATGTCGGGCTGCAGGTGCACGACGCTCCTTCGGCTTCCTATTCCCAGCCGCTGGAAGCGGGCATGGTGATCACGGTGGAGCCCGGCATCTACATTCCCGAAGAGTCGATCGGCATCCGCATCGAAGACACGGTGCTCGTCACCCCGGACGGAGCGGAAGTGCTGAGCGCGGCCCTGCCCAAGGAGCCCGGCGAGATCGAAAAGGCCATGGCGGCGCGATGAGCCGGAAACGGGCAGCAGGTTACCTTGCGGTGCTCGCGGCGAGTTTCACGCTCGCCATGGTGGCCGGCTGGCTCGGAGAACCCATTGACAACGGCGCCTATGACTGGATGTTCCGCCTCGCCCGCCCCGGGCCCGCCAAGACGCAGTCAATCCTTCTATCGATCGACGAGGAGTCGCTCGCCCGCCTCGGCGGCATGCGCAGGCTGCGCGCGTTCATGGCCGAAGGCCTGGAGCGCGTGGCCGCTGCACGGCCCAAGGCCGTGGTGATCGATCTGATCCTTGCGGATGAGGACGACCCGGAGCAAGACGCCGCCCTCGACGCCGCGCTGGCGAAACTGCCGGGCCTGGTATTGAGCTGCGACATGGTGGACGAGGGGCGGCGCTGGGAGCATCCGCTGCCGCGGTTTAAGCGGCGCGCGGCGGCCGTCGGGCATGTGCACGCCGAACCAACGGGGGGCGTGTGCCGGCAACTGCCGCTCGTGAAAGTCGCGGGACGGGAGAGAAGATGGGCGCTGGCGCTTGAGGCGTTTCGCCTGAGCCGGGGCGCCGCGCACATCGTCGAGTCCCCCGAAGATCTCGAGGTGGGCGGCGTGAGAATTCCCGCGCCGTGGCGCGAATCGAGGATGATGCGGATCCGCTACGCCTCCGAACCCGTCGAGCAGATTTCGTTTTGGGAGCTGAAGAACAACCCCGCGCTTGCCGAGCGGTTTCGAGACCGCGTCGTCTTTGTCGGGATGGTGGCGCAATCGGCGGCGGCGGACCGCTTCATGACACCCGTTTCCGGCGCACAGACGATGGCCGGAGTCGAGATCCACGCGAACGCGTTTGAGACGCTGGCGGGAGGGCGCTTTCTGGTGAGCGCTTCGAACGTGGCTGCGGCCGCCCTGAGCCTGGCGCTGGCCGCGGCGGGGGTGGCGGCGTTCGCATTCCGCACCGGCTGGCTGGCGTACGCGGCGGCGGCCGTGGTATTAGGCTTGGCGCACCTGGTCCCTTATTGGATGTTCACGCGCGGCATCGTATATCCGTTCTTCGCGCCGGTTTCGGCGGCCTGGCTGTCGGTTGTGGGTGCGGGCGCGCTCCAATTTGTGACGGTGCGCCGGCAGTTGCGGAGAACCGAAGCCGAAAAAGTCCGCTATCAGCACGCGATGCATTTCGTCACCCATGAGATGCGCACGCCGCTCACGGCCATTCAAGGGTCGAGCGAGCTGATGTCGCGCTACAACTTGAGCGAAGAAAAGCGCAAGCAGATAGCCGAACTGATCAATTCGGAATCGAAGCGGCTGGCGCGGATGATCGAAACGTTCCTCAGCGTCGAGCGCCTCTCGGCCGGCCAGATGCAGTTGAAAAAAGAAGCCTTCCCCGTGCGGGACGTGCTCGATGCATGCCTGGCGCGGGCCCGGCCTCTGGCGGAGCGCAAACAAATTCGCCTCAATTTGGAAGAGGTAGCCGAGGCAATTCTTACCGGCGACCGCGAATTAATGGAATATGCGGTTTATAATTTGCTGACCAATGCCGTGAAATACTCGCCCGCGGAGACCGTGGTCACCGTATCGGCGCGCACGGAAGGAGACCACTTGCGGCTGTCGGTGAAGGACCAGGGCATCGGCATGGAGCAGCACGAGCTGCGAAAGATTTTCCAGAAGTTCTACCGCACCAGCCGGGCGGAGAAGTCAGGCATAGTGGGAACCGGGATCGGCTTGTCGATTGTGGAGCAAATCGTGACGCACCACGGCGGGCGGATCGAGGTGACCAGCGCGCCGGGCAAGGGCTCGTGTTTCACCCTGGTGCTTCCGGCACAGGCAGGCACACGGGTCGAGCCGGCGTGAAACGCGCGCCGCAGGCGCTCCCGCCGCCGCGCCGGGGCTATTACCGGCGAATTTTGGACTAAACTGTATGTGAATTGAGGTCTTTTTTTGGCACGGCTGCTGGTAGTTGAAGATGACTTGGGTGTGCGAACCACGATCGTAACCTTCCTGGAATGCGAAGGCTACGAGGTGGACGCGGTGTCTTCGACGCAGGAGGCCATCGAACGGCTGGCCACGCACTCCTATCCAATCGTCATTTCCGATATCTACCTGGACGAGCGGACCGGGCTCGACGTGCTGGAAGCCGCGCGCGCGAAAGATCCGCGCTGCGCCGTGATCCTGATGACCGCGCGCGGGAGCATGGAGACGGTGATGGCGGCAACGCGCGGCGGGGCGTTCGACTACATCGCCAAGCCGTTCGAGCTCGACCAGATGCTCGAGGCGGTGAAGCGCGCCGAGGCGTCCCTTTCGGCGGCGGACCGCGACGAGGCCGAGGCCGAGGAGCTGCCCGAATCGGAAATGATCGGCAGCTCGCCCGGCATGGTGGAGATCTACAAGATCATCTCCAAAGTGGCGCCCACCGACGCCACCGTGCTGCTGGAAGGCGAAACCGGCACCGGCAAGGAGTTGATCGCGCGCATGATCCACCGCAACAGCGCGCGCGCGAAGGAGCCCTTCGTGACGGTGGACTGCGGGTCCATTGCGCCCAGCCTGCTCGAAAGCGAGTTGTTCGGCGTCATGCGAGGCGCCTACACCGGGGCGGACCGCGACCGCATCGGAATGTTGGA
>Ga0134104_1001961_pt1 | contig 15567 bp, 9 predicted proteins | sample 15_3_2metaG_FD_94455 | JGI IMG/M metagenome (GOLD analysis project Ga0134104, IMG submission 94455) | Switchgrass degrading microbial communities from high solid loading bioreactors in New Hampshire, USA - 15_59_3.3_214_A2 metaG | ecosystem: Engineered > Bioreactor > Semi-continuous > Anaerobic >...
TAGCTGATTTTATTACTGCATCTGCTGCAGGAAATGCACCGGATGAAGTTGCCATTTCATTTCCTATGCTTAGCAAACTGGTTTTTAATGGTCTTATTGCACCAATTGATGAATATTGGAACCAGTGGGAGGAATCTCAGTACTTTTTGCCGGAAGTGATAGAGAATTGTAAAATTAACGGCAAATTATACGGTATTCCGGGCGAGACGTATCTTATGGGAATTGTATATAATAAAAGACTATTTGAAGAAGCAGGTATCACAAAAGCGCCTGAGACATGGGACGAACGTATCACAGTAGCGAAAAAGTTAACCGATCCGGCAAAGCAACAGGTTGGGTTTGGACTTCTTACAGGACAATGGGTTGACTGGTGGTTCGAGTATTTTGTATGGCAGGCAGGTGGTGATCTGACAAAACAAAATGAAGACGGTACGGTAACTTGTACATTTACGGATCCGGCAGTTATACAAGCAGCCGAGTTTTACAGGAAACTAAAACAGGAGAAGGTAATTCAGCCTGATCTCACAATGGATGCCGCTACACTAAACAAGAACTTTGCAATGGGTAAAATAGCTATGACAATAGGCACAATTGGCGATACCTCTGCATATACAAAACTTGGAATGAAAAAGGAAGATATTGGTTATGCCCTATTCCCGAAAGGCCCCTCAGGTAATAACCCATCACAATTCGGCGGTAATTTATTCGGTATTAATGCAAGCAGTCCAAAAGAAGTTCAAAAAGCAGTATTTTTGCACACTGCTCATCAATACTGTAGGGAAGAAAAGATTGCACGTTGGAAGTATGATGAAGAAAGAGGCTTAGCAAGCCTAAAACCAAGCACAAGAAACGATATCAATCAGCTTGATTATCAACCGTCTCTTCTAGCTGAAAAAGATGCATGGAATGTTCTTAACAGTGCTCTTCATAATCTCAGACTGGAGTACTATGCTAAGGGAAGCGTAGGAAAATATATCGATACGGCGATACAGAAGATATTATCCGATGACTCTGTTGATATAAAGAAAGAGCTTGAAAATGCCCAGATAATTGCAGAGAAAGAGGGGGCTTCCGATTTTAACAAGGCGATTCTAGGCAAATAAACGCAGTTGAAATGAGGTGTACTTTTTGAAAGTAGTTTTCAAAATAGCATTTATTGCTCTTCTGGTATTAGCACCTTTTCATGTCCATGCCGATGACATGGATGGCCTTTCCTTATGGCTGAAAGCAGAGCAATGCATTACAGATATTGATTTAGACGGTTATTTTGAATGGCAGGATTTGTCGCCTTGTAAAAATCATCTTAAAGCACCGGACTTTTCGGCAGTACCTACTCATCTTGAATATGTTGCCAACGGATATGGTGCAATGTCTTTTGACGGTGAGAATGATTATGTTCAAACCAAGTTTTCTGAACCGTACGAAGGGGATACAACACTGTTTTTCGTATTAAAATTGCAAAACAACGGTGAAGGCCAAAAGATATTTTCTACTTCTGCCAACGGAAATGAAAGCGGTAGCATTACCATTTACAAAAATAAGGGAAGCAATGATCTTTTGTTGGGTTCGTATAAGTCGGACGGACTTATTGATAGTTTGGTGCTAAAATCAAACTATGATGCTGAAAAGTTTGCCATGATCACTGTGAGAGTTACAGTAGATGCCCAAAAAAGTCGTATAGAAACTTGGTTTAATAATAAAAAGACGCAAGACGTCATAAGGGATAGATTGTACGCTAATTGGAATTCGCATTACGGTTATAACGTTGGGGGTGTTGACTTAGGGGAAAACGCAGCATGTCAAATTGCGGAAGTCATGGTTTATCAGAATGCATTAAGCGATGCGAAGTTGCAGGAACTCCAACAATACCTTAACAACAAATATTTTACAAATGTTATCATTGAAAATATAACTTATAGTTATAAGGATGCTGACGGAAATCCTTCTGAAGTAATTGCAGAAGGAGGCACTATGGATCTGGATGTTAAATTTGTAAACACACTAGATGTAGATATTTCCGAGGTTAATTTCATATGCGCTTTTTATGACAGTGAAAACAGGCTTATAGACGTAAAGCTGTCAGAAGATGTTACCCTTTCGAGCCTCAACAGTTATACTTTTTGTATGAAGAATATGCTTCTTCCACAAAACTTAGATGACATGAGAATTTCCTTTTACTTATGGCAAATGCATAGTATTATTCCGGTAAGTCAAAAACATTCGCGTATACTCCGTTTATATCATTAATATGTGAAAGGGGTAAATAGTATGAAAAGATTAGTATCGTTATTTATTGCAGTAGCAATGTTATGTTCACTCATGCCAACGATGGCAGTGGCAGAAACAACTGTTCCGGAGATATTTTCTGATGATTCTTTAGTATTGTGGGTAAAAGGAAGCAAAGGATTGGAGGAAATCAATGGTCAAACTGTATGGAGAGATTATTCAGGTAAGAATAATCACATGGTTCCTATGTTCGGAACGCCTACATATAAGGAATCGGCAATAAACGGTAAAGGTGCCATGGTGATGGAGCAAGGTGTAGGTGGCGCTTTAGGAGTGGAATTCGCAGAGCCGTACATTGGTAGCAGTACTTTTTTCATCGTTGCAAAGGTTAATAAAGATGATGACAGTAATTGGAGAGGAATATTTTCAACAAACTCTCCAAATACTTCAAAGGTGCAACACACTTTTGAAGGATATATTTTAAACAATAACATTGAAGGGTCTTCATACAATGAAAATTCTGATGGAGGTAAAGACACTCTTTGGAGGACAGCGCCAAATGAATATCCTTGGGGGGAATACAAAACCCTTGTTTTTAGAGCGATCGAACAGAAAGTAGAAAATGTTTGGACAGCAACAACAGTGGATACATACTTAGGAAACAGCAGAGTTGCTCACTGGGATAGCAGAGGCGATGTAAACAATAGGTTTAATAAATATAATGGTTTTATTTTAGGAAACAGGGATAAAATCGAGCCTTGGGCAACGCCGTCTATGGAAGTTGCGGAAGCATTGGTATTCCATAAGGCACTTACGGATGAAGAGCTTGTCACGGTGAATAAATATTTGAATACAAAGTATTACGGCAGCGGAGAGGACCCATTTGAAGAAGAGGTTGCAGAGCCCGAACCCGAACCTGAGGAACCTAATCGCACCATATTCAATGATATGGATATTGTTCTATGGGTAAAGGGTAACAGCAACCTTGAAATGATTGACGGTGAGCTTAAATGGAGAGATTATTCGGGCAATGGTAATCACATGAAACCTATGTATGCAATACCAACCTATGAGAAAAATGCTATAAACGGAAAATCTGCTTTGCGCATCCATAAAGGTGTCGGTGATTCCTTGGGAGTTAAATTTGCAGAGCCTTTTACCGGCAGCGGTACATTTTTCATTGTGGCAAATATCCATCAACCTGCCGGAAATGATACGTATGATGCTGTTTTCTCCACGAATTCACCGGATATGCCAAAAAGACAACATACTTTTGAAGGGTATGCTTTGGGGGGCATCATACAAGGTGCGTCTTTTAGAGCCGATGGCGGCGATGATGGCAAGGAAGCCCTTTGGAGGAAGAGAAATGCTGAAGATACAGCATTCATATATCCATGGGATACATTCCAAATTCTTTCGTTCAGAGGAACAGAAATAACAGACAATGGGGCTTGGGCAGGTACAACCATTGAGACTTTCTTAGATACCAATAGAGTTGCAATTTGGCAAGGTTCACCGACAGGCAGAGCGAGAGATGGATACAGATTTAACCAGTATAATGGTTTTACTATTGGAAACAGATGGTCAATGGACAGTAACGGAAGTTCAAATTTGGACGTGGCAGAGATCATGGTATTTAGAAAAGCCCTTACTGATGAAGAAATGGAGATCGTTAATAGATATTTACATGAGAAGTATTTTGGCAATGGCAGTGATCCCTTTGATAACACCAGTGATCCCGGTACAGAGATCAAAGAAATCCCTGACGGAGGAAGACTGGCACTATGGGTTGACGGAGCTTCAGCAGACATTTTATCGAAAAAATGGAATGATAAATCGCCCAAGAAGAATCATTTGGTTTTCTATGGAACACCAAGTATTAAAACAAATGCAATCAACGGGAAACCCGCAGTTATACTTGATGGGAATAAGACTTACGCAACCTGCAGTTTGCTTCAAAACTATGTTGGAAGTACAGAAATATTTATGGTGCTGAATATAAAACCTGAATCCAGTGAGGATAACGTATCCCATGCATATAAAGGCTTATTTTCAACAAGTCCCTTTATTAACGGCAATGATCAGGCAAACAGAAATAATGGAATTTTTGTTCAGTTTACAGGAGAACCTATAGGTTCACGAAAAGAATTACGGCTTCGGTCAAACAATGCATTTCAAACGATAGTATGGTGGAGCGACCACCCGCAGTTATCCGGGCAGTTCAATAAGCTTCAGCTTCAAATACAGGATAACAGCGGTTCAGGAACACCTTCAAAAATCAATTTTGACATTTCTGGTATGTTAGGTTTGATCGTCAATAATGCTGATTGGTCAAAGAACCAAGGTGAAAGCCTTAATACACATAGCGGGTACACCATTGGCGCTGCGTGGGATGAAGGCGCCGCAATTAATGCTGAGATAGCGGAGGTTATTATTTATCAAGGAGAATTGACAGAAGCTGAAAGAGCACAAGTAAATGAATATCTCAATAATAAATATTATACATTAAAAACCGGAGATGTTGTAAAAACGTTCCTAAACGCTGCAGGTGAAGTTGTAGACTCAGCGGTCGCAGGGGGAAAAATCAAACTAAATGGGAATATTGTTACGGATTCACCAACGAAAGAAACATTAAAGGACGGTCAGTTGATAGCAGCTATTTATGATAAAGACGGAGCATTAACAAGTGTAGATGTTGTAAATGTTCAATCCAGCGGTATAAAGAAAGGCAAAGGTTATGCGGGTACCAATGAAGTTGAGACTGTTTTACGAGAAAGATGTACTTTTGAAACAGACTATATGAATCTTCCTGATGACCTGTCCAATACGTCTATAAAATTATTCCTATGGGATAGTCTGGACGGATTGGTTCCTTTCGGTCAATATACCGGTGTACCGTTAAATTAAGTGAACGAAATGGGGTTTTACTATGAGAAAAAAGATAACTGCAATCATATTAGTGTTAGTCAGTCTGTTATGGAATGCTAATATGAGTTTCGCTGAGGTGCAGCCGCCCGAGCTTTTAACGGGCGGCGACTCTTCCTTGCAGCTTTGGGTTAAAGGGGATAAGGGCCTGGAGGATATTGACGGTGCCCTGAAATGGCGGGATTATTCAGGAAAGAATAATCATATGACTGCAAATAAAAATATTCCATTTAAGAAACGTGCAGTGAATCAGAGAGGTGCATTGGAATTTACAGAAAGCGGCGGGCAGTATCTTGAGGTAACCTATCCCACGCCCTATATAGGAGATGCAACCATTTTCCTTGTAGTTAATATTAAACATAACGGGTATTATAAAGCTATATTTTCCACATATTCTACAGAAACATTTAAAGCACAGAACACAATAGCTGCCCATACAATGGCGAGCCAGCACATTGAAGGTGGTTCATGGACAGGTCCGGGTGGTGATGCCGGTAAAGACGGATTCTGGTGGAATTATCCTTGGGGAAATTACAAAGTACTTACAATGCGTTTAACGGAGCAGTATGTAGAAAATGTATGGTCCGATACCAGGATTGAAACATTTTATGGAGGTACATCAAACAGAAGCGGTACTTGGAACGGCAGAGCGAAAACAAATTATCGTTTTAATACTCATACCGGTTTTATGATTGGGCATAGGGATGGCAATGGTGACACGCCGGACATGGAGGTAGCCGAAGCAATTGTATTTTTCAGAGCGCTTTCGGATGCGGAAATCGACCAAGTCAATGCATATTTATATGATAAATACTTTGTTTTGCGACCGCCGGAGGATGGCATTGAATTTCAATTAGTAGCTGACAGCGAGGTATTCGGCAACGAAACGGAGTTGTATATTACTTCCGTAAAAGTTCCCGGTTCCATTTATGATCAGCCGTATAAAATCGTAGTTCAAACTTATTTGGATAAAGAGCTTACTATTCCTGTCAGTACTCTAACTGCAGATGCTAATACGGTATTTCCCTTTATTTATAATAAGAATTATTATGCAAAGGTTATGGCGGTTAGTAAATATCCGAGCGAGCCTGATAATATAGGAAAAATTTTATCCCATCCAATTATTATACCACCGAAAGGAGAACAATAAATGAAAATAAAAATATTGCCGGTTCTTCTTTTATTCATCTTCCTATTGCAAAGCTTTAACCCGAGCTTTGCAAATAATGCAGTTTGCGTTTTAGATGAAATGACGGAAGTAGTACAAGGCACTTCCTTGACGATTTCGGGAAATATTCAAGGTGCCATATATTATGTTAATATCACAATAAAATCACCTACCAATGACGTAGTGTTTTACGATTGGACGGATGTCTCTGAACAGGGAGATTTTTCCCGTAGAGTTTTGATTCCCAAAACATGGCCTGTGGGTGAATATACCGTTATAGCCGGCGACGGGCAATGCACGGCAACACAAAAATTGGTGATTATTAAAAATCCTCTCGAAGAAATTATGGATAGTATAAACCAAATGACTTCGGTAGATGAATTGATACCTTTGCTTGAAGAAACTTCACCTAGCAGACGTGCTTTTGAAATAATTAACATAAATTTGGCGTATTATGACAATCTTTCTGAAGCTGCAAAATCCTATGTGAGAGATGCTATATTCAGCATTAAAGATCAATTAAACAGCGCTAAATTGGAGGAAAGCTGCGATATACTATATAGTAAATATAACGAAGTGATTCCGTATGCAGTGATAAACTATGCGGCAGATATATCTGAAATTCAATATGGGCTTGATGTTTTCGGTAAAGATTTTTTTGGTTTGGATTTTTCTGATGAAGAGAGAGAAAAATTCTTCTCACAATATTTATTTCATAATCTTACCGTTTCGTCAGTGGAGGACATGAAAGATAAGGCTCAAATGAGTAATATCTTTTATGATCTTAACCATGTTGACTTTGTGAATATGACGAAGTTATTTAAGACGAATTACAATAAAATCGGATTGAGCGACAATTCTTTTTATGAATTTTATAAGGGACTTAGTACCAAAAACTGTGAAGAAGTAAATAAATTAGTGGTATTGGCTTTATTCCAAAAACCGGTATATAAAACGGATGATTTCGTGAAAATTTTTGAAAATGCCGTAGATAATATTAAAGCAAAACTTAATAATGATAGTTCAAAAGGTGGAGCCTCAGGCGGAGGTGGACGAGGCAGTACTAAGACTGTAGTGAAAACAGATGAAGTCATTATCCCTACGCCTGTGATACCGGATCTTACCGACTTATTGCCAAAAGCACATCATTTTACGGATATTGATGAAACACCATGGGCGAAAGAAGCAATTAGTGCACTTGCTGAACAGAATATCATAAGTAAAGCAGAGAAATTCAGGCCTTCCGATTTTATTTTGCGTGAAGAATTTGTAAAAATCCTAATGGCGACTTTAAAGATTTCTCCTGATGAGACCCAATCAAGCTTTGAAGATGTAGGGCAAGGAGAATGGTATACCCCATACATTGCTACAGGGGAAAAGTTAGGTTTGATCAATGGTTTAGATGAAAGAACGTTTGGTGTAGGCAAGTATATTACAAGACAGGAAATGGCAGTATTAATATTTAGATGTATAAAGCACTTAGGTATTTCTCTTGATGGCGTTCATGAAGTGATTGAATTTGAAGATTCGGATTTGTTTGCGGACTATGCAGTAGAAGCAATTAAGGAAATGCAAAAATTCGGCATTATAACAGGTAAAGATAATTATCGATTTGACCCGTTAGGTAATTGCACAAGAGCAGAGACTGCAGTGGTAGCATATAGGTTGTTAAAAAATATGACGGAAATTGTCATTAAAAATTAGATGGAGGTTTACACATGAACAAGCGATCCATAAGTCTGATTGTATCTCTACTTATCCTAATATATACCTTTCAAATATCCGCAGCAGATATTCAGGAGATTCAAGATGCACCCATTATGTCTGCAGAACCTGTGGAATCTGTAACTGATATTATGGGAATACCTCAACAGGAACATTTTGAATTTCTGTCAGCTTTAGGTATTATAAAGGGGGATGCTGACGGTAATTTCTATCCGGATGCCTATATTACAAGAGCGGAACTCGCTACTGTTATGTGCCGTATAACAGGACAAGACGGTCTTAAGGCAGATGTGAATAATATGTTGTACAAGGATGTGCCTTCTGACTATTGGGCCTATAATGAGATAATGATTTTATCAAACCAAAAAATCTTAGGAGGAGATACTGACGGTTACTTTGTCCCTGAAGGACGAGTGCTTACCGAACATGCAGCTAAAGTTTTAGTGAATATTTTAGGCTATACTCTACAGGCAGAATCCTGGGGTTCATATCCGAACGGATATCTTGCAGTTGCTAAAAATCTTGGAATATTAAAAAATGTAAATGCAGAAATGGGCAAGCCTCTTAATCGGAGTCAAATTGCAGTTATGATTTGCAATGCACTGGATGTTGATATAGTCCAACAGACAGGCTATGGCAGCAATCCTACCTTTTCAAAAGAAGATGGTAAAACGCTTCTGACCGAAAGGATGAAGGTATATCATGATGAGGGTATTTTAGAGGCTACAAGCGTAACAACATTAACAGAGGAAAGTTCGTTACGCGACGGTGAAGTACAGATCAATGGAAAGATTTATCTAACAGGTAGCGTGAATGCTGATAAGTATTTGGGTTATTACATAAAGTATTATTATAAAGAACTAGATAAAGACTTGTTACAACTTGTTTATATTAAAATCGACCCTAAAAATAATAATACGCTGGAAATAGATTCAGAAAATATTGAGCGGGCAGATAGGACAAATATTTATTATTTCTTGGACAAGGACGGTAAGAATATAAAAAATGCCAAAATTTCACCGATTGCTTGTATGATATACAATGGCAAAGCCTTTCCTGACTTCACGATCAGGGAACTTATGCCTGAAATGGGGAAAGTAGTATTGATTGATCATGATGATGATGATGAATATGATATTGTTTTAGTTACAGAGTATAAAACAGTTGTTTTAAGAAGCATATTTAGTGACCAAAATGAGTTGGTTTTAATGGACAGATATGACAGTTCCCGTAATGTTACAATTGATATGAAAAATTCTGATATTGAGGTTTATAAGGACGGGGAGGAAATAAGCGTTAACAATTTGGAAGAATGGGACGTACTAAATATCATCACAAGTGATCACGGCGCCTTTAAAAAAAGCAAGGTTAAAATTATAATCAATTCCGTACCTGTAGGCGGTGAAATACAGGAAGAAAGTGATGAGCATGTGGTAATTAGTGGTTTTAGGTTTAAAATAGCAAAAAGCTATCAGAATTTGGTGAAAGCCAATAGGGCGCCCAAACTTACTGTTCAAAAAGCAGGAACATTTTATCTTAACCTGTATGGAGAAATTGCTGCCATGAAAGAAATTTCAATGTCCACATATGGTTATTTGACGAAAATTGCTATACCAAAAGGATTAGATAATAATCCATTAATAAAAGTGTATACCATAGACGGAGTATTTTCAGAATTTGTTTGTAGTGAAAAAATGGCAGTAAATGATTTGCCGCAATCGCTATCTTTGAAAAAGAAGCTTATAGAAGGAGGACTTTGCAAAGAGGTTGAGGAAGATGTTATTGTTACAGTTCCTCAGTTAATAAAATTTAAGCTTGACGAGGATTCAAAAGTGGTTCATCTATATACTGCAGCCGATTTGACTGCTAATGGTACAAGAGATACATCAGGCTTAACAGACGACGAGATTGAGGAAAATGCAAGAAATTCTTACTTTGCGAAGAGAGATGCAGAAAACAACGATATTTTTAGATTGTGTTACAAAGGAGAAGTAAACTATCGTGGTTCCGTTACTTTCTCAGGAAAAGTCTATCCTACCTCGGAAACAAAAATATTTGTTGTTCCTGAAGACAAAACGGAAGAGAAGTCATTTCAGATTCAGAGTATCAATGATTTGAGCTATGATGCGTCGTATAATATAGAGTCTTATGATGAATCTGTATTTAACGTTCCTAAGGTAATGGTCATAAATCTGGAGGGTGCCGGTAGTCAAGACGGAGACACCGACAAGCTTAAAAAGTCAAGTTTTGTTGTTGTTCAGGGTGTTGGAAAAGCTATTATTAATGATGAGGAATGCACGGTTATAAAAGGACTTCAGAACGGTAACACAGTTAAGCTTCCTTTTACTGCTGAAGTAGAATCGAAAAAAACAAGCGGTTGGGCAAATTGCTCATACAATAAATATAAACATCTTGATGACATGAAGCCGTCAGATACAATCAACTTTGGTGATATACTGCAGGTAACCCAGGACACATCCGGTAATGTTACATATATTACAGAATGGTATGATTTATCCCTTGGAATTTTTAAAAGCAAAAGCTCAGAGGAATACCGGCAAGACTGGCGAACAGTGATAGCAGGACAGGTTGAATATGTTGGGAACGGGGGTAACTATATTATTGTTAATGATCGATACTTTTATTCTTATGATCTAACGAGAAACCCTGTTATTACAGTGGTGGAGTTAGATAAAAAGATTGTTCGCCCAGGAGTCCGCTCTGAAATATTTCAAGATGATTATGTCGTAATGCGTATTAGAGAAACAGCGGTTCATGAAGTTGTTGTTTTTAAAGGGCTTTCATTTTGAGTATTTGCTGACTGAAATTTCAAAACACATGGACGATAATAGTTTAGAATTCTTAGATGCTCTACTTCCATGGTCAGATAAAAGATATAATTTAGTTATTTGCCGCCAATTATGGCGGCTTTTTGTTAGAATACACATAATTTGGCGTTTACGTCTTATTTTATATTTTACCTTGTTTTTCAATATGGAAGCAAGGGATATTACTGTTCCTAAATTTTTTTGGCGATACACCGGTTTCTTTTTTGAACACTCTGCTAAAATATAAATGATCTTCAAACCCAAGTGTTTCTGAAATTTCTGAGATATTAAGTTCCGTATTGCAAAGCAAATCCATTGCTTTTTCGATGATTAACCGGGTTTTGTATTTATGCGGTGTCATACCGGTATAAGACTTGAATTTTCTAATAAAATGGTACTCACTCATACCGCACATGTTGGCTAAATCGCGATTTGTAAGGGTGTTTTTGCTGTCATTTTGAATGGCTTCAAGAACAAGGCTCATGGAGGATGATTTCGTATGCAGACGTTTTGAAATTTCCGATAAAATCACAATAAGATTTCCGGCCAGCAGACTTTCTTTAGTGAATTCATCTATGATATAACTGTTTATTAAATTCTCTATAGTGTTTGTAATTTTTGGAAAATCTCCTATAAAATAAGGACCGTTCATGAGCTTAAGGCCTTTTAAGAGTTCTTGGCTTTCCGTTCCTGAAAAATGTATCCAGTAAAATGATGATTTATCAGCCGCATTAAACTCGTAAATTTGTTTTTCATGTGGTTTATAAATTACAATATTTCCACTTTGTAATTCTTGAAGTTGGTCGTTAATGAAGAATCGACCTTTACCTTCGGAAATGTATATTAGTTGATAATCACTTCTGCCTTGCATACGGTAGACTTTTAAATGAGTGTCAATATTTTTATAATAACCAAAGTTATTTACTTCAATGTATTTTGAGGAGATCTTATCTGTGGAATTTGTGCTTTTGCCAAAGTAATATTCCATTTCTATCACTTCCCATAGTAGTATAAAAATTATATAATTCCATCAAAAGTTTGTCAAGAAAAATCGCAATTTTGTCCATATAAAAGCAGTTTTATGCATTGATAATAGATTTGTAAAAGAGTACACTTTTATCAGAGCTTATATAAAGGGGTGTTGGTATGCGCGAGAAGATACTCTTTGATGATCATTGGATGTTTCATAAGGGTGACATAGAGGTTAAGAGACCTGCAGACAAAGGTCCCATTTATACAAGTGCAAAAACTGAAAGGAAATTATGGGGGCCGGCTTCAAGACATTATAATGGATGTCCGGATGATTATGGTTTGGACCATGAAATTTGCACGGATAAATGGGAATGGGTCGATCTTCCTCACGACTATGTAATATTGCAAGAACCGTCAGAAGAGGAAAACAATGCTCTTGGATATTTTAAGTATGAAAACGCTTGGTATCGAAAAAAGTTCACTCTTTCCGAAGAAGATAAAAACAAACGTCTTTTGCTTTTGTTTGACGGGGTTGCGACTCATGCTACGGTCTATCTTAACGGATGTTTGCTTAAGCGTAATTTTTGCGGCTATACCAGTTTTGAAGTAGACATAACCGATTACGTTAAATTTGATGAAGAAAATGTACTTGCAGTATATGTACAGACTGACGAACATGAAGGATGGTGGTATGAAGGGGGCGGTATTTACAGGCATGTCTGGCTTATTAAAACCGACACGGTTGCGGTTGATTTATGGGGTGTTTATGTGTATGCAAAAAACATACACGATAAAGTGTGGAAAATAAATTTTGAAACGACGGTAGTAAACGACAGATATCAAGACGTAAACGCTGAAATTATCAGTTATGTGCTTAACACCCAAGGGGAAGAAGTAGCAAAAGCCTCATCGGATATTTTTATTCCATACAGGGAAAAGGGCACGGCTTATTACTCCACGGAACTGATTAATCCGATACTTTGGGACATAGAAAACCCCTATCAATACACCGTAAAGACCGTAGTAAAGGTGAACGGCGAAACGGTTGACGAATATTTTGTGAAAACAGGTTTTCGCACATACAGATTGGATCCAAATAAAGGGATGTTTTTAAACGGCAGGCATGTGAAAATTAAAGGAGTTTGCGCCCATCAGGATTTTGGGCTTACCGGTAAAGCCGTTCCCGATAATGTGCATAGATACAAAATTGAACTGATCAAAGAAATGGGAGCCAATGGATACAGAACAAGCCACTACCCTCAGACAGAGGCAATTATGGATGCTCTTGACGACCTTGGATTTATCGTTATGGCGGAAACGCGTTGGTTTGACTCCACCGAAGAGGGAAAGAAACAACTTGAAATGCTGATAAAACGCGATCGGAACCGGCCAAGCATTTTCTTCTGGTCCATAGGAAATGAAGAACCGCATCATATTACCGAGGAAGGTAGGCGAATATGCAAAAATTTAAAAGCATTTATAGAAAAATTAGATAAAACAAGGTTTATTACGAGTGCTGTCTCCAACGATCCTGATATTGCAACGGTTTATGATGAACTGGATGTCATAGGGATTAATTATAACCTTGATAAGTATGATAAAATTCATGAAAAGTATCCTGATAAGCCCATTGTATCTTCTGAATGCTGCGCTACAGGAACCACAAGAGGATGGTATGAGGATGATTTTCCGCCAAAAGCATTTTTAAGCGCTTATGATAAAGATACCAACAGATGGTTTTTGGGTCGCGAAAAAACCTGGAAATTTATATGTGAAAGGGAATGGGTGCTTGGAGCCTATCAATGGATTGCCTTTGAACATCGCGGTGAAACGGTTTGGCCAAGACTTTGTTCTCAGTCCGGAGCAATTGATTTGTTTCTTCAGAAGAAGGATGCATTTTATCAAAATCAGACTCACTGGATAGAAGACAAGCCATTGGTTCATCTGATGCCGCATTGGAATTTTAGAGGCCGTGAGGGAGAAATCATTCGTGTAGTGGCGTATACCAACTGTGAGGAACTTGAACTTTTTGTAAACGGAAAAAGCATGGGAAAACAACAAATTGAAAGGTATGGCCATGGCGAGTGGTATGTGGAATATGTTCCCGGAGAAATTTATGTGGAGGCGAGAAACGGCGGCAAAGTTGTGTGCATGGATAAGCGGGAAACCACAGGGAAGCCGGTGGCACTAAAAATGGTTCTTGACAACAAAGTGTCCAAAGCGAACGGGAAGGACTTTGCCATTATCAGTTGTTTCTGTGTTGACGACAACGGACGTGAGGTACCGGATGCGGAATGTTATGTTCGCTTTCACTGTAACTCTTTGGGGGAAATTGTAGGCACAGGTTCGGATATCACTGACCATAATCCCGTATATTTACCCGAACGAAGAATGCGTGCAGGCAGGATTACCGTTGCAGTGAGGGTAGGCACAACACCCGGACAGCTTAAGGTTTATGCAGAATCCGAAAATTTGGAGGATGGAGTTTTAACCATTCCACTGGAATAAATTGTATTTAATTTTTGCTATTCTATTATTATTTCAGCTTTTAACGGTAAATTTGGATTGGAGCCTATAAAAATCTGTACTCTTCCCGGTTCTACTTCATATTTTTCCGCAGCGGAATATACTTTGAGCTCATCATACCCAAGTTTAAACGTAACTGTTTTTTTCTCATGGGCATGGAGGTAAATCTTTTGGAAACCTTTAAGCTCTTTGGCTCTTCTCCTTACCGTATTGCCAAAGCCGCGGATATACAGCTGTACAACTTCCTTGCCTGGTACGTCCGACATATTTTCCACCGTTGCGGAAACCTCGAACGTATTCATTCCTGTTTTCTTTACCTTAATGTCGTCATATTTAAATTCTGAATAGGATAATCCGTAACCAAACGGATATAATATTCGTCTTGGGTAATCCTTGTATGTATTCGTGCAGCATTCATCTGCCGGAGTATCACTCTCACTGCTCATTCTGTTATAATATGCGGGAAGGCAGGTAGAGGCATAAGGAATAGACAAGGAAAGCTTACCGGACGGATTTACTTTTCCGGTAAGTATATCAGCGATAGCATAGGCTCCTTGTTGTCCAGGATACCAGGCTGCAAGTATTCCGTCGGCAAGTTCATTCACTTTTGTTATTTCATACGGTCTTCCCTGAATGAGGATAACAATAATAGGCTTGCCGGTTTTCTTCAGTTTTTCAATAAATTCCGTTTGATTTCCGGGCAGCTTTATATCAGCAATATCAATACCTTCTCCACAATCAATAAATCCTTCGGAGGATATGGCCGCTCCGGTATTTTCATCATATTGGACTTCCATCAGCGCCCTTGCAGTGCTTCCGCCAAGAGTAACTACGACAATATCGCTTTCCTTGGCGAGCTTTAATGCATTTTCGAAATCGTCATAACTGCCTTTAAAGTCCCACCCTTTTGTATATGAAACGGATTTGAACGTATCTTCAAATACCTCTTTAATGGTTTTGCCTTCACCTTTTTTCCGCAATGATGTGTAATCACCTAACTGATAATAGATGTTATCCGCATGTACCCCAAATAAAGCAATTTTCTTGTCAGGTGAAATGGGTAATATTCCGTTGTTTTTTAACAAGACAATGGATTCGGCTGCCGCCTCATAGGATAGTTTTTTCTGTTCGCCGCTCATTAAATAAGCTTCTAGTGGCTTTTCTTCCACATAAGGATTATCGAATAAACCAAGTTGA
>Ga0134104_1001966_pt1 | contig 15513 bp, 17 predicted proteins | sample 15_3_2metaG_FD_94455 | JGI IMG/M metagenome (GOLD analysis project Ga0134104, IMG submission 94455) | Switchgrass degrading microbial communities from high solid loading bioreactors in New Hampshire, USA - 15_59_3.3_214_A2 metaG | ecosystem: Engineered > Bioreactor > Semi-continuous > Anaerobic...
TCAGCTCACCCTGAACAGTGTAGTTAATTAAATATGTAATTTTTCAGCATTTATTGTTCTGCCGTTTATATCAGCCAAAGAAGCTCACCTCACTCATATACAGCCGACACGAGAGAGCCCGCAGCATCGTAGACCCTATCACCTGACGATGAGTTAAAAATCTCAAGCGTCGTGTAAAAAGTGAAATTTTACATAACCTTATTGCCGATGAAGCTGCTTTATATCAGGAACAGATTATGCAGGAAGAAACGATACAGCGTATTATTTCGTGTCAGCAGGAAAATGGCTGGATAGGAAAAAGCCTCCATGGTGGCCTTGATACACAGGAAGGTGCTACAAAATACCTTGCAGAAAAAGCTGTAGATAAGAAACACCCGTGTTCAAATGGGCTATGGAAGCGTTTGCTTCAATCCCTCTTGATGATTGGTGTTATAATACAAAGGGCAAAATAATTGATGAATTTAAGGTGACCGGACATGGACATAACCTGATTCGTTGTGCGTGCATCGCTCGCGCCGGATACGACGATGTTATTGACATATCGCCGCAGATTCAATTATCCCTGGATTGTTTTCGGCGTGTTCTTGAGGTAGATTCGGTATTGGATATTACCCACCCGATTCGTGGTGGGAAGCAGCTTGTTTTTAACGATAATGAAAAATGGTCTTGCCGCTATCATTTGGATATATTAGCTCATACAAATTCATGGAAAAACGAACAGAATATAAAGATGGTTGCAGATGCTATTACCAAGCTGATGAAAACCGACCGTCCGGAACTTGTAAATTTGGTTCCTTCATCGTGGGTTGGATATCCTTTAGGCTCCCTCGGAGCATTCCCCGCTCAAGGTTTAACTGTAAAAGTAACCTGTTTGCTGCCAAGTCCTATGTCAATACCTTATCGTGGCAGACCGGAAGTATATCAGATGGAATATATTGAATGGTTTGCCCGTTGCGGTGTTGTAAAGCATATTCCTGCACTGCGTGAAGTCGTTGATGATATTATGAGAGCTGTTGATGATGAAGGTATCTGCCATGCTCCGACACTGGAGTTAAAGGAGTGGGGGCCATACTGCGGTTTTCGGTTGGAAACAGATTGGAGATCAAGAACTCGTAAGGCTTGCGATATTACCTTTAGGGCATTGCTGATACTACATTATGCTAATGAAGGGGTATAGCAATATCAATATATTAAGCAATATAAATTCACATTTATCAAAGGAACTGAATCAGTGGTTTTGTCACTTGTCGTGTAATTATAATGAAGTATAACTCTGAGAAGATAAAAAAAGATGACAATCATTTAAAAAATATGACAGGGAGTCAAAACTTATCATCAAGCAAAAGAATTAAAGTAATACTGATAGTATATACAATTGTTATAATCTATTTCTTTGGATTTGGTAGGCTACAAATAAGAAACAGTCTTCATGAATATCGATTTCAAATAATTCCTTCCTGGATACCCTTATTGTTTCCAAAACATTTATCACTTGATATCTTAAAATTATGGTTTTTTAGTTTAGGGAATCTATTAGCCTTTGTACCTTTTGGCTTACTAATATCTATGATATTTGGTGCTAAGTAATACAAGTTTATATCTATCATTTTGATTTCTTTATTATCATTAGAAATTTTACAAATGATAACATATCTTGGCAGCTTTGATATAGAAAATATAATTATAAGCTCACTAGGAGCTACTATAGGCTTTTTTATCATATGAAATAGGCAATAAATCCAAATCGGTATCAAAAAAGATAATTAGTATTATATTTTTAATTTTGTTTTTTTCTTTTATTGTTCTTGCAGAAATTTTAAATAAAATGTTTCTTGTCTAACTTTATGCAAGAGATATCCGTCAAGGGGAGATAGCTTCAAAAGCCATTTGAGAACGGAAATGCTACTGATTGACATGTTCCCGTCTACCAATAACTCAAAAAACTCCATAGATAGGCTGATTTTTCGGTTTTGCTACTCGCCAATATAACATAAAAAATGCCTGATTTTTGCTTCTGGGGAATAGAGCAAATCAGGCATTTTTTATTATGAATGTACAGGTTAGATGTAAGATGGTCGAGAGTGTACAGGTTAGATATCGGAGGGTAGCGAGTGTACGGGTTAGATGTTTTTAACTTTTTTATGAGGTTGTGTGGTCAGGGTGGATGGAATGGCATAATAAAGCTGAAAATAGGCTAATCATCATTGCCGCAATGTGTTACAATGTTAATTAACCATGTTACCATAAACCTATATCTTGATAAGGATATGCCGGGTGCCACAATCGGTAACCTTAAAATTGGAAAAGTGGCTACACGTACCTATGGATAACGGAAAGCATGACTTGTGATATTTATCTGAAGTAGAGATTATGTTATATCAATATTGATCATAGTCTGAGGAGGTGTGTTCATGGGTATATGCGAAATTCAGAGTTTAACCAGAGATTACGGCAACGGTCGCGGAGTGTTTAATTTATCCTTTTCGATTAATCAGGGCGAGGTGTTTGGCTTTCTCGGGCCAAACGGCGCGGGAAAAACCACGACTATTCGTCACCTGATGGGATTTTTGAAGCCTGAAAAAGGATATTGCACCATAGGGGGGAAGGATTGCTGGAAAGATCGCGCCGATATTCAGAAAACTCTGGGATATATCCCGGGAGAAATGGTGTTCTTTGATGATATGACCGGGACAGAGTTTTTATCCTTTATGTCAAAATACCGTAAGATCAAATCAAACGGTCGCACAAAAGAATTGCTTGACCGATTTGAGTTGGACCCGCGGAGTAAGCTCAAGAAAATGAGCAAAGGAATGAAACAGAAGGTCGGTATTGTGGCGGCCTTTATGCACGATCCTGAAGTCTTGATCCTTGACGAACCGACAAGCGGGCTTGACCCGCTGATGCAAAACCGGTTTATAGAACTGGTGCTTGAGGAGAAGGCAAAGGGTAAGACGATTCTGATGTCCTCTCATATGTTCGAGGAGGTAGAGCGTACCTGCGATCGTGTTGCCATTATAAAAAACGGAATGCTCGTAGCACTTGACAATGTGCAAACATTGAAGGCGGCACAGGCAAAGAAATATGTCGTCACACTGGAAAATGAAGATGCCGCAGTTGAGTTTGCCAGAGAGGGATTGCGCGTCACGGATGTTACACTAAATCAGGTTACAGTGATTGTGCAAAACAATATCAAAGAGCTGATATCGGTCATGAACCGTTATCCCGTGATAAACATTATCACACCTAATCAGAGCCTTGAAGAAATATTCATGCAGTATTACGGGGGTGACAGGTCATGATAAATTGGACGTTATATAAACGCGGCATTCATGGTAGCTTGAAGATGCTTTTGATTTTTGCCGCTGTAATTACCATGTATTTTACGGTTATCATCTCCATGTTCGACCCGGCACTAGGGAGCGCTCTGAACGAGTTTGCCAAAGCCATGCCGGAACTTATGGCAATCGTCGGCATGAATCCGGCATCCGCTGATCTTGTCAGCTTCATGGAGGCATATCTTTACGGGTTTATCATGCTTGTATTTCCCATGCTTTTCTGCATACTCAGTGCTAACCGGCTTATCGCCCGCCATGTTGACCGCGGTTCAATGACATATCTCTTGTCAGCTCCGGTAAAACGCGAAACGGTTGCCTTCACTCAGATGATAGTCATGGTCACCGGACTGTTTTTACTGGTTTTGTACTCAACAATATTGGGAATTGTCAATTGTGAAATCTCGTTTCCCGGCGAGCTTGACATCGGAAAGTTTATTTTACTCAATGTCGGTGTGCTGTGCCTGCAGCTTTTTATAGGCGGTATCTGCTTTTTATGTTCCTGTATATTCAACGACAGTAAATATGCAGTTGGTGTTGGTGCCGGAATTCCTGTGCTCGAATTTATTATTCAGATGATGGCCAACGCCGGAGAAAAACTGGAAAACGCGAAATATGCTACATTCTTCACTTTGTTTAATTCAGATGGCATCATTGCAGGAGAACCGGGTGCAATCTGGGGAATGGTCATCCTTTTCGCAGGAGCCGTCGCGCTGTTCGGAGCGGCAATAGTTATTTTTTCAAAAAAGGACTTGCACATTTAGAGTGCAGCATTACGAAGGTCATGGATACATGCCAAAAAGCGAAATGGTGGCTGATAAAAAGACACATTGAAGCAAGAAAATTAAAATAGCCTACTGAAAATATTTTTTTACGAGTGAACAGTATGGATGATAAACCAGCATAAATACAGCATTTTCACTGTGTTTTTCAGAAGGTGTGAAATAGCCTAAAAATTTCACGTTGAGTGTCTGGTATTGATGTCAAGGGCATAAAACAAGGTGCTAAAAAAGCATTGAGATAAGCTGGATTTTCGGTTTTAATGCTCGATACTATAACATAAAAAATGCCTGATTATTGCATCTAGGGAATAGAGCAAATCAGGCATTTTTTATTATGGGTGTATAGGTAAGATGTCGGTGGTCGGTGAGTGTACAGGTTGGATATCGACAGTTTTCAAGTGTACAAGTTAGATGTTTATGTAATTACAATAACCGAAAAGGAATCGCATAGCAGTTAATATGAAGCAAAAATAGATCCCCGCTCATGGCATATTAAAGTTGTTTGACAAAAAATGCTATGGGTATAGTCGCTCTAAAGAGAGGATAAGTCAACTCATTTTTACGATTTAGGGTTATTTATTTCTATCGTTTTTTCCTCGATCGCAAGGCCGTGTTTCACAAGCTGTCTCAGGATAAAAACCTCAATATACTTTTACAAATCCCAAATAAAGTAGCCTTCAATATCTAAGTTTCCGGTCTTGCTTTTATCTTAGTTGCCAGCAAGTATGTTTCTAAGTGATACTGTTTTGTAAATCAGATCATCTAAGAATTCATATAAGTCACGATCGGAAAGGAGTTCATTAATTGTATCGATCTGTGTAGGCATCCTCTCAAAAGTCTTTGTCTCTTTAGTTATCGAGCCCGTTTATTTCAAAGCTCGGATTGAGGACGAGGTTCTTGCGAAAAATCGGGATGAATAATATCTGATCGAGTCTTAGTGAGTTTTGATCGTTTGGTATATCGACGTCAAAGATAATGCGGGTGCCGAAGGTGGGAGGAGTGGTGACAAAAACATAGGTGAGGTAGTTTTGTTGATTATTGATAGTCTCGTTCGGGATAGAAGCCATAAGCCCGGTCCCTATTTCCTTGCCGGATTGATTCAGCCACTCGACCAGCACGCCTAAAGATACCTGGCCTTGGCCTTCCACGCCGAAACTCAACAGAAACGGTGTCTTTTGCGGCAAATGCCGGATATATATATCCTGATAACGACTGCCGTTAAAATTGGTGACGGCATGCCCGGAGTCGACAAGCGATTCATCATAGGCAGATACGAATGCCACAAGATTTTCGGATTCGGCGACCCAGTTGTTCAGGTTAGCCTCAAACCCTCCGTTTTTCACAATCTCCCTGTAAGCCATCGGCGCAAGAATTACATAGTCAATATAAATTAGGTCATCTTCTTGTGCGAATCCCACGCCTTTTGTGAACGTCACTCTGGCATAAGCCGCATTTTTGGGAACAACATCGGTCTGGGACACAAAGGTTATTCTGGAGAAGTTGTTAAGCCTGCCCGCCGGTATCATCATTCTGAGGCCGAGGCCGATAAAATTGAAGTTTTCATCAAGCCAGATTATTTCCGCTATAAGGGTGCTGGAGTTCTCTTGACCGGCAGCGTTTGTGCTCGCAAACGCACCGAAGCTAAACAGCGGCGGGCATTCATTTACGCCGCTCAGCGAAACTTCCTGATAAAGTGTCGCGGTGCCGGGGCCGAGCTCCATCTGCACGGCGCCTTCATAAACATTTGTGTCTGTAAGGCTGGTGTTAAACGTTATCCATTCAAAAGAATATGATTCAAAACTGGGGTCCTGAACAAGGTTTACACAGCGCGTGCACTTTTTCTTGCCCTCGCAGTCGCAGCCGCAAAGGCATGAAATTAAACAGTCCAAGGTGTTTTCGCACGAATCACCAAAAATATTTTCCGTGTTATTTGCTTTATTCTTTATATTATATATTATACTTATTACCGTTACTAAAACTGGACATCTTGATTCTCCTTTTAATTTGAAAAACTTGAATGTAATTTACACATCAGTAATCTTATGTTTTTACCTCCGATTTGGTATCTCACCGTAGCATAGTACATATGCCGGGCCCAAAATCAGGCGCAGGGCGGCTCATTACTCATTAAATAAAAATCCCTCCTCGGACGTGAATGAAGTGCCGAGGAGGGTAAGAATAAAAACGGCGCAACAAAATGCACCGCTTTAAAAATTTATCAATTTTATCCCGCCCATGCCGAGCGCGGTCTTTATTCCGATACCCGAATACTGGCCGAAAAGAAGAAGCGTCTTTAGTACCTGCAAAAGCGGCGCGGCAACTCTTGCGGTGAGCCCCAACGTGCCGACAAATGAGCGGATATTATAGCCTTTCAGTCTAAACGACGAGCTCGAAAGCCTGTATGACGAAATTTCGACACTTGAAAGCAGAAGCCGCAAAGCGTCGCCGTCGTCAAACGTATAATCCGAAGAGCTGTTGTTCCATTTGGAAACAAGGCTTTTAATTATCAGCTCCGAGCTTGGGAACAGCGTGTATCTGTTTGCCGACTTAAAAGAGGTAGGTGTGACGAATTTTATTGTCCAGTAGGGGGAGTCGGGAATTTCCGACGCCGCGGCTATTAGCCGTTTATGAGTGATCGGAGTTTCTTGCGATATATCTTCGATTTGAAGTTTAATTCCACTGTCCTTAAGTTCAATTATTGAAAGCGAATTTATGGCGGCGGAGAATTCCGAAATTGCTTCTTCACCGAAAATTGACAGATGCCAAACGGCGCGGCTTCTGTCGCCGGGAACCGTTTCTAAGTATTGAGATATGGGTGTGTAGCCGGTTTCGTGCAGCTTTTCGGCGAACAAAGCGTGCGGCAGGTGTCCGAGCAGCTCGCTATACAATGGATACGCAAGGTCGGGATATAATCTTGCAGAGTCACAGGATTTTACCGTAGCGGAGTATTTTATAATCATTTTAGTCAAAAGTTATCGAGCAAATGCCCATAGGTACGAGATTTTTATAATACTCGGTGTACTTCATCGTGTGCGGAGAAACGCCGAAATCTTTGTCAAGGTTATGCCTATGCTCTTCAGGGATTTTTTTCGCTTTTGTCTCGCTCATAAAAAAATCCGAAAGCTTGCTTACGGCACTGTCATAATCAAGCGTTTCGTAGACAATTGTTTTTGAGAAAAATCCCGTTCCTCCGCCGAGGATAAGCATGTCGTTTTTATAAAGCGATTCGCCGCCGGGGAGATCGAACTTGTTTAAAAATGATTTCCTATAGAATTCGGCAAACGTTCTTATTGATGTTTTTATTTTTTCTATGCCGATACAGCCGTAAGTTCTGTCTATTGTGAGTCTAAATTTAACCTTTATCTGCGGCTTGACGCATTCGCGGAGCAGATTTATTTTCCTTGTTTCGCCGTTCGGCAATATGTCGATCTTCCGGCACAGCGTCATTGACGATGTATAGATAGGTTCGCTGTCGGAGATATAAACGGCCCGCATTATGCTGTTGACCTGATCTTTTTTGTTTTTGGCATTGAAATTCAGCGTATTAAAGTATTCGGTCTCTATTTCTTCCGCCGAAGTTTTTGCTAAATCTCTATTTTTAATGTTTATGAGAGCCTTTGCTTTGCCCGGGTCGCGCAAAATCATGTCCGCAAGCAGGCAGGTGCGAATCGCGCCTTTGAGCGAACTACCCGGTATGTAAGGCCGACCGTCCGGCATGCGCATAAACTGATGTATCTCAAGCAGCGACCGTTTATTGTCGTATATATTTTTGGCATCGCACTCATATTGCACCAGCTTTTTTATCTCGCCCGGCGAAAAGTTCAGCTTTAGAAACTCGAACATTCCCATGTTGTTCGAGGTGTCCAAAATAAACTTTTCGTATTTGTCCACAATCCCTTTTTCGACAACCAACTTCATGAATGCCGACATGTCGATTATTCTGACAAGACCGGCCTCGCGGTCAAGCGCGTACTCTTTTTTATTGATTTTTTTGCCGGAGCCGATATATATCGGGGTTTTTATATCCAGCGTGACATCGAAAACTTCGTGAACATCCGTTTTGATCACGGTTTTACCCCCAAAAATAGCGGTTTGCTGTAACGGTACACAGGGTGAGGCAGATTTTCACCGACATCAAATAGCGCGCCGCCGAATTTCTCTTTAAAAACGGAGCCGGATGCGAAAAAGTATTGGGTGCGTTTTTTCACCGAGTTTGAGACCGCGGTAGTAAAAATAAATCCGCTGCGCCTTGATAGCTGGTACATTGCCTCGTCAAGTACGCCGTCAAGTTCGCAGTCCGACGGCACCGCCGTAGTAAGAAGAATGTATTTAACCGCGTCGTTTGAGGAAAGAAGTTCGTAAAGTTTTGCGGTGCTTTTGTCCTTTTCGTCCAAGATTTTTTCTTCCAAAACAACAAATTTCCCGTAACCTGCGGATATTTTACCGCCGATCCCGGTCAGCCCGAGTATGTCAAGCAGCCGTCGGACAAGGTTTTGAACCGAGTCGTCTTTATAGCCCAAAATAAAATACAGGCCGCAGTCCTCTCCGACCGTCACACCGCCGACGGTCCTTTTTTCTTCAAATCTGAAAACGGCCACGGAATACGGTACGGATTCGCCGTTTGCAAGACTGACTTTCCCAACCGCGGTTACTTGCCCGAAGCTTGCCGTGATACCTTCGGTGTCAAATCGAGTGCCACAGTCCATAGCAGCGATAAAATCGTCGAGTTTATCAAGCGGCAGATATTTCAGCTTTTTCAGCGCTTTTCTGTTGCCGGGCTCGACTCCGCCTACGCGCCGTTTCGGTACAAGCATCGGTTTCGGTATATAAAGCCTGTCCCCGCGATACGGGAATGCGTCAGAGAATGCCAGCTCGCCGGCTTTTACCGCGGATACAAGCCGGTCTACGGCACCGAATTTCAGCGCGGCGTGGCAAAAAGCCGAAAACAGAGTGTCCGCGCACAACGTCAAGTTTGCGGATTCGACCGAATGTGCCGACTCCCCGGTTCCGAAATGCACCGGAGTCGTGAATTTCAGTTTAAAAAGGCGGTAGTTCATGGCTATTTAGCATTGCTTTGGATGGCGGGTATCAGTTCATAGCTGCTTACTTCGTCTTCGAAAATCTTTTGAGCCGGGCTTATGTCGATATCGCAATCCGCGAACGGTACACACTCGAGCTTTATATCCGTAAACTTGACGCGCCCGCTGCCGCGCGTGCCGTGCCCGCCGAGATAGTCAAGCTGCAGAAGCTTCATCGCGCGGGCGAGGTTTTTCATGTCATCCATAAACTCTTTTTTGTCTACAAGGTCATATGTAATTATAACCTTAAATTCAACACCTTTAATAACACGCTCAATTTGGCGAGGTTTTGCAACCGAAGATGCCCTGTTTATCGTGTTCTCCATTTTGATTTCGGTCAGGCCTATCTCGGCAAAGCGCTCGGCATTGCTGACAAATGCATCGGCAAACTGGAGCCTTGACGGAATGATTTCCCGTTTATCATTATAATCAGTTGTACTTCCAAACAGCCTTTTTACTTCCTGCGGGTCTTTTTTAATGTTAGGAAGTTTGCCTTCTATTGATTTAACTAACAGCGTACGCAATTTTCCTTTAAGGCTGCTGCCGGGTATTATCGGCTGGTTTGTAAACAAATCTTTTATTACCGGGCTGTCGACCGAACCTATCGGCGAGTATGTGCCCAACCCGCCAATATGAAGCCCGGTGACTACACTAAGCGTTCCGGATATTATTATTTTACCGTAAACCAACTCTTAACACCTCTTTAATTATCGCCGCCGAAATAGCGATGGTATGCGACCAGCGCTTCAACATAGCGCGCGTACTTTATAAATTTCTCCCGACTGCTTCCGATATCCTTGAGGTACTCGATAAGATATGTATTAAGCACGAAATCTTTAACTGTATTGTCGCGGCCGCACTCGTAAAATAGTCTAACCTGTAAAAGCTGTAGTCCTGCTTTGCTTTCTTCGGAAAGCTCGGTCCCGGTCCGGACTTTTTCACTGTTGTAAAGCTCGTTAACCATCGACAAGATGCTTCTTATTTTGCTTGTGGTGATTTTCTTGCCTCTGCTGTACATCTCATTTATCAGCCGTTCGGCCTGCTCCACATAATCGTCGCCGAGCGGTTTTGCCTGCGGGATATAGAAACGCGAGTCGCCGCCTTTGCCCGGGCGGTAATCGTTGCCGCGCATATTGCGGGCGTTGTTATACCTGCCGCCGTATCCGCCGGTCACTATGCTCGCCTCCTTGTCATGTAAAGATATATCGTGATTGCCATCAAAAGTTCGTCGCGATCCCTTTTGTCGGCGGCCCAGCCGTACATTTTGGGCGCCAGTTTTTCATATAAGGATTTATATTGCGAGTCCGCGCCTTCGGTCGGCTTGAGCTTTGACAAAAGATACGCATAGCGCGCAATGTTGATCTTTTCGTTCGACTCGCGCAACAGCTGCAAGATATTGTAAAGCAAAGCAGTACCGCGCTCCGCGGTGGTTTCGCCGGCGTTTTTCCTATACTCGAGAAGCTCTTTGACGGCCTCGAACTTTTCGCGCAAAACTTTGTCCTTCAGCTCGTTCCAGTCGAACACATATCCGTCCGCAGGCATAAACAAATCGACGGCGTTTTTCGCCTGACCGGTCGTGCTTACATATTCCTTCGCTTTTTCTTCAAGCTCGCCGGTGACTCTTGCCGAAACGGAGATCGGGAACTTCACGTCGAAAATCCCGATTCCGGCCGACAAAGTCAGCGCACCACTGCAGTATTTTGCAAACGCCTCGCGAATCTCGAGCGCCGCCGCGAGCACGTCCTCCCACAGTCCGACGATGAACATATCGTCGCCGCCAGAGTAAACGATGTTGACACGCTTTTTTTTGGGGGAGTCGCGTAATGCCGCGCTCGGGATGCCGCCTTCGCCGCACAGGATATGGTTGACAAACAGCCGGAAAAACGTCGACATCTGCCGCGAGAATGCCGCGGTGCGCGAGAGAGTGACGAATTTGTATCTTTCCGCAGGGTCGTCGCTGCCCTCTTTTTCAAATCCCGAAATAAAGGCCTTGCCGAGGTTGTCAACGTCGGCGCGCAGCACCGCAATTCTCGAGATGCCCTCGCCGATTTCGTCGAGGCTATCTATCAGCTCGCCAAGGTTCGGCTTATAGCAGTAATCGCCCATGTAAAGCGTGCGGGCGTATTTCAGGCCGGTGATGTGTTTGTTTTTCGTATAAATCCGAACGATGTCTTTGCCGGATTTAATTAGCTCGCGGATATAGGTTTCTTTGTCCATCTTGAAGAAGCCGATATACACGCTTCCGTTCGCCGAGGGAAGTTCCCAGCTTACGCAGTCGGGCAGCTTTGTGCGCGTGACGGGCATATAGACCGTGCCGACAAGCTCGCTGCCGAGCCTGATAAACATACCACAGCTACGGCACACCTCAAGTGAGTCGTCCGGCTCGTCGCCGCGCCATGTGACGAGCATGTCGTCGCGCCCGCAGACCTTGCACTCGCGGGTCCCGCCGCCGAGATGGCGGGAATTTAGGTACCGAAGCTCGTCAGCGGTATAGCGCCGCATTTTCTTTTCCGATATTTTTTGCGCGAGCCCGACAAAAATGTTTTTGTACGGCGTTTTGTCAGCCGGCTCGTTTCTCAGGTCGTTGCCCGAGCACTCCACATAAGCCGAGGCAATGTATAGCGAGGTGCCGAAATTCTCGATAAGCCACTTTTTCATAGCCGCCTCTCTGTCGGCGCAGACGGAGGCGGCTGTTTTTGTGTTTGGCAGCAGCATATAGCAATGCCCGCCGCCGCTGTATATGAGGTTTGCACGCGATAGCCCGCAGCCTTCGAGAATTTCGTCGATGAAATGCTCCATAAGCAGCTCAAGCGCAAACGAGCGGCTGCGCAAAGACTTCAGCGCGCCTTTCATCGGGATGTTGTAAATGAAGTTTTGTATGCCCGAGATGTCGCAGGAATACATGAGAAAGGCTTTTTCTGCGTAAAACTGCTCGGCGCGCTCATAGAGCCGCTCGCGCAGATTCGTGATATTTCGCTCATCGCAGTATTCGCTGATACACGCCGCGACCGCCGCGGTGATTTTCACATGGTCGAAAAGCGAGATGTCCTGCAGCTCCGAGGTGTCGGTCGAGGCCGGGACATAGGAAAAACACACTTCGGCGACCGCCAGCAGCGAGTTTACAAAGTCTTCGGTAATCTCAACAGCCGCTAGCTTGCCTAAAAGCTCCTGGCAGATTTTCGAGTAGTGTTCGCGCGTTACGACGGCCTCGGCGCGGGGCTTGGGATACAGAATTCCGGTGTCGGAAAAAACCTGCGCGTCGTATGCAAACTCGCCCGGCCGGCCGGCCAGCGTGGAAAAGACCGACGAAAGCGGCATTTGCGCGTTGAAACCCTTTTGTGCACCCTCGTCGCTTCTGCGCCGGTCCGCGGCGGACGCGATGTTGTCGGCAATGTAAACGATGTATGCGGGGCTGTCTTTTGGTATCCCGGCGTATTTCAGTTTATCTGAATGATGGTAGCAGACGCAGTCAAGGATTTCCCGACCGTTAATTTTTGCCCTATGCTCAAGGAACTCGACGCCGAGCGTGCTGTGGTCGACGCCGGCCGTACCGGAGCGGTAGACAAGCTTGCCGACGTCGTGCAACAGCCCGCCGACCGTCGCCTCGAGAGTGGCCTTTTTCATCATCCGGGCTATCACTTCCTTTCACCGTGGAGTCGCCGTCCCCGTGAGGGGTGTGGGTTGCTTCTTATCCGTCATTTTATAAGGATTTTAGCAAAGAAGTTTCCGTCCCCGTGAGGGGTGTGGGTTGCTTCAAATGTACAAATGCATTATTTGGAGCAATAGCAGGTTTCCGTCCCCGTGAGGGGTGTGGGTTGCTTCGAAAGGAGAAATAGAGATGGTTAAAATTGCAGTCGGTTTCCGTCCCCGTGAGGGGTGTGGGTTGCTTCTAAGTAAGCCGTTGCGGCGGCTATAAAGAGGGCAGTTTCCGTCCCCGTGAGGGGTGTGGGTTGCTTCAGCATAAGCCGGATATGGTTGATTTGCCGTTTGCGTTTCCGTCCCCGTGAGGGGTGTGGGTTGCTTCACCAAAGACGAAAGAATAATCAACTGGGAGACTTTGTTTCCGTCCCCGTGAGGGGTGTGGGTTGCTTCTGAAACAACCAAAAAAGGCTATCCTGCGTATTGGGAGTTTCCGTCCCCGTGAGGGGTGTGGGTTGCTTCTTATCCGTCATCATGGAATATGTAGAGGTGGAATAGTTTCCGTCCCCGTGAGGGGTGTGGGTTGCTTCTACAAAGTAATTGAAAACAAACAATATGGTAAGAAGTTTCCGTCCCAGTGAGGGGTGTGGGTTGCTTCAGCCGCACTTCATCCTTGAACCCACGACGTGAGAGTTTCCGTCCCCGTGAGGGGTGTGGGTTGCTTCTATATTGAGCAGTTAAAAAACACCTTTACATTCGTTTCCGTCCCCGTGAGGGGTGTGGGTTGCTTCTCTTGCAGTTGAGACAACAAAAAAGGGGTACCCTGGTTTCCGTCCCCGTGAGGGGTGTGGGTTGCTTCCCGGTAATTATCGGGGCTTGAAATTACAAGTAAAGTTTCCGTCCCCGTGAGGGGTGTGGGTTGCTTCAGCAAAAAATAACAAATACAATTTTCATAAAATAAAATAACTTTTCGTTTTTTATTGTGTTGACATTATTTGTTTTTAAATTATAATTATAACTGGAACAATTGTACCGCAATATGGAATATTTGTCAACATTTTTATGCGCGAAAATGGCATTTTCAGATAAATTTTTAGTACATTTTTTGCCGGTTTCGCGCGATAAAACGGGTAAAAGCTATGAAAAAAAATAAATATGTTCTTTTCAGCGCCGTGGGCAGCCACGACCCTACCGCAAACGGGCATGACGGGCCGATGATCCATATCTGCCGCCAATATAAACCGGAAAAAGTGTATCTTTTCCTCACCGCGGAAATGTATAAGCTTAAATGCCTTGACGACAGGTACTCATACGCATTGGACAGGCTCGGCGAAGAGCTCGGATATTACATAGAGCGCGAGTATATCGAGCATCCGGAGTTCCGCGATGTCCATATATTCGACCTCATGAAGGATTATTTCGACCCGGCGATTGAGCGCGTCTGCACCGAAAACCCAGGTAAAACCATACTGCTAAATATTTCGTCTGGCAGTCCGGCGATTAAGTCGTATCTGCTAATGAAGTCAATACTTTCGGAACACGATTTTGTCGCCGTTCAGGTCGACACACCGGAAAGAAAATCAAATCCCGGTAGGGATAAACCTGAAAACTATGACCGTGAAGCCGAATGGGCTAAAAACGCGGACAGAGGGAAAAACAGCAATTTCAGATGCCGCGAGGAACGCTATTCAACCGTCCGCACGGAGATAATCCGCGAGAATATAAGAAGCCATATAGACGCATACGACTATGAGGCGGCCCTCCGTGAGGCCGAGGGAATCAAAAGGCATCTGACAAATCGCGCCGTCGAGCTGCTCGAGGCCGCGTCGGCGCGGCTGAGGCTCGATTTGCGAAAGCTGCGGGCAAATGTGCCGGCGGAGGCGGCAGGAAAAGTGTTCGGCTCGGTCCAAAAAGAGGATGAGCCGCTGTTTGAGTACCTGCTTTGGCTGCGCTGCAAGTTATTGCGCGATGACATCTCCGACTTTGTCCGCGGCATAACGCCGGCGCTGTACAGGCTGGCGCACAAATACCTGCGCGGGCTCGGCGTCGATATCGACAGATATGTCGAGGGCGACAGGCTGAAGGTCAACCTCCTGCGCGGCGACGAGAAAGGCAGAGAGTATCTTGAGATTTTAAATGAAAAATATAAAAAGTACGGCGGCTACGTTAAAGATGACTATTTAAGCTCCGACAACTGTATAGCCTTAATATGGGCGTATACTGAGAGTGACGTCGACGCGGATATGTTTGAAAATTTGCGCAGGTTTGAGGCAAAGATTAGAAACCGCATTGCTCACGACGTCGTTAAAATCGACCGAAATTGGATGATAAAACAGACCGGATACGAGCCGTGGAAAATCTGGGACATGTTCGAGCGACTGGCGAACAGAACTCTCGGGCTCTCCAAAACGGACTGGCTGTGCTATGAATATATGAACGACGAAATCAAAGCCGAGCTTGCGAAAAATCCCGAATAGGCCGCCTCGCCGCATTTTTAGGGATTGTACTTGACAAATTCAAACGCGTGTGATGTAATGTGAAAGTTTTCTGGCAATAAGTTTTTGCGGGTGTGGCGGAATTGGCAGACGCGCAAGATTTAGCGCAAGGGTTGAGCCGTATGATTTAGTTATTCCGTTAATGATTAGTTTCATATTTATCTTACCCTATTCCTTGTTTTGTGAA
>Ga0134104_1001999_pt1 | contig 15197 bp, 17 predicted proteins | sample 15_3_2metaG_FD_94455 | JGI IMG/M metagenome (GOLD analysis project Ga0134104, IMG submission 94455) | Switchgrass degrading microbial communities from high solid loading bioreactors in New Hampshire, USA - 15_59_3.3_214_A2 metaG | ecosystem: Engineered > Bioreactor > Semi-continuous > Anaerobic...
AAAAACTGCTTTTGACAAAGGAAACAGTCAACGAGTTTCTCAACTACTTTGTCACTTGTTTGCCTGTTCATATCAAGGCAAAGCTATCAGTTGTTTCCTGCGAAAGTTGATTAAATTTAGTTTATAGAGGAGGATTAAAATGTTTTTAAAAAAAGTTTTTAAGAAAGGATTGTGTTTTGTTTTGTCGAGCATCATAGTGCTCGGTATGGCCAGTGCTAATGTCACAGTATCTTTAGCAGGTGAGAAATACTTCAGATCGCTTCCTTATGATTACCTGAATGTCAGCTCAAGGCAAGGTTCTATCGAGAGACTGAGTTACAGAGCCGGTTTCGACACTAAATATGTAAACGTTTATCTTCCATATGGATACAATCAGAATGATACCAGCAAAAAGTACAATGTTTTATATTTGATGCATGGTGGCGGCGAAGATGAGAATTTATTATTCGGTGGCCCGGGTCAGAACAAGGATTTGAAGAAAATACTCGATAATATGATTGCAAGAGGAGATATTGAACCTCTTATAGTTGTTACTCCTACATTTTACAAGGGTAAAAATAGTGAGGCTACTTTCTATGAGGAATTGTTGGATTCAGTTATTCCGTTGGTTGAGACAAAATATAATACATATTTGAAGTCAAACAGTAGAGAAGATATGAAAGCTTCCAGAGACCATAGAGCATTTGGCGGATTCTCAATGGGTTCTGTATGTACCTGGTACACATTTATTAACTGTCTTGACTATATTAAATATTATATTCCGTTAAGCGGTGACTGTTGGATAATGGGTTCTATGGGTGGAAGTTCCAGACCTAGAGAAACAGCAGAATACCTGGCGAATGTTGTAAGAAGATCCGGTTATAAAGCTCCACATGACTTTAAGATTTTCTGTGCAACAGGAAATCAAGATATTGCATATTCCAACATGAATCCTCAGATACAGGCAATGAAAAACATAACCGATGTCTTTATTTATTCTGAAGATCCAATAAACGGAAACTTCTACTTTATGGTATGCAACGGTGGAACCCATGAATGGAGATATATTAATCAGTACATTTATAATATATTGCCGGATTTGTTTAAAGATAATAAGAACGATAATACTCAACCTACAATTAAAAAAGGAGACGTTGATGGAGACGGAGATATAACTTCCATTGACTTGGCATATTATAAAAAATATCTCCTTGGACAGATTTATGAATTCCCTGTTCAAAATGGCATGTTTATTGCCGATTTGGACGGAAACGGAACTATAGATTCCATTGACATAGCATATTTAAAATCATATTTGCTTGGTATGATAACTAAGTTCCCGGCTTCTAATTAGGAGAAGGATAAATATTTGAAATCGTAGTTATATAATATAGGGTTGTTAAACTGCATTAAAAGTTAATAAGAGTATAAAATAAAAATCAGCTCCAACTTTTAACTAGGTGGAGCTGATTTTTTGAAAATAATGTTTTATATTTTCGGTTTTTAAAAAACTTAACTGCATGGTACTTTCAGCATTAATGGATTGATTTTCAGGTAATAAGTAATGAAATTAATAAGATAAGCAAATTATCAATTAAAATAAATGAAATTTTATGAAATGTTTTTTTTAAAGATTCTACAAACAAAGAGAATACTGGGGAAATATGACGAATGAAGAAACAATTAATTGAATTTTGCAGGTCAATAGGCATTGAATATATAGGTATTGTATCATCCGAAAAATATAACGATTTGAAAGATTTTTTAGAAAGCAGGATGGAAAAGGGACTCCCAAACATTTTCGAAAAGGGAAGATTGGAAAAGACAATTGATCCGAAATTGACTCTGGAGGATGCAAAATCGGTAATAGTTTGCTTGTTTCCATATTATTGCGGCAATGCTGAAGATGCCAATTTGTCCAAATATGCCTATGGCTTGGATTATCATAAGATAATTAAAAATAAGCTGGATACAATAGGGATATATTTGAAAGAAAAAATTTTGGGTTTTGAATATAAAGCTTTTGCAGATACCGGCCCTCTTAATGAGCGGTATTTGGCCTATAAGGCCGGTTTGGGTTTTTTGGGTATAAACGGACACTTTATAACCGACCGTTATGGTTCTTATGTTTTTATCGGATACATTATAAATAATTATCCTTTTGAGACTGACAAACCGCAAAACCGTACTTGTTACAAGTGCTTCAGTTGTGTGGAGAAATGTCCCGGGCAATGTATTATGGGAGACTTTACAATAAACCCTTTGATGTGCAGGTCTTATATAACTCAAAAAAAAGGCGAACTTTCTGAAAAAGAAATTGAAATTTTGAAGAAACACACTTTGATATGGGGATGTGATGTTTGTCAGGATGTTTGTCCACACAATAAAAAGATTCAGGAGACAAAACTTAAAGATTTCAGGCAAAATCTTAAGTACAAGCTGGAATATGAAGAGCTAAAACAAATTTCCAATAAAGAGTTTCTGAGAAGATACCGGGACAGAGCTTTTAGCTGGAGAGGCAGGGAAGTTTTAATGCGAAATTATAAACTAATAAATGAGTTGCCGGCAGAGGATTAGCTTTTGAAATATATAAGTAAATCAGGTCTTTAATAAAAATAAAGAATTTTTTTAAAAGCTATGCAAATTTTTCTGACAAATGATATAATTATATTAAAGTAATATTTGTAAGAGGTAGTACAAATGCAAGGGAAAGTTAAAAAAAAGGTGTACCGAGTCTGGCACACAGAAAAGAAGAATTGTTCAAAGTTTGATACAAAAGAGATAGAAGAGGTTTGTGCATCAAATATTAAAGAAGCAAGACAAATAGTTAAAGAAATGTATCCGTCGCATAGAGTTACTTCAGTTTGGCTAATAGAAAAATAAATTTTTTGTTTTGCTTAGGGGGAAGAACCATAAATAGCATTAATTCTCCAATATATAACGCTTTAAGGAAATATGCGAAATCAAGTCCCATTCCTTTTCATATGCCTGGACACAAAATTGGGAAAGGTATACCTTACAGACTCTTAAAAGATTTGCATCAGCTTGATATGACCGAAATTCCCGGGCTTGATAATCTTCATTTTCCTGATGGTGTTATAAAAGAAGCACAAGACTTAGCTGCAAAGGCTTTTGGTGCTGACGACACTTCTTTTTTGGTGAATGGATCAACATGCGGTATACATGCGGCAATTCTGGGAGTGTGCAAACCTGGAGACCGATTGATAGTTTCAAGGGATTGTCATAAATCGGTAATAGGTGCAATGATGCTTGCTTCAGTTACACCAATTTACATAGCACCGAAGTATGACAGTTTGTTTGGAGTGCCTTCGTTAATGCTGCCTTCAACTGTTGAAGAGGCTATTAGGAATAACCCTGATGCAGTTGGAGTTGTTTTAACGCGTCCAAATTATTATGGCTTGTGCTCAGACATTCGTGCTATTTCAGATGTGGTTCATTCTTATAACAAAATTTTAATTGTCGACGAAGCTCACGGAGCTCATTTAAGGTTTTCCTCCAAGCTTCCATGCTGTGCTTTGGATGCGGATGCTGATGTGTGTATTCAGAGTGCTCATAAAACTTTGCCTGCATTGACTCAGGGTGCGTATATTCATATAAAGGGAAACCGAGTTGATGTGGACAAGGTTAAGTTTGTGCTGCGATTAATTCAGACATCAAGTCCGTCTTATATTATTATGGCCTTTTTGGATATAGCAAGGGCTATAATGGAAGACTGTGGAGCAGAACTGTTAGATAAACTGTTGAAGAATATTGATTGCTTTGAGAAAATGGTCTGTGAGAACACAGGTTATAAGATATTGTCAGTCCAGCCTTTTTTATCAGGTCATGCGGATAAAACCAGAATTGTTGTTAATGTCAGGAATACCGGTAAAACCGGTTTTTTTATAGATAAAATTCTCAGAAATCAGTTTAATATACAGGTTGAAATGGCGGATATGTACAATATTGTTTGCATTTCTACCATAGCCGATGGAATGAAGGAATTTGAGAGTCTTAATTATGCGTTGAAAGAAATAGAAAAGCAGTTCAGTAATTCTATGAAATCACCCGATATTAATGTTAAAGAATTAAATATACCCCTGCAGGCAGTTTCATTGGATAAAATTATGCAATGCAGCTTTAAGAAGCAAAAATTAGTAGAGTCAGTGGGTAAGGTGAGCAGGGGAATAATTACGCCTTATCCTCCCGGAGTTCCAATAGTATGCCCGGGAGAGGTTATTACCGAGGAAGCAGTTCAGTATATAACTAGCGTTATCCAGGCCGGTGGAACTGTAAATGGAGTAACCGATGACGGAGAGATTGAAATTCTGGCTTAAGCCTCAAAAGCTTTAATTGCAGCTGTTACGGCTATATGATATAATTCATTAATGAAAGCATATCCAGTACATCGGAGGATTTTGATGAAAAGAGGATTATTCATTACGGCAGAGGGAACTGACGGCTCAGGGAAAACCACACAAATTAAACTTTTAGAGAGTTATTTAAAAGACAGGGGATTTGAGGTTGTAGTAACCAGAGAGCCTGGCGGGACCAAAATAGGCGAAAAGATCAGGTCAATAATACTTGATCCTGACAATACTAAAATGTCATATATAACTGAAATGATGCTGTATGCCTCGGCAAGAGCCCAGTTGGTCAGTGAATTTATAAAGCCGTCCCTTGAACAAGGCAAGGTAGTAATTTGTGACAGATTTGTGGATTCCAGTTATGTATATCAGGGCTTTGGACGAAATATTGACATTGAGCTGATTGAAAAAGTAAACAGCATTGCTTTGGATGGAATAATGCCCGATGTAACTTTGTTTTTTGATGTTGATCCGAGTGTTGCTTTGTTAAGGAGAATACGATCTACCGGTGCCGACAGAATCGAACAGGAGACGATGGACTTCCACAGAAAAGTATATGAAGGTTATAAGAAGCTGATATCAAAGTATCCCGACAGAATTAAAGTTATTGACAGTAACAGAAGCATAGAAGAAATATTCTTGGATGTTAAGGCAAATATTGATAAAATACTGGAGAGATGCTTATGAAGATAAGAGATGGTTTGAACAGTGCGGCTAATATAGCTGAGGTGACCGGAAGTGAGCATAAAAAATCCTCCAACGTAAGCAGTAATACTTTCCATAGCCAGCTTAGGAAAATAGAGGGACAAAACTTGGAGGAAAGGATAAAATATTTGGTTGACAAAATTACCGAGCAGGGGCAAAAGCTTGCAAAAAAGGTAGATGTAAGGGAATTGAAAATTTATAAAAAGCTTATATCGGAGTTTTTGGATGAGGCTTTGAACAATTCCCGTAAATTTTTAAAAGAGAGCTTTGTTGACCGAAGAGGAAGATATAGAGTATATGCCATTATTAAGAAGATTAATTCGGAATTGGATGAACTTACAAAAGATGTGTTGAATACAGAAAAGGATAATCTGAGAATATTACAGAGAATAGAGGATATAAGAGGATTAATCCTTGATATTACTATGTAATTTAAGGCATGGGGTGTAGCGTGAAATTCAATGATATTGTCGGACAAAATGAAGTCGTAAATAGCTTAAAGAATATATTGAAAGAGCATTCTACAAGGCATGCTTATATTTTTGCGGGTCCGGAAGGTATAGGCAAACGGTTGGTTGCAAAAGTTTTTGCTTCTGCATTGCTTTGTATAGATAGCGATTCTCTTGAAGCTTGCGGAGAATGCCAGCTTTGCCGTCTTTTTCAAAGCGGTACCAATCCGGATTTTTATGTTCTGGAAACAGAAGGTACAAGCATTAGTGTTGACGATATCAGAAAAATGCAGCAGGATATTTCCATTAGGCCGATGTATTCCGAAAAAAAGGTATATTTAATTGCAGAGGCTGACAAGATGACCGTTCAGGCACAGAATTGCCTGCTCAAAACATTGGAAGAACCGCCTGAATATGCGGTCATAATTCTTACGGCTGTAAATATCAACAACCTGTTGGAGACCATAAGATCCAGGTGTATTTTATACAACTTCAGGAAAAACACTGATGAAGAGATAAGACAGTGTATTAAAAAAGTAAAAGGCCACGAATTGTCGGGCATTGATTTTATTGTTTCCTATGCCGACGGCATTCCGGGAAAAGCAATCCGCATGATTGAATCTGAAGATTTTCTCTCAGTCAGGGATAAAGTTATTGAAATTGTGCTAAAGTTAAGAGACTCAAATCTTGCGGAAATATTTGATGTTTACGGTTTTTTTGAAGATAATAAAGATAATGTGGATTCAATATTGGATATAATGTTAATGTTTTACAGAGATTTGCTGATTGTTAAAAAGGTTGGAAAGGAAAATATATTGATTAATTCAGATAAAAAGGATATTATATTAAAGAATGCAAAGAGATATGAAATAAATAAACTCATAAAAAATGTAAATGCGATTGAAGAAGCACGTAAGAACATTAAGCAGAATGCGAATTATCAGCTGGTTATAGAAGTAATGCTGATGAAGCTTCAGGAGGAATAATGTAATGGTAAAGGTGGTTGGAGTAAGATTTAAAAAAGTCGGGAAGATCTATTATTTTGATCCCGGCGATTTAGATATAAAGTTAAATGAAAATGTTATTGTTGAGACAGCAAGAGGAATAGAATTTGGACTTGTTGTTGTTCCTAATACGGAAGTGCCTGAAGAGGAAATAGTTCCTCCCCTGAAAAGGGTTATTAGAATAGCTGATGAGGAAGATAAAAAACACTATGAAGAAAATACTAAAAAAGAAAAAGAAGCTTTTGACATATGTTTGAAAAAAATAAGTGACCACAAACTGGAAATGAAGTTGATAGATGTTGAATACACTTTTGATAACAATAAAGTATTGTTTTATTTTACTGCTGACGGAAGGGTAGACTTCAGGGAATTGGTAAAAGATCTCGCATCGGTTTTTAGAACAAGAATTGAACTTCGTCAGATAGGAGTCAGGGACGAAGCAAAGATGATGGGAGGCCTTGGTGTATGCGGGAGAGTTCTGTGCTGTAACTCATTTTTGGGGGATTTCCAGCCGGTTTCCATAAAAATGGCTAAAGAGCAGGGATTGTCTTTAAACCCTACAAAGATTTCCGGAGCATGCGGAAGATTAATGTGTTGTCTAAAATATGAGCAGGAAGCCTATGAGGAAATTCTTACCCGTGTTCCTAAAGAAGGAGCTATTGTCGAAACTCCTGAAGGACAAGGCGTTGTAATGGGAGTAAGTCTGCTTAAAGAGTTGGTAAAGGTGAAACTTGACAACGATAATGAAGCTGATTTAAAAATATATAAAGCAGAACAGGTAAAGATAATTAAAGATGTGGCGGCTAAAGAAGAACTGGAGCCGGATATTGATATTGATGAGTTGAAACAGCTGGAAGATTAACTTAAAGATTTTCTATTTTTATAGTGTTTTATGTTTTTGGAAAAATGGTCAAAAAACACAAGATTTATGTTATGATATGGAATAAATGGATTAGTTAAGAAAATAAGTTCTAATTTATTAAAAAAGTTGTTTCATTTCTTTTAAATTGGTGATAAAATAATAAAGCGGTTTTTTGTTTTTAAGCTCAATAATTATTAGGAGGTGTACCTAAGATGGCATATTTTATAACAGACGCATGTATTAGTTGCGGCGCTTGTGAACCGGAGTGCCCAGTATCTTGTATTTCAGCTGGTGATAGCTGCTATGTAATTGATGAAAATGCTTGTATAGAATGCGGAGCTTGTGCAAACGTTTGTCCAGTAGATGCTCCTACTCAGAAATAATATTGCTCAATAGGGAGTCTAATGAGGTAAAGCCTTATACAGACTCCTTTTTGCTGCATATATTTAAGTTACGGATAAATTACCTTATTTAGGGTGGATGGTTTGGTTTTGGATATTCAACTAATGGAAGATGAAACAATAGATGATTTGCAATATAAAGGATTAAAAATTATTCAAAAAAGCAAAGCTTTTCGTTTTGGGCTGGACGCTGTCCTGCTTGCAAATTTTGCCGATGTCAAAAAGGGTAATTCTGTAATTGACTTGGGAACTGGCACGGGAATTATTCCCATACTTCTTGCAGGAAAGACCGAGGCAAGTTCCATAGTCGGTCTGGAAATTCAGGAAGATATCGCAGAAATGGCGAGCAGAAGTGTGAAAATGAACTGCCTGGAAGACCGGGTCAAAATAGTGTGCGGGGATATAAAGGATAGCGTTAATTTATTTGGAGCGTCAAGTTTTGATGTTGTTGTAACAAATCCTCCGTACATGAATCGCGGTGGAGGAATTATTAATTTGAGTGATACAAAAGCTATTTCCCGGCATGAAATTTTATGTACACTGGAGGATGTTATTAAGTCCGCATCCAAGCTATTGGTGCCGGGCGGTCAGTTTGCAATGGTACATAGGCCGGACAGACTGGCAGATATAATTTGGTTAATGAGGAATTATTCCCTTGAACCGAAATATATAAGATTTGTGCATCCTTCGCCATACAAGAAGCCTAATTTAATTTTAATCAAAGGCTCAAGGCAAGGACGTCCTCAATTAAAAATGTTGGATCCGCTATATGTTTATGACGAAAACGGCAATTATTCGAAGGAGATCAATGAAATTTATTGCAGAAACCAATGAAATATATTGTTCTAAAGAGGTAACGAAAATTGAAGGGTAAGGGAAAACTATATCTTGTTTCAACACCTATAGGAAATCTTGAAGATATAACATTAAGAGCTATTAGAACTCTTAAAGAGGTTGACTTGATTGCAGCAGAGGATACGAGGCAGACCATAAAGCTTTTGAACCATTTTGAAATTAAAAAAACTCTTGTGAGTTACTATGAACATAACAAGAGGGAAAAGGGAAACTATCTTATAAGCCAGCTTCTCGACGGAAAAAATATAGCTCTGGTATCCGATGCAGGTACTCCGGGTATTTCCGACCCTGGAGAAGATTTGGTTAAGCTTTGTATTGAAAATGACATTGAGGTTACGGCAATACCTGGGCCTGTTGCAGCTATTACAGGGTTGATTGTTTCGGGACTTCCTACAGGTCGTTTTGTGTTCGAAGGATTTTTACCTATGAATAAAAGGGCTCGAAAGGAAAGACTGGCTGCACTTAAAAATGAAGAAAGGACTTTGATTTTTTATGAGGCACCCCATAAACTCTTATATACTTTGAAAGATTTATATGATTTTTTTGGAAACAGAAAGGTTGTATTTGCCAGAGAACTTACCAAAAAATTTGAAGAAATTATTAGATGTGACCTTAAAACAGCCATTGAAAAATATGAAAAAGAATCTCCCAAAGGAGAGTTTGTAGTTATAGTTGAAGGTATCAGTGAAGAAGAGAGAATGGAAAAACAAAAAAAAGACTGGGGAAATATGAGTATTGAAGAACATTTGAAGCTATATATGAGTGAAGGATTTAATAAAAAAGATGCAATGAAAAAAGTTGCAGAAGACAGGAAAATAAGCAAGAGAGATGTATACAGCGAATTATTGGGTATCGATCGGGAGTAGCGTTTGGTATAAAATCTTTTATTTACGATTAATCTACATTAGAAAAACAGGTCTAAGCAAAAATCTGATTTATATTTCTAAATGGTGAATAAAATTCTGATAATAGGTAACAATAAAACTGGTAGGCAGCAAAAATAAAAGGAGCTTGTTTGCACAAACTCCAATTATTTTTAGCAATTGTTATTTTTTCAATTCTCTCATGCAGTCAGGACATATGTTTTTGCCTTTGTAAACGGAAACGTCTTTAGCATTACCGCAGAATATGCAAGCCGGTTCGTACTCCTTAAGGATGATAGTAGAACCGTCAACATAAATTTCAAGGGCATCCTTTTCAGCAATGTCCAAAGTCCTTCTTAATTCAATAGGTAATACAACCCTTCCTAATTCGTCAACCTTTCTTACAATACCAGTAGATTTCATCATTGAATCCTCCTTCAAATATTACAGTATTCGACAAACTTTTCATTTTTATAGTACCATAAATGCCAATAATAGTCAACAGCTTATTTTAAAAAATTTTTGGAATATAGTAATAATTTGTGGTCAAATTGTAAGATAATACTAGGAATTTTAAGCAAAGTATTATAAAAGAGTTTAAGCTTGTTTCATATTAACATGTAAGTTATTTATTATTGTACTGATTATTACACATTATAGAAATAAATCCCATAAAAATGTAAGCAATTTACTGGCAATTCCAAAATTAATAGAGTAATCGAAATGATTATACCTACTTGAAAAAATCAAAAATTGTTTTGGCAAAGCAACAAATTGTTGCTGTAATTATATGCCATAATAAAATGCAAATCTATAACCATGCAAAACATTAAAAACCCAGAAGTTAGTATATATAATTAAGGAACTTCATATAAATTATTTAGGTTGAGGTGGTTCTTTATACTACCTTTATATAAAATATATGATTATATGGGGTTGTAATATTGCTTAATTATATCTGGTTCGGAATGTTGGTTTTCGGCATAATTGTCGGAATTTTTAACGGAAGAGTGGACGCTGTTACCAAAGCGATTGTAGATTCTTCAAAAAATGCTATTGAGCTGAGTATAGGATTGCTTGGGATAATGTGCCTTTGGACCGGTTTGATGGATGTGGCTGAAAAAACCGGAATTATAAGAACGATTTCAAGAGTTGTCAGACCTGTTCTGAAATTCTTGTTTCCGGGGATACCCAAAAACCATCCTGCGTTGGGAGCTATTGTTATGAACCTTGTGGCTAATTTTTTAGGTCTTGGCAATGCAGCTACTCCGCTGGGGCTGAAAGCTATGGCAGAACTGCAGAAATTAAACAGAGATAAGGATACTGCAACAAACGAAATGAGTATGTTTTCGGTGCTGAATACATCCTGTATACAGCTAATTCCGGCTACAATTATAGCAGTCCGCTCGGCAGCAGGGTCAAAAAATCCTACAGAGATTATAGGTACAATATGGTTTGCTTCTGTTTGTGCAACTATTGCCGGTATAATTTCCGTAAAAATTCTGTCTGCCTTCGGAAAGGGTAAGGTGAAGTAGTCTATGGATATTGTGTCTATTATGTCCTCCTATGCAATTCCGACTATTCTTCTTTTTATATTAGCTGCCGGAATGTATAAGGAAGTTAAAGTATATGATGTTTTTGTTGAAGGGGCAAAGGAAGGAATTAGTACTGTAGTGAGGATTATTCCGCCACTTGTTGGACTTTTGGTGGCAATCGGTGTGTTTCGTGCATCGGGTGCCCTTGATTTGATTGTTTATGCTTTTAGACCTGTTACTTCTTTTTTGAGGATACCTTCCGAGACAGTACCGCTGGTATTTTTAAGGCCTATTTCCGGCAGTGCGTCTTTGGCATTGCTTTCAGATATTCTTAAAAACTATGGCCCGGATTCTTTTATTGGGAAACTTGCTTCAACGCTTACAGGAACAACGGAAACTATTTTTTATACTCTTGCTGTATATTTTGGCTCTGTGGGAATAAAAAAAATAAGATTTACATTAGTCGCAGCTTTAATAGCAGATTTTGTAGGTGTCATTGCAGCTGTGTGGATTTGCTCTTTTATTTTTGGAGGATAATCCATGTGTCCAATTTTTCGAAATCTAGTGCTTAGAAAAGGTATTGTTTCCCAAAAAAAATTAAATTCCTTGAAAAACGGGAAATATATATGTATATTAATAATTAAAGCGTGTTTGATAATTTTAAGAGGAGAGGATATTTAATGGGAAACAACACTTTTTATATAACAACGCCTATTTATTACCCCAGCGATAAATTACATATCGGACATTCATATACAACTGTTGCTGCCGATGCCATAGCTCGATATAAAAGGCTTAAGGGCTATGATGTGATGTTTCTTACAGGAACTGATGAACACGGACAGAAAATTCAGAGAAAAGCTGAAGCTAAAGGGGTTACACCCAAGCAATATGTGGATGAGATTGTTGTTGGTATAAAGGAACTGTGGAAACTTTTGAAGATAACCAACGACAAGTTTATAAGAACTACTGATAAAGAGCATGAGCAAACAGTTCAGAAGATTTTTAAAAAGCTTTATGACCAGGGCGATATATATAAAAGTGAATATGAGGGATGGTATTGTACTCCCTGTGAATCCTTCTGGACAAAAACCCAATTGGTTGACGGTAAATGTCCTGACTGTGGAAGAGAAGTGGAGCTTACCAAAGAGGAGAGCTATTTCTTTAGATTGTCCAAATATCAGGACCGATTGATAAAGTTTATTGAAGAAAATCCTGACTTTATTCAACCGGTGTCAAGACAAAATGAGATGCTGAATAATTTCTTAAGGCCGGGCCTTGAGGATTTGTGTGTATCGAGGACAACCTTTAACTGGGGAGTTCCTGTTACCTTTGATGACAAGCATGTAGTATATGTGTGGATAGATGCTCTTTCCAATTACATTACAGCTTTAGGTTATATGTCGGAAAATGATGCAGATTATAAGAAATACTGGCCTGCCGATGTACATTTGGTAGGTAAGGAAATTGTAAGGTTCCATACAATCATATGGCCTGCAATGCTGATGGCATTAGGTGAGCCTCTGCCAAAGCAGGTATACGGACATGGATGGCTTCTGTTGGAAGGTGGCAAGATGTCAAAGTCAAAGGGAAATGTGGTAGACCCTGTCATATTGGTTGATAAATACGGGGTTGATGCCATAAGGTATTTCCTTTTGAGAGAAGTTCCCTTTGGTTCTGATGGAGTTTTTTCCAATGAAGCACTGATAAACCGAATTAATTCTGATCTTGCCAATGATTTGGGAAATCTGGTCAGCAGAACTGTTACAATGATAGATAAATATTTTGGCGGTGTAATGCCTGAAGAAAGACAAGCAGGCGATTTTGACGAAGATTTGAAAAAAATTGTTTTGGAGACGCCGTCTAAGGTTGAAGAGCTTTTGGATAAATTACAGTTTAGTTCGGCTCTTAGTGAAATATGGAAAGCTATATCCAGAACCAATAAATACATCGATGAAACAATGCCCTGGAAGCTGGCTAAGGATGAGTCAAACAAAGCAAGACTTGCAGGTGTAATATACAATCTTGCTGAGAGTTTGAGAATTGTATCCATTCTTTTGCAGCCTTTCATGCCTGAAACTCCTGAAAAGATATGGCAGCAATTGGGTATTGAAGATAAAAGTATCCTTGAATGGGAAAATTCAAAGAATTGGGGATTATATCCTGTTGGGGCAAAGGTAAACAAGGGAGATGTTATTTTCCCGAGAATAGATATCAAAAAGGAAATGGAAGAGTTGGAGAAGCTTACAGCTCAGCAGGCTGAGAGTAAAGAGCAAAAAGATGAGGCAAAGAAGCAAAAGGAAGATAAAAACAGCTCAGACGGATATATTACCATTGAAGACTTTGCAAAAATTGATTTGAGAGTTGCCAAAGTATTGGAAGCAGAAAAGGTGGAAGGCGCCGACAAACTTCTAAAGCTTAAATTGGAAGTGGGAGAGGAAATAAGACAGGTAGTTTCGGGAATTGCCAAACACTATTCTCCAGATGAGCTGGTAGGTAAATATGTTATACTTGTAGCTAATTTAAAGCCGGCAAAACTTAAAGGAATAGAATCCCAGGGAATGATACTGGCAGCTGCTGACGACAAGGAACTGGTTCTTGCAACTTTGGATAAGGCTATTGATAGCGGAACAAAGGTCAGATAATGACCGGTAAATTTAAATTAGCTTAGGAATATTATGAAAGTTGGGATTAAAAAATGCTTTTTGATACACATGCACACTATGATGATGATAAATTTGCAGAGGACAGATATGAGGTTATTGAAAAAGCACATGAAAGCGGAGTATCATATATTATCAATGCTGCCACTGATGTAAAGTCCTGTGAGGATAGCCTTGCTCTTGCCCATAGGTATGAATATGTATATGCGGCAGTAGGAATTCATCCTCATGAGGTTGGTGATGCCGATGACAATGCTTTAGATGAAGTTGCCCGGTTGGCAAAAGACAGTAAAGTTGTTGCCATAGGAGAAATCGGTCTTGATTATTACTATGATTTTGCCCCCCGAGAACTTCAAAAGCATTGGTTTGCTCAACAAATAAACCTTGCTAAGGAATTAAAATTGCCCGTTATAGTTCATGACAGGGAAGCACATCAGGATTCGCTGGAGATAATCAAGCAAGAGAAGGCTAATGAAGTTGGTGGAGTTTTCCATTGCTACTCTGGAAGCCTGGAGATGGCAAAGGAGTTGCTTAACAACAACTTTTATATATCGGTGGGAGGATCCCTGACCTTTAAAAATGCAAAAAAACTGGTTGAAGTAGTTAGATGGATTCCTTTGGACAAGCTGTTAATCGAAACCGATTGTCCTTATCTTACGCCTGAACCGCACCGCGGCAAAAGAAATGATTCAAGTTATGTGAGGTTTGTGGCAGAAAAAGTGGCGGAAATAAAACAAATAAGCGTTGAAACGGTGGCAGATGTTACATTGAATAATGCCAAAAGGCTTTTTAATATATAAAACTTTTAAAATATAATTTGTTCAATATCAGCTGCAATTGATCTTAATTACAGTTATTTGCTGTATAAAATTTACATAAAAACTTTCGCAAAATTATTTCCGGGAAATTTACTGTTAATGGATACTCAGGAAAACAAAACCGGAGATAATTTTTTTATGTATATTGATGCTTATTTCCGGGATATGAAACTTTTACAATTTATTATACTTATACTGTATATAGGTAAGATACCTGTTATTTGATTAATATCCACCTGCATGCAATTTGCTGCTTCAATGTATTTGATAAGCTTTATAAAATGAATTTTCAATTAAATTATATAAGTTTTATTAAAAAGCAAAGATGCAGACTAGGTATTAAGAATAAGGAATGCTGATTTTTATTTTTTGGAAATGAATAAATATAATTGACTGTGTATAGGATAAAATTATAAGGGGCAATATTAGGTACGAAAGTTACGTTTTCCCAGTAAATTTGACAAAGAAACCAATTTAACTTAAAATAACCATAAGTCCCTTTAATATTTTTGACAGGAGGAGTTGCATGTTATTACCGCTGGCAGAAAATATTAAAAGGTATTTTTCAAAAAAGACATTGACAGTTACATTATTGACTATAATAGCAACAGTAATTTTTGGAGTATTTATTTTTTTTGCGTTTAGCACCGATGTTATAATTGATTACAATGGTACTCAAATTACTGTTAAAACAAT
>Ga0134104_1002004_pt1 | contig 15158 bp, 15 predicted proteins | sample 15_3_2metaG_FD_94455 | JGI IMG/M metagenome (GOLD analysis project Ga0134104, IMG submission 94455) | Switchgrass degrading microbial communities from high solid loading bioreactors in New Hampshire, USA - 15_59_3.3_214_A2 metaG | ecosystem: Engineered > Bioreactor > Semi-continuous > Anaerobic...
ATTAAAAGCTTATCCTCGAATGACCTTTCAATTATCAATTAAAGGAGGATGCGAAATGAACTATCGTATTGTTGAGAAAGGACCTTTTAAGTTAGTAGGATTTAAGAAGAGAGTTCCAATTATTTTTGAAGGTGTTAATCCAGAGATTGCAAAAATGACTGAACTTTTAACCATGGATGTTATTAATCAATTAAAAGCAATTTCAAATGTAGAACCTAAAGGTATTATTAGTGCTTCCACTAATTTTTCAGAAGGTAGAATGGGAGAAAAAGGAGAATTGGATCATTACATCGGGGTAGCAACAATAAGTAATGAAACTGCAGATTTTGATGTATTAGAAATTGATGCTAGTACCTGGGCTGTATTTGAATCGATTGGACCATTTCCGGAAACACTTCAAAATGTGTGGGGTAGGATATACTCAGAGTGGTTTCCATCTTCAGGATACGAGGCGGTTGAAGGTCCTGAAATTTTATGGAATGAGAGTCCGGACACTGCAAATCCAAAGTATCGAAGCGAAATCTGGATTCCAGTAAAGAAAAAAGACTATTAATTGCATTATTGTTTATTATTGAGGGTGCTCCTGGTAAGAGTGCCCTTTTTGCAAATGGTACGATTGGTGGATATGTTTCCGCTGACCGATAGTGCCAAAAGTGTCTTCGACTTGTTTTCGACTACCGACAATCTAAAATATATCAAACTAGCCGGCTCATTGCATTGTGAAAGTATAGCATTAATGACGAGAATAAAGGCTTAAAAATGAACCTTGATAGATATTTAAATATAGTATTTATAAGGGTTTTGGGCTGGATAATGTTATAGGTTTATCAAAAATGTGATATAATAGGATGCCGGTCTCGAATTTACTAGTATACGGGAACCGGTCAACGGATTAAATTTGACGATAGGGTTGACACGACACTATGGATAAAGTCATTGTGTCACCCTGCTTTAACGATAGATGGCTCATAGCGGTTTAAGGATGAATTTAATGTTGGGTTAATATTTATCAATTTTTTATGTAACAAAACAGATTTAATATAGTGGCATAAGGTTTGAGGAGGATTGATTCTATGAAGAAAATCATGTCACTATTCTTGATTGTATTTTATATTATACCGTTGTTTGCAGCAAAAACAAATGTCTTGGCAAGTGAACTTTATACACCGTCGGGTATAGAGTATAGCAATATTGGAAATGAACTTGATAAATATGTTGAGAAATATGAGGCCGGATTAGCATCCTGTGAAGTAGCGGTATTCGACCGCAATGGGATTATCACAAATAAGTATTATGGATATTCCGATATTGAAAACCGGATACTTGCAAATAGAGACACTGTATACGATTGGGGAAGCTGTTCTAAGATTCTGGTTTGGGTATCTGTCATGCAGCAGGTAGAGCGCGGAAACATTGATTTAAACACGGATATTCGAGAGTATTTGCCGAATGGTTTTTTGACAAAGCTCCAATACGAAGATGAAAAAATTACAATGATAAATCTGATGAATCACAATGCGGGATTTCAGGAAAGTTTCTATGAAAATCAGGAATGCGAAAAAGATGAAGTATATGATAATTTGGAAGAAGCATTACGGGCTTGTGAGTGTTATCAGGCATATCATGTAGGAGAATATACAGCGTATTCGAATTATGGAACGGCTCTTGCGGCGTTTATCGTTGAACGTGTAAGTGGAATGGATTATAGAGAATATGTAAAGGAAAACATTTTTATTCCGCTGGGAATGGAACATACTTCCATAGATACGCTTATGACAGACAATGATTATGTCAGAGAGAAAAGAGAAGAATTAAAATGCTATTCCCGTTTTGAGGATCCGAAATATAACGCAGATTATGGTGTATGTCATAGTTGGGTTCAGCTTTATCCTGCAGGTTCTGCAATAGGAACATTGGATGATTTTGCAAAATTCGGTATGGCACTTGCTTCACCCGACAGTGCTTTGTTTGAAAGAAAAAGTACCTGGGATGAAATGATTTCACCGACATCATATTTTGGAGATAGTGATATTGCAAAAAATTGTCATGGCTTATGGACCACACAGTGCAAGGTGCAGATACTAGGTCATGCCGGAAATACAGCTGGATGCTCGTCCATGCTTGCTTTTGACCCGGTTAGTGGATTAGGCGTTGCAATTATGACAAATGAGCCGGGTGAGACCGTGTTTAATTTCGGGATTCCGAACCTTATTTTCGGAGAGATTACAGACCTCGAGGAGTACGCGGTTGGCTATGTGAAGGATGAAAATGATATCAGCGGTATTTATTTTTCCCAGAGAATGATTAGTACCGGAGCAGTAAGTTTCTTAAAATATATGGGAATGATATTTCCAATTCAGAAAAATGAAGAGGGCAGTTACAATATTTCCTTTGGTGGATTAACGGTTGAGCCGGACAGTAGGTTGTATAAGATTGCCGATAATCAGTATGTTCTTGAAAGAAACGGTCAGAAGGAATTTATGTACTACAGTGTTACAGCAGACGGTAAGGGCAAGCTTGAAATGATGTCCATGGATATGATTACGAGTAAAGCAGACGTTGTTAAAATGGTATTTGTATTCGCAACGTTAATACTTGGCATGATAAGTATTATCGTTCTAATTATAAAACTTGTTTTATTTATTATATGGAAATTAAGAAAGAAGAATTTAAAGTTAAATAAACGGATTATTGCTACACAAATTGTATATGGTGCTAATTTTGCAGCAATAAGTTTCTATTTGAATTCTTCAGCAGGAAATGTATACTGGTTAACAGTTATATCATCGTTACTTGCGGTAGGTTTGGGATTGTTTTCTGCAGTAAATGGTGTATATTTAATCTATGGAGTTATCAAAGAAAAAAACATTAAGATAAAAACAAAAATAAACAGATGCATATGGAGTCTACTTTCTGTTATGTATTTTGGGTTTATTATTACATTTCAGGCGTATAACTTCTGGGCATTATAGGGGTAAAGAACATGGCAAATATTTTAATTGCGGACGATGAAAAAGAAATAGTGAGATTGCTAAGAATATATCTTGAGTCGGAGGATGTTCAGGTATTTGAGGCAAATGACGGGAAAAAGGCAATGGAGATTTTAAATCATGAAGAAATTGATCTTGCACTAATAGATATTATGATGCCGAAAATCGACGGATATCAGTTAATAAAGCACATTAGAGAGCAGAAGAACAAGTACATTCCGATAATTGTGATTTCTGCGAAGGTTACACTTTCGGACCGAGTGCTTGGAATTGATTTGGGGGCAGATGATTACATCACGAAACCCTTTGAACCATTGGAAGTGGCTGCAAAAGTAAAGGCACAACTTCGTCGTTTGAATGTTTCACAGACAGGTAATGAAGAAAAAAGTGAAATAACTGTTGGAGACGTTTCATTAAATCTGATCGAATGTACACTGCAAAAAGATGGCAAGAGTATTCCCCTTACAAAGGCTGAATTTATGGTTTTACAGCTTTTGATGAGCAGTCCGAAGCGTGTTTTTACCAAAGAACAGATATATGAATCTGCCTGGTATGACGCGGATGCGGTAGACGACAATACAATACGTGTTATTATCAGCAGGTTGCGTGACAAGGTAGGAAGTGAGCATATTAAAACGATTAGGGGATTAGGATACCGTTATGAAGAATAAAAGCGGAATGACGAAACTAAGAAGTAAAATTGTATGGTGTTTTGTTATTGTAGTATTTACGGTTCGACTGATTGAATCCGCAATTGACAGCACTTGGGATTCAATTATTGCCCCCATGCTATATCCGAATGGGGATTATACAGGTGTTGTAGATGCAGGTACTATTGGCTACATGAGTATATCCTTTGCGTTGTATATATTCAGTGCATTTATTTTTTATATTATGGTAAAAAAAATAATTGAGAAAGAAAGCATCAGACAAGTGAGAGAGCAAAACTTATTATATGCTGCAATTGCACATGATTTAAAAACACCGATAACCTCTGTTCAGGGCTTTGCAAAAGCATTGTCCGAGGGGAAAATCAAGCCTGAGGAAACAGACGAAATATATGAAATCATTTATAACAAAAGCAAAAATATGAATGAGCTTGTAGACACTCTATTTGAATATGCGAAATGTGGAACAGACGAATATAAGATGATTTTCGAAGAGATAAATCTGTGCGTGTTGGTTAGAGATATCATTGCAGAGAATTATAGTGATTTTGAAGAACATGATATAGATTTGGATATTGATATACCGGAGGATTCTATTCTTGTAACCGCAGATAAAAAAGAACTTAGAAGAGCAATTTCAAATTTGGTGATTAATACATATAAACATAATTCCAATGGCATTACGGTCTTAGTTCGACTATTTTGTGACGGAAAGAAAGCAAAATTAATTATTGCTGATTCCGGCAATGAAATTGCAAAAGATATGAGCATATTCGAGCCATTTGTAACTGAGAATTCCTCAAGAACTACAGGAAAAGGAACTGGACTTGGCCTGGCAATTACAAAGAGAATTTTGGATGAGCATAATGCAAAGATTATGGTTGATCATAATATTGCAGGATATACAAAGGCATTTATCATAGAGTTTGCAAAATAGGTTTTAAGGAATAAAATCGTTGTAGACGCACAAAGTCTTCCGCAATTGCATTGAGACATTCTGTGTCTCATTATTGAAAACAGGGCATTTGCTCACTTTGTGTCCTGTAATATAAAGAGAAACGGCAGTATACTGAAGACAGAAAGAAGGTGATCAAACTATGGATCCTGTGAAAATCGGGAAATTTCTTCAGCAACTTCGAAAAGAAAAAGGACTTACGCAGGAACAGCTCTCAGAGCAATTGAGCGTCACACGCAGAACGGTTTCGCGCTGGGAGACCGGCAGCAATATGCCTGATCTGGACATACTGATCGAACTGTCCGATTTCTATGAAGTTGACCTTCGTGAAATTTTAAGTGGAGAAAGGAAAAGTGAGCGTATGAATGAAGAATTGAAAGAAACCGTATTACAGGTTGCAGATTACAGCAACGAAGAAAAGGCACGTCTGATGCGCAGAATGCACTGGTTGTTTATTGCCGGTCTGATAGGGTTTACTGCATTTCTTGTAATCACATTACTCGGTTTGGACACAACAGCACCTTATGAAGACATAGGCAGCTTTGGCCTCGGTATAGCATTTGGCATGCTCATACTCGGTGTAATTTTTACAAGCAAGTATGCATTTAAAATCAGGGAATTCAAGCTTAGATTATTGAACAAAGTAAAAAGGTAATAAAGACAATATTTTCAGAATCATCCGTATACAGAAATAATGTTTTGATGAATGCAACTTATAATTAAAGGGTTCCCAGACATTTATCCTTTTTATCGGCTGTTCTGCCTGAGGTGACAATGTCAGGAAACCCTTATTTTTATTGTTGGCGGGATCATATCAACCGTACTGAAAGCGACAGGGTGGAGTTGATTAATCCATACAACCTAGAATTCTGTCTATTTCCATCATCTGATCTTTTGAGAGTGGACCCCAATCCATGGCTTTAGCGTTTTCTTCTATTTGTTTTACCGTTTTGAAACCCGGAATCGGGATGGTTATATCACTTTTTGCCCAAATCCAGCCGAGTGCCCCCTGAACCAGAGTCCTTCCTCCCATTGTTAAAATATCACGGATAGCTTCCAGTTTATCATAAGCAGCGGAATTCGGTTTACCGTCCTTGAATATTGATTCAACCCATGTATGACCAGCTCCGCGGACATCGTTTCTGGATATTGTAGTGTCCCTTTTATATTTTCCGCTTAAAAGCCCCATTGCTAAAGGACTCCGATTAATACTGGCAAGTCCTTTTTTCTCGCATAACTGAAGAATTTCCTCGTTACCGCCGAGAATATTAAATTGCTGCTGGATGGCACTGCAGTTCTGTTGCTCTGCAAATAATTTGGCACCGCTTGTTAAATCTGTACTCCAGCCATAAGTTCTGATTTTCCCTTTGGAGACGAGTTTATCCAAAGTTTCGATTACATAATCAATCTCTGAGAGCCCAATTTCCCATACATGAAGCTGATAGAGGTCGATATAGTCTGTCTGGAGACGTTTTAGTGAGGCCTCGCAGGCTCTTTCAATATAATCCGGAGTAACGTCGTAACCGTAAAGAGTTTTTGTCGCCTCATTTCCAAAGTAACCGAACTTGGTGGCGAGAACAACCTGAGATCTACGGCCTTTAATAGCCTCTCCGATTAACCTTTCACTGTGTCCAATACCGTAGGCATCCGAGGTGTCAATAAAATTAATACCTAAATCCAGTGCGGTTTGGATTGCTGCAATTGACATATTATCGTCGGTCTCACTATAACCGTCAACTTTACCGTCCATATAAAATTGACCTCCGATTGCCCAACAGCCTATTCCCATAGGGCTTACCTTAATACCCGATTTTCCCAAAACTCTTTGTTCCAAATGAATAACCTCCTCTATTTCATAATAATTTGTCGGAATCTCTGCCCCTAAGTTTGTAAGAGTTTCAGATTCCAATTGTTAATACAACCAACCAGTTGGTTGAATGATAGCAAAAAATAAAAGGCAGCTTACATACCTTTTATTCCATTCCATAACACTTCAAAACAGCAGTCCATTTCCTGAAGAGCCTGTTCTTTACTCATCAACCCCGATGACAAATCGATGCAGGTCAATATATTGTAAAATGTATATGCCATATGACTTGGATTCATTGACCGAAGCTCCTTTTGCTTTATACCTTCCTCCATGATGCAGGTCAGATTTGCAACAAATTCTTTCTTGCTTTCTGAAGTAATCGATATGATTTCTTCTCTTAGATCTACAGGGGGTAAATAGTATATCCGATTCCAAAAATCCATTTCAGCATTATTCAAATTGTATTCCAGATATTCACGGTATATTGTTTTTAAGCACTCCTTGCATGGCATATCCTTGCATGCTGTAACGATTGCCTTCATCTTATCCCGGTATTTTTGTACAATATTCTGAAAAAGTTCCCGGAAGATATCTTCCTTGCTATTAAAATGAAAGTAAAGAGTAGCTTTATTAATATTGACTTCGGCAGCTATTTTATCCATACGTGCACCTTCATATCCATGTAAAGCAAAGGCCTTCAGTGCCGCCTCAAAGATTCTTTCCTTTGTTAAAGCTCCCTGACCCATAATGTTTACCTCCAAATTTCAAATAAACCAACCAAATGGTTGGTAATTTAATAATATCAAAATTAGTTTAAAACGTCAAGCACTTTATAAAAAAAATCAGCTTTTTCCGATGTTGTGCTGTTGGTATTGCTTATTTTGGTATATTTATTATAATAGCTATTATATAGGTTAACCGACATGGCTGAAATTTTATTAGCCTTTGTAGCGAATGAAAAGATGAAATGTATGCTGATTTAGAAAAGGTGGAAGGAGTGGTATTGATATGGATAATATGAGAAAAATTAAACACTTTTATGAATATGTCACTTCAAACAACCTGATTGATGAAATTCCTGAGTACATTGCAGACAACTGTGTTGTGAGAATGGGTGATAGAATTTTTCCGGCAGGTATAGAGGGTATGAAACAACATATGATTGAAGTTCGGAAAACTTATCCGGATTTAAAAATGATAATTATTCGTCAATACAATGATGGCGATACAGTTATTTCAGAATTTATTATGGAGGGTACTCATCTGGGAGAATGGCTGGGTATGAAACCAACAGGAAAAAAGCTGCGTATGACAGGTGTCAATATTGATAGGCTGGTTGATGGAAAGATAGTGGAGCATGGCGGAGCTGTAAATACATTTGAAGCTCTGTTTGAAGAAGGCATAATCAAACCGGCATAATATAGAACGCACTATATTCCACTCTGCCGGAAAACGAGTTCATGGTGCTACAAGGAGAAAAAGCGAAGCAATATCATAACATATGATGATGGTACACATCGGAGCAGTAAGAAATACAGTTCGAAGAAAAATATATGGATAGGTAATTATATGGATTACTCAACAGCAAACAGGCCACGAAAAAATGGATAATATCTCGGTACAGGGTGCTGTTCTTGTCATTTTATAAAAAAGCTAAAAAGATGACAAATATTTCTTGTACTCCGCAATTAATTCAGTTTAATGATACATTAACCGGTTACGGCAATAATCTTGATTCGAAAAATAGCAAAAAGGTAATATTGTTTTTTGGCGGTTCCAATTATATTGCATACAATTCTGTTGGAAAGTATTCCTCTAAATTCGATTGCCCGTTTATTTCAGTGGATTATTACGGAACTCAGGATAGCAGCGGTAAAATGAATTTAAAAACGATGAAAAAATCCGTGGAAGATCTATATGAATGGGTAAAAAATCACTATCCCGACAGTAAGATTATAATAATTGGACATAGTTATGGAGCAGGAATCGCAACATATCTGGCAAGTGTCAGGGAATGCCACTCTTTGATTATCGCTGCAGGATACAGAGACATTTCAGATTTATATAACAAAATCATACCCATATTCTGGGGACCGTTGAAGGTATTTATTTCAAATAATATACGCACTGCAGAATATGCTGAAAATGTAGAATGCCCGGTTTATATTATTGGATCTACCGGTGATAAAGTTTTAAGTTCGTCCTTACAAGAAAACTGTCATGCAGTTTCAATAATGCGAAAATAAAAATATTCGATAATATTGCTCATGAAGATTATTTTTTCTCAGACAATGTAATTAATTTTATAAATCAGGTAATAGAACAGGATAATGATAAAGAGCTATAATATGTTCCTGCGAAAAGATATTATAAAAATGGCTCATAGACATCAATTCCATCAACTGTTTTATATTTTCGAAGGAGCATCTGTTAACAACAGCTTTGATGACACAAATTCGGGTTTTATTATATCTTAAGTAGTTGGCTTATAAATACTGCAGTTTTATTTTTATATTATAAAGTTAATGTTTTTATTAATCTATTGTAAAAATACGAAACTTAAATTATAATAGTATTAAATTATACCGGAAAGTTAATGATATTATTGACTTAAAAGAAAAATAAGAAACTGAGTGATTAATATGAAGTATTATGAGGATTTTTTGAAACTTGAGGTATTTAACCTTGAAGATGCTCAAAAAGTTGTAGGGAGCGTAGAAAATACAAAAGTCATATTAAATTCATATGTAAAAAAAGGCCTTGTAAAACGTGTGCGTCGAAACTTGTATTGTGCTGTTAACTTGGAAAACAGAAAAGCAACGGCTGACCGGTATTTAGTTGCAAGCAAAATAAATAATAATGCTTATTTGACTTACCACTCTGCATTTGAGATCCATGGATTATCCCACCAAGTAAGTTTTTTAGTTTATGTAGCATCAGAGCAAAAGATATCCGATTTTGAATTTGAAGGTGTTTTATACAAATATGTAGGTAAGGGAATTCAGGAAGGAATTGCCCATTACCGTCTGAATAATAATATTAGGCTTACGGACCTTGAAAGAACAGTTGTTGATTCACTGGATAGATTAGATTATTGCGGCGGTGTCTATGAGCTGGATGAGATATTAAAAATATGCAGAGTTCTTGATGAAGCGAAACTGGCAAAATATCTTGAAATATATGATAAACAGATACTTTATAAAAAAGCAGGTTATTTCTTGGAACGATATCAGCAGTCTTTGGGGATAACAGATGGTTTTTTGAGTCAGATAGAAAAAAGGACAGGAAATACGAAAAGTTATTTAGATAAAGAAGCAAAAAGCGATAACGGTATGCTCATAAAACGATGGGGTCTCATAGTGCCAAAACCTCTGGAAGGAAAGGGTGATATTTTTGTTTAGGGCAGATAAAAAATATTACCTGGAACTTTCTGAGAAGACAGGATTTCACAAAGATGTAGTAGAGAAAGTTCACCGATTAATATTGATACTTGAATTTATAAATAGCAATGCTTTTTTAAGAGAGCGTTTAGTTCTAAAGGGTGGAACTGCTTTAAACCTGACCGTTTTTGCTTTGCCCAGATTATCTGTGGATATCGATCTGGATTTTCACTCCTATGATAACAGAGAAAAGGTGCTTGAGGAACGGATAAGGGTAAAAGAAATACTACATGGGTACTTAGAGAGGGAAGGATATAATATATCACAAAAATCCAAAGATTATTTTGCTTTAGAATCCATTGTAGCTCGTTTCCAAAACAATGCGGGTAATTATGATAATTTAAAAATTGAAATCAACTATTCTTTAAGACATCATATTTGGCCACCTGTGATGAGAAAAATAAATACAGAGCTGTTTGGCATCAGGGGAGAAGTTAAAACATTACACTATATCGAACTTTTAGCTGCTAAAACAGCAGCCTTGTTTAACCGTCTTGCGGCAAGGGATTTTTACGATTTATATAATGTGAAGAAGTATGGTATCCTTTCTGAAGGGGATTATGACAGTTATTGCAATGCAGTAGTTTTTTACGGTTCCATTTCAGGAGAAGCAGTAAAACTTAGATTTTCACCTGACCATGTGGATGGATTAAAAAAGCAGACAGTTTATAAGGATTTATATCCCATGCTGGTAAAAAGTGAAAGGCTTGAATTGGATAAAGCCAGATCTGAAGTAAAGGATTTTCTTGCAAACAGTGTTGTTTTAACACCAAAGCATAAAGAATATTTACATAGATTTGCTGCTGGAGTTTATAAGCCAGACTTATTATTTTCCGGAGAGCTATTGGAGAATATAGAACAGCATCCAATGGCAATTTGGAAAACTATGAATGCAGTAAAGAATTGAAGCATGTAAGAAAGCAGTGATTATACCGGTCGATGTGTTGTTTTTGGTATAATGAAAACCGAGCATTCCGGAACTTAAAAAACTCCACAAAAAATGGGAAAGTCCATTGCAAGCACCCCTAAAAAATAATACCCTTTCCATTGACTGTTATGCCGGGATGCTGATTGAGGCATAGATGATCCCGCAGGTAAGGGCAATGAGGAATTAAAAATTGTAGGCTCTTTTCTGTTTTTGATTAATATAAAAAGCATTAGGTGTATTCTAGTGCTTTTAGGTTTATTACAATATAAATAAATCTAATCTATACAATTTAAATAGCAACATAGTTTATTTAGGCTATTAATTGAATTAATATCAAAATCTAGTTGTTCTTTTAACTTGGTATAACATTTTTGCATGCTTTCTTTGGAAATTACGACTGTGCCTCTATTAGCTTCCTCCCTCTTTTCCCAGGCAGTTTTCCACGATTCGTCCATATGACATATCTTTTCCAAGTATTTACCATCATATTTACCATAAACTTTCCAGACCATTTCCAACACGCTTTTTTCTTCTTCATTAAATATATTAATATCAAAATCATTGACCTTCGGTAAACTATCGTTACTATTGAAGCCTTGGTTTTTGAAATGCATATACAAATCGGGTATCACAGGTCCATGTTGCCGGGCTTGTATGTCTTCATTGAAAAGTGTTTTTTTAAATAATGCAAGTATCCAGCTCTGAGAAATACAAACAAGCTTTTGGATTTTTAAAGGAGTAATGGACTCGCCAGCTTCAATATCTATCTTACTAAGAAAATAGTTTGCAACTTGAAGCGGTCTATTGATATCCGCTTCATTCGTTTCTAAAAGTTTTTTTAATTTTGATTCTACTTTTCGTTGAGCTACAGGAGTTAAAACATCTTTTCTTTTATCAAAAAGCTCTTTCATCTTTTGCGTATTAAAAAGTTCCTTTAACCTGTTACTATATTCTTTTGTTGGCATTAATCCGTTAACATACCTAGCTATTGTAGCTTCTCCCCAACCTAATAAGTTAGCTAATGGTTTCTGTCCGATATTATATTTTGTAAGCAAATCTTTGACTTCACTTTGTTGTATAATTCCAATTGCCTCACGGTATTTTTCATTTGCCTTTCTTATATTTTCGTCGTCAATCTTTGATATATAGACTTCTTCACCACATTCATTACAATAAGCAATATTACCAATATAAGAGACGCTAGTTCCCTTAATATCGGTTGTAATCTCTTGCTCTTTCAAAATTACTTTTACTTCCTTGTCACACTCATAACAATAGCTAATCATAGAAAATCCCATAACAGCCCCCCCATGTACTCCCTATAGTAGTATTATATGCCAGTTAGGAAATCGTTTAAGATGAAATTGATTAGACCTCCTTTTAAAGGTATAAGTATCATTTTAATTGTAAGGATACTTCAAATCGAATTCTTTAGGATGAAATGACATACATACTACATTATTTCTAAGCTTTAACTTTATGTATATTTCTTCATTCTTCAAAATCTCTTCACAGACTATATCTGAACTAATGTTATACATACTTCTGAACTCATCTGTTTTGTCTTTACCTTTCTTTCGTACTATGTAAAGGTTATCTTTTGAAGTCTTTAACCTTTTATGTACTTCATTAAGAAAGTCATCGACTTCTTTAATTGTTTTTGTCATTAGTTGCAAAACAACTCCTAATATATAAGCTTATAATATAATTATACACTTATAAAAATTAAGAGTCAATAAAAATAGTATCAATTGATACTATTTTTGCCGATTTAAATTAATATTATGCATAAAATTTAAAATACTATAAAATAAATAGCTTCGAACATTATTTCTATCAACAATGATTTTCAGTTAAACAGTTTTTTTTATTGATTTTATTTTTGTATTTTTTACTTAAAGTGTAAAGGCTATTTGCCTTATAAATTCAGATAAACATCATCCATCTAATCTTGATTAATGCCAATATAGGTTAATGTTACGCTTGGGTCTGAATGGTTAAGTAATTTTTATATAATTATGGTACAATGAAATGCAATGGGAATTAAATTTTCATCTTTGTGGGCATACAGGGAAGTTACTGAAGGGTAGATATTTTGATGAGACGGGAACTATTGATTAATTCATAAAGTTGCATTGATAACAAGGGTGGATAAATAAGAGAGTAAAAGTGCTTTAATATAAAGGGAATTCCGTGATTTTGAACCGTATTCAAGCTAGGTTCTAAGTCACGGATTTATATTTGGAAGAACATATCTAAAATTATGTAAACACAAGGTTGTTTATAAACACTAGGCAGAGCTAGATATTTGTTGTTTTACTTTTCTACTTTTGAGTGATATAATTGAGCAAATTATCTATTTGGATAGGGGGAGTAAATAATGATTTCTGTTAAGTTTGAAAAGAACTACCCGAAAGACAGAGAAAATGGATGGAGCGATGAATTACAGGGAGTCACTACCGATGATTCCAATTGGTACTTTACTCAAAGAGGAAGACTGTGGAAATTTCCATTTTCACATTACATCAAACTCTACTATCAGCGGAAAAAATCTTGCCCACTTATATCAGATAGATAAAGATAGTCTGAAATCCGGTGTATTGTCATTGAAGCATTTTAGTGAAAAATTCTTTGCAAAGCCCAACGGAGAAACTTTTGAAATGCACCATATGAAAGGTGGTGCTTTCACACCGGATGGCTCCATGCTGTATTTGATCAATGGGCATTATGACGATAACGGAGAAAATGGAGGCATTCGCCTTTTCGACTATCCATCCGGTATTCTTTTGGCAAGATCCCGGAGTGGCAGCGGTAGTTTTAATTATGCCTATAATATAGGTATCCCCTGAGAAGAACCGGAAGGCATTACTTACTGGGATCTGGACGAAAACAAATTGGCACCTAATATTGAAGGCCAGCTGCATGCCTTCTTGCTGGATAATGAATCGAGAGATAATGATGAGGCATATATAAAGCACTATCGGGTTCGTTTCCATAACCAAGCGATTCCTGATCGTGTGAGCTTACATAGCGGTTCCAAGGATAAAAAGTAAGTCCTTACTGCGAAGTGAAGCTGATTAGACAACATTGGATTTTATATATTTTAAAATAAACTGGAATAGACTGAGAATCAAGGCTCATTCCAGTTTTTATTTTGCTTAATTAAGTAAAAGACCATGTTTATATAAATTATAATCCATTTATATTGACAAATACTCAAAGCAGTAATATTAGCCCTGTATGGTCTATGATTAAAGGAAACGTTGAAGTTGACGTAAAAATCGAAATAAGTGAGTAATTTTACAGCTAAAAGCAAGAAATGAAGGAGGAAAGGTATGAAAAAGGCATTACTAATTATTGATGTTCAGAATGATTATTTTGAAAATGGGGCTTATCCGTTACCGAATGCTGCTATGGCGGCGAAAAACATTCAAAGTGTGCTGGCTAGGTTCAGAGCAGAAGGGGATTTGGTGGTATTTATTCAGCATATTAACATGAAAGAGGACGCTGCTTTTTTTAAGTTTGGAACAGTCGGCACGGAAATATATAAAGCAATCGAGCCAATTGAAGGGGAAAAAGTTATTATCAAACACACTCCGAACAGTTTTAAAGATACAGAACTACATAGTTTTCTGCAATTGCATAAAATTGATCAATTAGTTATTGCGGGCATGATGACACAGCATTGCGTAGATACAACAGTCAGAGCAGCTTTTGATTTGGGATATTCCAATATACTTCTTTATGATTGCTGTGCAGCAAAAGATCTGGTTTTCAACGGCGAAACCATACCTGCAGATATAGTTCAATCCACTTTTATGGCTTCACTGGGCCGCAGCTTTGCAAATGTTATTAGTACAGCAGAATACTTGGGTACAAGTACATCACTTAAATAGTGTTATTGATTTATTAAAAGATACCTGTAATAAGGTTAAATTGATAAAATCTATCTTATATGAATGGCATCAGACCTTTCCTGTAATTGAGATAGGAATTTTCATTGACATCTTTAATAATTCTTTTTATTACATGTAAAAAAGAACTGCGAAAGATGATAGGGATAATGGAACATATTTGTTTCCAAACGAATATGTTGTTGAAGTTTGGGATTGTCAATGATACAATAAAGAAAACTATGAAAGGGGTAAATTATGTATGAAAAATAGATATATTAAAGCTCAGTAGTCTGAGCTTATAATAAATATAAAGCTCAGATGAATCCTTATATTTATAAAAATTTAGGAAGCATTCCTGTAAAGAAAATAAATGAACTTTGAAAAACAAGACACCTCGCAATAAGATAGAGATGTGCTGATTCAGACAAGAAAGGCACAAAACTAAAATATTGGAGGCGTCATATATGAAGC
>Ga0134104_1002044_pt1 | contig 14945 bp, 8 predicted proteins | sample 15_3_2metaG_FD_94455 | JGI IMG/M metagenome (GOLD analysis project Ga0134104, IMG submission 94455) | Switchgrass degrading microbial communities from high solid loading bioreactors in New Hampshire, USA - 15_59_3.3_214_A2 metaG | ecosystem: Engineered > Bioreactor > Semi-continuous > Anaerobic >...
TGAGGATATATTATGGTAGAAATTCATTCCGTAGCGCTGCAGTACCGGCAGCATATCCACCACATCCTGCCAGGTATCCGGAGGAGAAAGCCCCAAACTCTCAAAAATGTCCGTCCTATAGATAATGGCATTAAAATCCGCCGTTTCAGGTATGGCATAGACTCCCTCATTGAATATGTAAGGAACGAAGGCTCCCGGAGCGAAACGGTCCGCCACGATCCAAAAATCTTTAAATTTGGTCAAATCATATAAGGCACCCCTGCTTGCTAGGTCAAAGGGCATATAGGATGATAATCCGAGGGCAATATCGGGAGTCTTCCCCGCCGCAGAAGCCATGGTAAGTTTATAAACATCCGGCATAATTGAAATCTTTACTTTGATCCCGGTCTTTGGCGTAAATTTCGTATCAGCCATCTTCTGCATCAGATCCACATGGGTAATCGCCCTGTTCACCCATACATTAAGAACGTCGGGATCCTTATCCATCCTGTACTTCTTAGATGTGAAGGTATAAAAAAGACCTTTTATGCCGTTTACTGCGGACTTTAAAAATGTTGCATTCGCTCTTGGAAGCTCCGTATCCCCATATACATATATCATATCCAGGGAAAAATCCTGGGTTAAAAGCCTGGAGGAAAAATTACTGATTGCCTGAAGCACCGAGTCATCCCTGCCAGTAAGTTCGGAACGATACAATGCAATCTCATCGGGATATTCTTTCATTTTATCTATATAAGCCAGAACCTTATCCAGATCGGACAGGATGGCCGAGTTAATTCCGTTGGGGGTATAATTCTGAAGGGAATACTGAATATACTTAATCAGTGTCTCATATGCTTCAAGATAATCGGGAATTTCAGGAATATATTTTGTCATCTTCCATGTCCGATCCTTATCCTCTTCCGCTCCCGTAATCTTTGTAATATCCAGCTCAAACTGCGTCACATGCTCCGAAATCAGCCTTGCATACCGCCAGGCCTCCTCAATCGGCTCCATCTCAGACCGTATTGTGATATAATGGATCCCTTTTGTCAGGTATATCAGGTATGGACTTCCGTCTGCTCCGCAGAGCACCTCGTTTGCCCATTCATTGCCCGTAGAGGGGAACGGATAGTTTCCAAGCTCCCGAAAGGGAAGCCGGCCATCGATGTATATGGAATTGAATACATCAAATTCCTCTTTCGTATTCTGATAATGGAACGCCAAATGGTAAAATCCATCCTTCGGAACTTCCGCCTTATAGGTAATCTGCGTACCTGCCTCCGACCATGCGATAGTATTAAGAAGCTTATACTCACTGTCATGAGGCGTTAAGGCGGGGTTGTTGACCGAGGCATACATCGCCTGAGTTGTGTTCTTTTCTATGTAATCGACGGCATTTATACGGATCATGGTATTAATGATATCCCCTTTATGCAAGGACCGATATTCCTCATAGGCTGGGATATCATCCGTAGGAACTAAAACCTTTATCGCACCAAGTCCCAGGCCATCGTTTGATACGTTGGTTATGCTTATCCTGTTTATACCTTCCCGTAAAGCAAAGAGTAAAGGTTTTGAGGTATTGTATGTTGTGTTGTACAAGGATAAGGAGGTCCATTCCTCAATCCTTACCTGCTCCGGCGCGACCTCGTCTCCGTATCTGTCCACCGGAAAATCCTTTGTCCTATCCCTCCAGCGAAGCGGCAGTTCTATGTTATTCATCTCGACATAATCCTGAGAGTCATTTATTTTCACATCTACAATAAAATTCGCCAAGGTATTTCCAACCGGCCGGTAATCCAGGACCAGATTGAATAGGCCGGATTCCTTGACATCTACAAGATATTCGACTGTTTCATTATAATTGATTTCAACTGTTTTTCCTTCATATCCTTCCGACGGTGAGCCCTTAAGAGGGTAGGCTGCTATATTCTCTTTTCCATAGGGAAGAGTTGTTTCCTTCAAAAAATCCGCATAGGATTTCTGTTTTGTCCTAAGGGATGCACTTAACAGCTCATAGGCTGCATGAACTTTGGCAGGGTCAACGCCGTCGATATACTCTGCATTCTTCCGGAGAAAGAAAAAAACGATTACCCCAACCGCAGCTACGGTTAAAATTGCAACGGTAAATATACGTCTTCTACTCTTCATTGCAGTTTTCTTCCTCTCATAAGGTTAAGAAAAGTATGAACCCGACAGCTATATCACCAGCGTATAAATCGCTGATGATATAGCTTATCGAGCCTGAACCTTTTGCCATTCCTTTTACTGTCTACTTATCAGATTTGAAATCCTTATCCGTATATCCATAGTATTCTCTTAAGCCGTCCTTCAACTGCTGCTCAGCAATCCTGAATCTTTCATTGATCTTTTCATTCCAGTCTGACAGTTTTGCTTTCACCTGATCCAGCCAGTTAGGATCCGTTCTTAAAGCGCCTGCAATATCTCTGTTATAAATATAAGTCCATTCATAGGTGCAGATTACCCTGGAAGCATCCTCCATGACATACATCGGATAAGCCTTGTCGGAAACATCCCAGAATTGTCCTTTTTCCCAAAGTTCCAAAACCTTCTGGAAGCCAGGCATCTTTTTCTCATCGGCGAAACGCTGATGGGTAGGTGTTGAGTACCAGATCTCCATCTGTTCTTCGAAAGCTTTTCCGGTTACTAACGGCAGGGAGTCATTCAGGCAGGTTTTTTCAACCCCGTTATCCGTGAAATTCTGGTTTGCTCTTGCTCTCATGCTTTCGGTATCCCCTGCCCAGAAAGCTGCAAATGTATAGGCAATCTTTAATTTTTCCTTCTCCTCGTCGCTCCATGCCGGATCGCCGTCATCCATCGCATAGTTGTGTATCGCCATCGGATCCAATACAATACCGATGGTATTCGGCTGATAATCCGTACTGGGTCTTGGATAGATATCCCAATCACTGGATTTTACCGTACCCCAATGGCCTTCCGTCGGATTCGCCGCATCACCCATCATCCATGGATCGCCGTCGTAGGTAAGGCAATAGTTATTGATAAAGAAGTTATATCCCCACCAGCCGTTGGTGTTCATAATTTCGTCCGGTACCCCTCCGATATCATACTGGGTCCAGATACAGGATTTCGACCATTTCGGAATGTATTCCAGCAGGCTTGTTACCGCTTCTGTGGTAATATCTATGTATTTGCCGCTCCCGTCATAGTTCAGCAATGAATAGTTGATGTCCTTCGTTCCGGTATTGATAAAACTCATGGGGATATCCATAGCTCCCCAGAATGTCTTGTTATTTCCCGCCGTTGCGAACGCCGTATATTCATCGATAGTCCAGTCTACCGGAGGAATGTCAATGTTGTTGTTTTCAGCCAGTTCCTTGTTTACATAGACACCCCAAGGCAGTATGTACTGCGGAAGCCCTGCCTGGAATCCATAGTAATTCATCATCGCCATAATCGATTTGTTGAAGGACTGGTAGAGCGGATCATCCTTAAATACAGACAGGTCGGCAACCATTCCTCTGGCCACATCACCGGCCAAATCCGTAGAAGCATAGATATCCGGATACTTGCCATGCTCAGCCTTAAAGTTCTCCAACTCCTGCACCCATGATGTGTCATTTCCGTTCGGGTCCCCTACTTTAGCATACACGTTGATTTTAATGTTCGGATACTTCTTGTTGAATTCCTTGGCCATTGCATATACTGCTGCCTCATTCTGCCCAGTAAAATCTGCGGCAGTCAGATCCTGATGCCCGATATCCTTCATATATTGCCCGGATCCGGACCAAAGCATAATGTCGAGCTCTCCTATGACCTGCGTACTGAGTGCTTCATATTCTTTTTTACCGCAGCCTGCCAACCCCAAGGAAAAAGCAATAAGAAGCGCTGCCAGAATAATTGATTTGGTTCGTTTCATGCCTTTACCCTCCATAAATATAATAATTCTACTACATGGAATATTATAGTAAATATTTCCAAAATTTTCAATAATAAAAACATTTTTATCGGAAAAATATCTATGTACTTTTATGTATATGACATTTTTACCATTTAATGCCGGGCGTATATTATATGCGACAGGGAAAAGCATTATGCATTTACGGTAAATTATAATATTTTAATATATATAAAACATTTTTTGCTTCTTTAATTGTATATATTTACTATACGAATTTATATTTAAACGTTTTTATTTTAGATTTAATCAAATATGGCGTATCACACATGTTTGACAAACATACTAGGGAATATCAAGATAGCAGGTAAATATTAACTAAAACATACTACATTCAATAATATAAAGACGAAATACTCGCCTGCAGCTGATATACAATAAATTAATGTTATATATAAAACAAGGCCTGAAAGCTTTTTGTAAGCCTTCAGGCACATTGATTATCATCATTTTATCAGACGCGGTATAAACTTATTATTGGCGCCTAGCTTAGTCTTTTAACATATACATCATCATCATTTTTTGCCTTGCACCCCGGTAATTTAACATAACCGTGTTTCAAATAAAAATTCTCTGCCGTATCTGTGGTCAATATTGAGCTGAATATTCTTTGTTCGCAGAAGTAATGTTCCGCAAGCTCCAACAACGCGGAACCATGTCCTTTATTCCTGTATTTTTTTGATACCCAAAACTCACGAATAAAGCCATATGTTTCTTCAAAAAAATCACTTGAAAACACTATTGGTTTAAATTGAATAAAACCGATAACCTCTTTATTTTCATCCAATCTGACATAAGCTAAATTGCCGTTCTCTTCATTCATTTCCCTGAAAAGCCCGTTCCAGTCATCTACGTTAATATTTAGCTCATAAAAATACTGCTTAAAAGCATTTTGAAATACCGGATCCATAAAGTCTGATATTAACACATCAGTATAAGGGCTCATGTCGTTCTGACTCTTTCCAAAAGAATATATCAGGTTTAGACATTCCGGTACATCACAATCGATATATCCGCTATCTTTAAATCCTATTTTTTCAAAGACACGAAGCGCAGCTGTATTAAATTTGCTTACACATACTCTCACACAATTGTATTTACCTTCCTCTTGAAGCATGGAAACAATTAATTTCAGTGCTTCCGTACCAAATCCGTTATTTTGAAAACGTTTGTCAATCATAAACTGCTGCAGTTCATAAAAGGCGGGCTCTCCATCCAAATCTTTTACCAATGCAATTCCAATAATCTGATTATCATTGGCAATACCTATGACCTTGGCATTACAGTGACGGTATACATAGCCTTGGGCTATAATGTTCATCGGAATGTCAATACAGGCTTGTTGATTATCGCTAACGCAAAGTTGCCTGACACCGCTCCAGTTTTTTTCATTAATATCAACAAGTTTAATCAAAATAACTCCTCCATTATTTATTTATATTGGAAGGTCAGAATCCGTGGACCCTCCTAACACGTGTCATTGTCATATAAATATTTTGCTGCCATAATTATGGAAAAAGGTTGTCCATTCATTGCTTCGCCCTTATGTTTCCAGGCCTTTTTCTCCCATGTCAAATAAAAGCTCTTCTATTTCATCAATATTTAACCGATTATGAATACCGTAAATAAAAAGAGCATCTCGTTTTACCTTGGGGTATAGTTCACTATGGCCAGATATTTTTAAAAGTCTTTGGGTTTCTTCCACACTTAAGCCAAATCCAATGGCGATTTGAATAACTTTATCCCTTTTTGGTTCTCTTTTGCCGTCAAAAATCTGATATCCGTATACCGTTGAAAGACCTGCCTTTTTTATAATATCTGCTTTTTTGCTGTTGGTTTTCTTTAACAGGTCGTCCAGGTAAGAAACCAATAGTTTTTCTAAAAATTTATCTGCATTTTCTCTTGTAAACTGATAAATATCGTTTTCCTTCTGTAATGCATTCATAAGTTCCTGTGTATTCTCTTCCATCCGCTAACCCGCTTTCCGCTTATATATTATGTATCTATCAGTCGAATATATTGACGGTAATCATATTACCGAAACATGTATCAAAATTTGCACACCATTGATATCGGCCCGCAGACAGTGTTTGGAAAAACTCTTTTTTAATCACTAAGTTGTCGTTATCTATGTTGTAATCCTCAGATGTCATTGGAGGTGTGTTACTGTTTTCTTCCTGAATCCATGTGATTTCCTTCGCATCGTTCCAAACCACACGAATTACAACATCTTTGGGATCGGACAAATAAAAAGCATTAACTGACGTATAAAAGACAGGCTGCCTATATCCGTTTATCAAAGGCGCCTTAGCTTCATCCTCTTTTTGTTCATACCAATTATCGTCAGTTTTGACATGTGAATTCTCTTCACGGCTTTCCTTTAAGGTATTTTCATTACCTGTTTCATTACTTGTCTGGGATGCGGAAGGAATCTCAATTATATTCTTGATTTCTTCCTCATTTTCTTTAGGCTCGGCGCCCCCGGTTTTCTCCGCTTCTTTACCGGCTTCATGGCTGTCTGAACCCGTCAAAGAATTTTCTTTGCTTTTTTCTTTGACAGTCTTATTATCTTCTTTAATTAGGTTATTGTCATTAGCATTGCTCTTTTTTACGGATATTGTTTCCGCTTGATTATCCTGAGATAAATTCTTTTCATTATACTGTACCGGTTTATTATCCTTTCCCGCCTGAACCGGAACAGTTTCATCCAAACCTGCAGTTTCATTTTCACCGATTTCGTTAAATATATCATCCCTCATGTCATCATCATACGAAGCCTCATCGGTTTCATTATACCGATCTGTTTTTTTACGGTCATCGTCAGCTAATAAAATACCATCATCTTCTTCAACTGATATTATTTTCTCAGAATCTTTCTCAGAATCCGTGACATAAGACTGCAATCCGCTTTCCCTTCTGGTGTTTGTGCCTGATAATTCTTTCTCTTTATCCGGTATATCTGTATCCGGTATATTAGTGTAATAATCTGACATATTTGCTTTGTCATTAATATATAATGCGGATAATATTATCAGGAATATTATAAAAACGACAGGTATACGATTCATTAAAAAGTACTTACTAACCCCTTCATGTTTTCCTCCCTTTTTAGCCTTTTTAATACTGCTTTCCAGTTCTTCAATGTTTTGATATCTTTGTGCGGGGTCAAACATGGTGCATTTATTGGCTATTTCCTGAAGCCGGCACAAATAAGCCTCTTTCGATCCGCCCTGAGCCTTAATAAGCTCACTTATTACCCTTCCGATGGAAAAAATATCACTGCGGGTATCGGTCTGTGAAAAGCCAAATTGTTCGGGAGGTGCATATTCTATTGTTCCTAAACAGACGGTATCTTTATTTGTGTCCGTTTTATATTCCCTTGCAGCATCAAAATCAATAAGCTTTAAATACCCTTCTTTGGTTATTATGATATTGGAAGGTTTAATATCTCTATGTATTATGGGTTTGTCAAGGTTATGCAGTATTTTTATAACAGAACATAACTGCTCCAGCAGATGAAATACTGTTTCTTTGTTGAGTTTTGGGGATGTATCTATAATTTCCTGAAGTGTTTGTCCTTCTATATACTCCTCTATTACTACAAAACCGCCATCGTCTTCTATAATATGGTATATACAGGGTATAAAATCAGAATTTATATACCTTAACTTTTGATAAACCTCTGCCTTATTACCTTTACAGTATTTCTTAACCGCCAGCCTGTTTTTTCCCCTGTCCATTACCAAAGAAACATAGCCTTTATCTTTCTTTGCAATCACATAAAATTCTTCGTAGTTATTTAAAATGCATTCACCCTGTGTATTTATCATGTCTGTGTACAAATGCTCCGCTAAAGATTTTTACAATGATTCATAATTCTATTATAAAAAAATTGGACATTTATGTAATACTGCAACATATCATTAAAATCGTTCAGTTCTTTATTATTGAGTTTACTTTTATACTTTTCTGCTTCTTTATATATGGCAGCTATGGCATCTTCCTTGGCCTTTTTCAATTGAAGATCTTCTTTCCCGGTTTCAGAATCCGATCCCGATGACGGTGTTTCTTCGGATTTCGGATCTGTTCCCGATGTCGGAGTTTCTTCCGGTTTTTCATCTGTTTCCGTTGTCGGGGTTTCTCCCGGTTTTACGTCCGTTCCGGGTGTCGGAGTTTCTCCCGCTTTTTCATCTGTTTCCGTTGTCGGGGTTTCTCCCGGCTTTTCATCTGTTTCCGTTGTCGGAGTTTCTCCCGGTTTTACGTCCGTTCCGGGTGTCGGAGTTTCTTCCGGTTTTACGTCCGTTCCGGGTGTCGGATTATCTCCTGCTTTTTCATCTGTTTCCGGTGTCGGAGTTTCTCCCGGCTTTGCTCCCGGATTTTCCTCGTTCCCGGAATCCCCGCCGGTTCCCGGTAAAGGCTCTGGTTTTGGTGTATCCGTCCCGTCATTTTCTCCCGTATTACCCGGAAATACAGGGCCTACGACTACGGGAAAACCGCCTGCGGCATTTCCGGCGTTTCCGGTATTTCCGGTATTTCCTGCATTTTCCTGTTTTTCATCATTTTTATTTAGACTATTTTCATCTTGAATATTTTCATTATTTTGTTGTTTTTCATTATTTACTTTTGTTTCTTCCCCTTGTTCGTCAATCAGTGAATCTTCTGTCGTTTTATCATAATCTTTTGATTCTATTTCCTTAACGGCTGTTATATCCACTTTTCTAAAAATGGCTTTTGTAACCACCTGCGCATTCGGTGCATTAACAATCAAACGAATATTAGAATAATTGCCCTCAATGGTAAATTTCACCTTATTTTTTGTTTCAATGGTAATAATAGTTACCTTATCATATGCTAATGCCTTCTCCAATTCCTCCTGATTGCTTACATAGGCATGCACGCTTTTAAAAGATCCATTATTCTCAATCTCTGCGTTAGGTGCCTTTATGTATAATCTTTTATCTGTATAGTCATTCTCAGGTATTACAAATTTTCTGCTAGTCTTGGTCTTTATAATAATTTGCTGCACATCTTTATCGGCTAAGGCTTTTTCCAGGTCTTTCTGATTAAAAACCGTAACCTTTGATTTCGTATTGATACTTACATCACAGCTTAATTTATATACCTTACCAGCCGGTGTTGTAACCGTACAGATAATTACCGCGTCTCCTCCTTTTTTACCGGTAATAACACCTTTTTCATTTACGGTTGCAACTTCTTCATTGCTGGAGGTCCATTTATATCTGGAACCTTTTACCTTGTTTTTTATATTGATGTCAATACTCTTCTTTTTCCCTATAGCCACTTCTGTCTTTGTTAATGCAGGTTTTTCTTTTGCATAACTAACTTGTGGAATTATGGCTACAGAAACAATCAAAGCGAAAACTAAAACTTTCAGCTTACACAGGATGTTTTCTCTCTTCACTGTGGTTCCTCCTTTTGTCATAATAGATATGACAAAAATCTATCATATTTCTCTAAATTAGTCTTATGCTGGGAGCATAATAAAAAATTTTTAATGGATTTCATAAATAATAAACATATATTTTTGATATTTAACAACTTATTCAAATGAACATCACTGATTAATAACATTAGATTTGAACAGGGAAAATCAACCGACCATAATTTTCACATAAAAAACCGGGGAAAAATCCCCTGTACAGATTGTTCATTTTATTAAATCTTATATTGTCGTACCTGCAATTTTACCGACATAAGTTGCTTACAGCAAATCTCTTGCCTAACCTTTTCTAAAATCTATCAGTGGAAATCTTATGCTTAACGGTTCCGGAACACCTAATTTCTACATCAAAACTAGAATTTTTACAAGGATTAAGATGTTGAAATTGATGTTTGAGGCTGTTAGCATCTGTTCAAAAAATAAAAACTTACTTATAACATCTCTATTAAAATAACGCACCTTTGCATTTTGGTGCACAGGTGCGTTATAAACTGAATTACTAAATGGAGATCCTTATTCAATTATGCGGGTATCTTAAGAACCTGACCTATGTAAATTGTGTCCGGTGATTTTATAATATCTTTATTAATTTCATATATTTCCATATATCTGGCACCGCTACCGAGATACTTTCTTGAGATTTTCCAGAGGCAATCTCCTTTAACTACGGTATAATATACATATTTTTTATTTTTCTCTTCTGCTGCTTTATCCGTTTCATCTGCAGTCCCGGTCTCATCTGTGATAACTTCAGGAAGCTCTTCTATAACATATTCCTCCTCTTGAGCTGTTTCTGTCTGGTCTGCAACAGGTTCAGTCATAATGGTGATGCGTCCTTTGGGAGCTCCGTACATCTCCTCGCTTATTACACCGTTTAAAACTTCAGATGTATAATTAATGAGCGCATCTTCAAGAGCTACACCTGTATTATAGCTGCTCAGATTCTTTAATATATAGTATGTATCTCCGCCTGCGGCAAGGAAGTCATTAGTTGCCATGGTATATGTCTTATCAAGAACAAGAGCTTTTCCGTTCACCATTACATTTTTAATACGGGCTCCCGGATTAGCCGGCGCATAATAAGTTGAATCTGGATACTGTTCACCGTTTACATAAGGTACACTGGTATCAATTGTAAATTCAATTCCCGAAACCTGAGGAAATGCTCCGATGGCCACAGGTGTACTGCAGGTCGAAGCTTCAAGCAATTCTAACAGCTGTGCTCCGGTAACCTTTACTATAGCAACAGTATTACCGAACGGGAATACTGTCTTCATGTCTTTCATAGTTACATCGCCTATTTCTATTGAAGCACGTATTCCGCCACCATTTGTTATGGCAAGGTCAACACCGCCTCCTACTGCATTGTTTGCAGCCCAGAGGATAGCATCTGCGGCAAAATCACCCAGATTTGTTTCCTTTGTCCTTACACCGGGGTCTCTGTTGCCGTCCAAAAATACCTCTGTTATAGCAAATTTATCAGAAAGCATTTCATTTATCCTGGCAGATTCAATAACAATCGATTTATATACCGAGCTGTCAACACTGCTGTATTCGCTTGCTGATATAAGTTTTGTATTAATTCCTCCTTTGTCAATTGTTACAACACCGACATGGCTAAGCTTGGTTCCTGCCGACACCAATATTGTATCGCCATGTTTCTCCCCTTCAATGACACTGTGACTGTGTCCGTCTATAACAACATCTATTCCGTAAACATTTTTAATTACGTCAATTGATCTGTTCGGTTCACTTTCATCATCAATTCCGAGGTGAGCGACACAAATAATATAATCTGCACCGCCTTCTGTCAATTTCTTAACCTGCTGCCGTGCGTTTTCATAAAGTTCTTCACCGGCAAGGAAATTAAGGGATGCAACGTTTTTCGGATTAGCCTTGGTAAGGGTTTCCGGTGTGGTTAACCCGAATATACCGATTTTGCCTACCTTGGTTTCAATTATCATATTTTCTTTAAATACAGGTTCGCCGGTTTCCTTATCCAGTATATTGGATGAAATAAACGGGAATTTTGCTTTCTGTTCAAGTTCTTTCAGATTGTCAAAACCAAAGTCAAATTCGTGATTGCCCGGAACCATTAGGTCATAACCCGCTTCATTCATGAACTCGATAGCATTAAGCCCTTTATTGAGATTAACTAAAGGATCTCCCTGTATGGCATCTCCGGCTGATACCAATAACACCTCAGCTCCTCTCGCTTCGTAGTCCTTAACGAGTTGTGCTACGCCTGCGGTTCCGATTGATATACCCGCCTCTGCCACGTCACCACCATGGGTATCGTTAGTATGAATAATAACCAATTTACCGCTTAAGTCATCAGTTACTTCTTCAGCCGATACCATGGCACCCTGTAGACCCAGTGCAAGCAGTAAAGTTAAAATTAATGCAAGAATTTTGCCGAGCTTGACCTTAAGTCTGCCGTTTAAAATCTCCATATAGCAACCTCCTATTATTATGTATTTCAGTAAATTTTTTACTGATAACTTAATTATACAACATTTGTCTGAAATTACAAAGAAGGTAATTCATAATTCAATTTGTTTTGCAAAAAAGGGATAAGACAACAGCTTATCCCTTACCCGTTCTATCAACTTATTTAAGACTCATATGTATCTTATTCTTTCGCACCGGCAAATTAATATTAAATTTAATGGCTAATAATCTAATAACAAAAATAAGCAAACAACAAGTATATAAAGAGATAATATCGGAAAAATATTGACGAATCAGATAATAAAAAAGAGCTCCTATAATCGATGCAATGGCATAGATTTCTTTCTTTAAAACAAAGGGAATATCTTTCACCAAAATATCTCTTACGATTCCTCCGCCAACTCCAGTACACATGCCCATAAATACTACGGCAAAAATCCCATCCACATTATGAAGCATAGCAGTTCTACAACCTACGGCTGTAAATACTCCAAGGCCTAGTGCATCAGAAATGGTAACGATCTTTTCCAGCTTATTGAACTTTTCATCATAAAAGAAAAATACAACCAATGCAGTAATTATGCTGATAATACATGCAGTTGGGTTTATAAATGCAGTCGGAGGAGTAATTCCTATTAATATATCTCGAAATATTCCGCCTCCTACCGCTGTAGTGACAGCCAAGAATATTACTCCAAACAAATCCAGCTTTTTTCGAATACCAATTAAGGCTCCTGATATAGCAAATGCAATAGTACCGATAATTTCAAAGGAATATAATAAAATCATGTATTTCTCCCTCAACGAAGATTTGATAAAAACAGCATAAAAACTCTTGAATTCATATTTTTAAAATGAAAAATATATTACTATACTTTTCTATCCTGTTAATTCAGATCGCTAACATACAAAACCTTAGTAATTATATCATAATATGTCAAAATAGCGAGTATTTTTATACTTAAAGAATATTTTTTTTGTTGACAATGAAGGAGTCTTATTTTACCTTGTATTTTTCTTGCTATTTATTATTCTGTGAATACCGAAAGAATGTAGAAAATGATTAAGCTTTTCTTTTGAATTTATAAATAAACCAATTTGGGGTAATATTATAGTTAAATGGTAAATTAAACATATCACTATCAATAGTCATTTGAGGATGTTCTTATAATTGAGATTCAAACAATCACTTTTTGCTTACCTGTTTCAAGTCAGTTGCAAAATTCGGGGAGAATGCCTATCCTTCTTAAAACATCTCTTATTGCAGTAAAATTCATAATGATTTTCTCATCTAATTTATTTTCGATTAACCAATCCGTATTCTATATAAATACTGCGACATTACTAAAATTCAAGAGGTGAATTGTTAGAGAGTTTGCATATATACACGCAAAACAGACGCAGACATGGAATAAGAGCCTTGGGAAGCCTCCTGATATTAAGCATTTGAATAATTTGATACCGATAAGATAAAAATAACGTTAACACAGAAAGGATGTTTTATACAGAAAGGATGTGCTGTACTGTTTATGGAAAGAATTTTACAAACAAGATTACAGGAGAAACTAGACCAATTAAAGGAATCCAATAAACCAGAACCCATCCGTTCAGATGGCTGTGGCGCACTGGATCTTGGCCCAAGAAATCTAAACCGTGATAGAGAAAATCCTGACATGTTAGTTCCGCCGGCTACAGATAAAGGACTTATCCCGAACTTAAAATTTTCATTTTCGGATACGAACATGATTCTCAGACCCGGCGGATGGTCAAGAGAAATCACAAAGCGAGAACTTCCAATTTCTGACACATTTGCCGTTGTGAACATGAATCTTTCCCCGGGGGTAAGAGAAATGCATACCCATCAGCAATCAGAGTGGGGATTCGTTCTTGTAGGATCCTGCCGCATTACTGCTGTAGATGAAATGGGAAGAAACTTTGTAGCCGATGTTAATCCGGGCGAAGGCTAGATTTTTCCCAAAAATATTCCTCACAGCATCCAAGGTCTCCATGAGGGCTGCGAGTTTTTAATGTTTTTTGATAAAGGAGATTACTCGGAACACAATACCTTCTCTATTTCAGAACTGTTTGCTCATATGCCCATGGATGTCCTTTCGGCAAACTTCGGAGTGCCGTAAGAAACCTTTAAATGCATTCCTAAAAAAGAGGTATATATTACAGACGGTGGCGACCCCGGTCCCTTGGAATCCCAGATGGTAGATTCTCCTACAGGGAAGGTTCCTCTTTCGTACAAGCATGAGCTTTGCAAAGTAAAGCCAATCAAAGGCGAAGGAGGAACCATTCAAATTCTTGACAGTCGCAATTTTCCTGCCTGCAAAACCGTAGCAGCAGCTCTCGTAACAGTAGAACCAGGTGCTATGAGGGAGATACATTGGCATACAAATCAGGACGAATTCCAATATTATATTAAGGGCAGGGCAAGAATGACAGTATTTATGCCGGGTCCTAAAGCCCGTACTTTTAATTATGGTCCTGGAGACGTAGGCTATGTTCCGGTAGGCGGCTTCCATTATGTTCAGAACATCGGCGACGAAACTCTGCAATTTCTTGAGGTCTTTAACAGCGAGCATTTTGCTGATATATCACTTGCTCAATGGCTCGCAATGACTCCTCGTGAAGTGGTAAAATCAGTATTAAACCTTCCTGATGATTTCCTTGATAATTTACGCAAGGAACGCAATCCTGTGGTGAAATACAAAAACTTTGAATTTCCGCCTGCCCAAAACACACCACAGAACGTCTGCTACTTTAAAGATTTTAATTACAAAGCACCAGCTGACCCGGATGACAAAAACTATTCTGTATAAACTACCGCCCGCTAAATAATCTTTTAAGAATAATGATGAATAACTATACACCTCCAAATGATGGATGACATTCTATCATTGGGAGGTGTTTTTGTGAAAAATAAAAATTTTTAAAAATCGGCTCATAAATTATTCATGGTTATGGCACTGAATAAGAATAATATACTGTTATTACCGCTTTTCTTTGTCCAAAATCAACCGATATCTTTTGTCCACAGATTACCGGAATTGCTGCCGGCTGAGAGCTTTTGTTGTTCTCAGCCGGCATTCTTTTTTCTTACATCCA
>Ga0134104_1002050_pt1 | contig 14906 bp, 12 predicted proteins | sample 15_3_2metaG_FD_94455 | JGI IMG/M metagenome (GOLD analysis project Ga0134104, IMG submission 94455) | Switchgrass degrading microbial communities from high solid loading bioreactors in New Hampshire, USA - 15_59_3.3_214_A2 metaG | ecosystem: Engineered > Bioreactor > Semi-continuous > Anaerobic...
GTTTGATTCCAGCTTATCCGGGTTGTCCTCAATATACTCGGACAATTCGTCAAAGAGTTCATTGTAATACATATTTGCAATAACATCTCTGAACGAGCTGACACTTGCCATACCGTACCTCCCAATAAACACTTCATCATGTAGACCAAATATTTCCTTATGTAAATTATAACATTAAATACGAAAAACACAATTATTTATTTGCGAACGCAAATTATTATTGTGTTTTTAATTTTTTTATGATACCCTTTATATTGCAAATCGAGGTGATAATTATGAGTGTAAGCTATAAAAAGCTTTGGAAACTCCTAATTGATAAAGATATGAAAAAGAAAGACTTAAGAGAAGCAGCTGGTATTAGTACATCTTCTATGGCAAAACTCGGAAAAAACGAAAACGTAACAACTGATGTGCTTGTAAAGATTTGCAAGGCATTAAAGTGTGAAATTTCTGATATTATGGAGATTTTGCCAGACAACGATGAGTAATTTTAATTAGCAACTGCAGACTATTTCAAAACACAGTTTCCCTTATTTAATAGATATATATTAAGTTTTTGATTTTGTTAATAAATAGTCAAGATCTAAACTGATATATCAACAGTAGACAAATATCCTTTAATTACATTATCCAAAATTATTCTCAGTATTTTCGACAAAAATATACCTGAAGAATATCCAATATAACCCATTTGTGATATAATAAAGTGTAGCTAATAAAAAAATAGATTGAAGGTGTTTTGCTTGCAGAAAAAAATAATCGAAATCTGGGCAGATAGTTTCCATGAAGGAAATTGGTGCTGTGAAAACATATCGAAATGTGCAGTGGATATGGGTGCTAGTATTTCATTAGAATACCTAAACGGATTTCAACCCAAATATGTGATAAAAACTGCTACATATGAATTATCACTAATTGTTTATGGCTCTTATAAATCTTGGTCACCCATGCCAACCCCAATTAAAGAGCTTATTAATTGGGGTAAACCTGATTTTATTGCTTATGATTCTGAAAATGATAAAATCCTATTTGCTGTTGAAGAAACTGCCGCAACTCCAACCGGGAATCAAGCTACTCAAAGATGCGAAAGACAATATGGAAGCGCACGATTTAAAATTCCGTATTGGTATTTAATAAGTGAATTTGGCGTCCATAGAGATGGTGGAGTCAGAAGAGATTCAATATGGCCAACAATAGCTGCTATCAAATTATCAATTATTAAGAGAACACCTTGTGTTGTACTGCACTATTCTGATATCGATAATCCTGAGGACTATAGCATTGGAACTGGATTAAATTTACTGTTTAAATCTCTACATAAATTGCTTGTGAACTATGTTCAAGAAATAGACATTCTTAATGGAATGAAAGATTATTTAGTTGAACAATATAAAGAGATGCTAGTATTCCTATTATCTCAATGGGAAAATGTAATTGATTTTCTTCCAAGTGAAGCACTAATTAAAGATTCCCAAAACACTTCAAAGTATATTGCAGAATTTGCGGTGAATGATCCTTCTGCTGATAGAAGTAAGCTTAATGGCTTGCTTGAATGGCCTACTATTGCTAGTATACCTAAGGCAATTAGGGACAAGCAGACTGCAAAGCCACTTCTCAAATATGATAAGCTTTGCTCGCTATTTGAACGCGACCTTGGTCTTGGTAAGGCCTATAGTTTATCGAATAATGCAGGTTCTGGTAAACCTCCAACTGCAGACAAAATAAGTCTTTGGGTCGCCCAACAAAAAGCTTTGTTTGATCGCTCACCTAAACTTGAACCCGAAGCCGTTTTTACCATGAAAACATCAGATTTTCCTGATACAGGTTCTAATGAGAACAGAAGGCATATTACTACTGCAAAAAACATCGTCTATTTATATGATAGTTGGAATGAACTCAAAACCACAATAGAAGAAGCTTTTCCGAGGCTAAAAGGTAAATTAGTTAGTCCTTATGGAGATATACCAGTTTTTGTTTATGTTAGTAATAGTCTTAAACCAGGTAGATTATTTGGAGATCCATTTACAGGGCAAATATCTGCATTTTCTATAGCTTTTGGTAAATTCGATCCTGCAAAGCGTATGGTAATCGCATATTTTCCACACCAAGTCCATACCCAAGCTATTTTAAATGGTGTTGTTAGTGAAAATAAAGGAATAACAATCATGACCGAACTTACAGACTATATAATTTTTCATGCTGGAGTTGCTGTATCGCTTAGCAACGGGAGGGTAATTTAATTATGAAAAAATACACTTACAAGTTAACCGAAGAAATTGCACGTTGGGCTTTTGAAGTTAAATGTCGGCAATCTGCAGATTGGTACATCGCTTTTACTAACCCCACTGCTGGCCCATGGAAAGTTATTAAATGCACAGATCGCGAAGGAAAACTAGGCGAAGTTTATCGCTTTGATTTGGAAGAAACACGTCCTGATATTATAATAGTTAATGATAAATTAGAGATTGTAATAATTATAGAAGCTAAAGACTCATTAAATAAACTATTGGCTGGGGATCAAGCAGAAAAATCTGTTATGGTTGTAGCAAACTTATTTAAAACTCTTTCTGGATTATATAAATCTCCTTTTTGGGGACATAGAACAAAATATGCAATTGTAACAGGTTTGTTGTGGGGTGCTAAAAAGAATTCTACATTATCAGATAGAAACATCCTTTTTGATAAGTATCATACAGAGATTGTGAAATATCCACAATTAGATTCACGTATAATTATTGGTATTGAAAGCTTGAAAAATCCAAAAAGTGAAGAAATATGCTGTGTAATGTATTATAAATCTTATGAAAAAAATGGGCTAGAAACTATATCTCCAGCCGCAATTGCTCATACTCTGAATCTAGATTTGAAGGAATAAAAGATAGGCAACGTTTTTTATCAAAAATAACATAACCATCAAGAAATGATCTTAGTTCATCGGGGTCAGGCAAGCCAAATTCTACTAGTTCTCTTGAAATTTCTTGATATAAAGTGGTCCATTCACATGGACCATTTTTTAATATCTGTTTAGCGAGATTACGTGAAACTTCGACTATATTTATACACTCTACTTTATGTGTCCTTTTTAAAGTGAGCTTGTTACCATCCTCATTAAAAAGGCTTCTAATTAGTGCATCTTTTTCTTTTAATAACTCCACTTGAATGTTGTTTTTCATCCATGTTATTATAGCAACACGTTGTGCTAAATTTTTGGCGATAGTTCCTCCCCTAGAAGTTGCACATTTAATAAGTGCGGTCGATACAGGTTCGAGAGATGATGTTGCTTGTGCAAACTCATCTACACTATATATTGAATATATATCACTTACATAACTACCCTCAACTGAAAATTGTGCTTTTGCTGATATAACAGCTGGTATTTGATATGTAACATAGTTACATAAAAACTTATTTCTTTGTAATGCACCGATTAAAGCTTCCCAAGCCTTTAAATCATTATTATTAAAAGTAATTAGCAATTTTCCCCCTGGCTTTAATATCTTGGAAATATTTTTCAAAGTCTTATCAATGCTTAGATAATATTGCTGCCAAGCATCTATTTTGGGCAACCTATCACTAACACTTATATCAATAGATGGATCAGGAAAATCTCTTAAAAAACTATTCCATATAGATGAAAACTCAATGTACGGAACACTATCCCCATAAGGTGGATCAAAGAAAACAAGATCCGCCTTTGTATTGTTTAAAATTAAGTTTTCCATACCCTTATTTGCATCACACTTAATAACCTGTATACTGGCTTTTGATCTCGTCTTTTTAATATCTCTTATACCCTTCATAAATTTTTTTAATCTAGCCCTCAAATGAACTACAGGATTTGTTTCTAAATGTTCTGATGGAACCCAAAATCCAGGAACACTCCAAGCGGGTCCCCCTGTTGTAAGGTTATTACGTGCAGGAATTAGTCTTGAGCACTGAGCAACACTGGCAGTTAGTAATAATTTCGCTGAATCTTTTATAACTTCATCTTTTATTTCTTCAATTTGATCTGCTATGCTACATAAAATCGAAAAATTCCTCTTTGTAAAAAGTGAAGATGTCTTCATCCCCGAAAAAGCTAGAATTCTTCGATTTTCTACAAATTCATAATCATATTTGTGTGTATCTGAACCCGTAACATTCATATTCGAATAAGCGTGTTGTTCTTCTAGCATTTCTGAAGTAACTTCCTTAATGCTATTGTTCCCAAGTGCTATTGAACTTATCTTAGTATCAACTAGGTTTTCAAGATTGAACCTTAATATGTTATTACATTCAGGACAAATATATGAACGTCCTTTTTTATTAGCATCATCTACAGAAAGCCTTTTACCACATTTGCAGATAACTACTGTTTTGTGTATTAAGTATTTTATTGGCTCGCCACCTATTGTATATACACTTAATATTTTTTGTTCTATATCGTCAAGAATTTGTTCAATCTGACTACTGAATTTTTCTTCATCAGGAGGATTAATTAAAACTTTACTTATAAGATTAGCAATCGGGTTCGCATCAAATCCAATCGCATTGATTCCCAGTTTTTGCGATTCCCTTAACACAACTCCGCTTCCACAAAATGGGTCAATAACAAGACCGTTATTTGGTACTAATTGGGATATAAAGTATGATATCACATTATGAGGCTTTCTTGACCAATATTTATGCAATAAATATTCTGGTGGATGTGTTTTAGCTGCCACAATATCTATATTTTTCATGCTATCCTCCTTAATACAATAATATAATCGTATAATGATATACCAACATTATCTGAATTTCGCCTTTGGCTTGTAACCCACGCTGCTTCAGTGTATTTTGGTACTCTTATAGCAATAAGTTCGGGTTTTAATCTTGTAATATCAATTTTATCCAGTAACATTTTAGTGACCGGTACATAATTTCCTTTCATAACGGTATCTCCTATCATTATAGCAAAAATTGAGCCTACCTTTATAATTGGTGTGATATTTGAGATTACTTGAGCCATTTCTTCTACATAAATTGTAACATTATCCGGTTTACCGACCTTAAAAAACTCTTTGATTTCACTTTTCCTCAAGGAATTATAATCATAACCGAGCCAAGAAAGCTCTAAACTATTAATACTACTATATTTATAAGAATTAAAATACGGAGGATGCAGAATAATTAAGTCTGCGACATTATGAAGTTCTTCTGGTATCTGCTCTTTCAAATTTATAGATAATATCTTTGGTGTCTCACTATTAACAGGGAGCTCAAGTATTCCTCTGATTGCAATTTCGGCTCGCTTTAAAAAGAATGGTAATGCATTTTCTTCAGCAGTTTCCACATCTAAAAATAATCTCCCCTGTTGCGTCGTTGCTCTAGACACCCTTCGTATTGTTGCCGCAAAAGCAACTAACAAAAAATTTTTTATGTACTTATCTTTTTCCTCTTCAATTAATTTCTTTATCCCTCTTAATGAGTTCTTTGTTTCAGATAAGAACCAATGATCTGCATTCTTTAATCCAACAGGATTAAAATTATATTCTGCTTCTGTCAACGGGCGGTAATTTTTTTCTATTCTCCTAACTGCCTCACGCATTTGTTCTTCATTAAGTCTACGAGTTTTTACATCAGCTAAAAGACAACTTAATGGATTAATATCATTCAGTATTGCCTTTCTATTGAGCAATAATGCTTCAACGCCAGTTGTTCCACTACCACACATAGGATCACAGACTATATCACCTTGATTAGTGTATTTAGTTATTAAGTGTGTTGCAATTGGTGGTGGGAATTTACCAAAATATCTAAAAATTCCATGAGTGGCATAAGCAAGCTGATTATTTGTACCAATAGCTGTCCATGCTTCAATCGGAGCAATATTTTCTAATTTTGCTTTTCGAATTAAATCTAATTCATTATCATATAACTCATTAGCTGTGCGTACCTCAAGTTTAATTTTAGTTTCTCGCATTTTATCTAATGTTTCATTATACATTCAAATTCCTGCCTTTCTTGTTGTTAGCAATGTGTAAGATTTTCTTTAGCAATGCAGTATATATGATAACATTAACTGCGATAAAAATCAATGATGTAAGTATTCATTTTAAATGCTAACCATGAAAATTCCATTATTAATTATAACAAAAATTATATACCTTTCAGACGCTTAGACGCTTCGCACTGGTAAGTCTAGTTTTTTAATAATATAAATAAACAATTAACTATTTGAGATAATATCCATCCTATTTCCTCAACCCCCGAAAAAATGACCGTTATCTAATCTGTTAACTCAACTATAAATTTTCAGGTCTATAGATATGTTCCCGCAAACAATAAAAATAAGGGTTTCCTGACATCGTCACCTTCGGCAGAGTAGCCTGGAGAAAAGCTCAATGCCGGCAAACCCTTTATTTATAGCTTTTTCAGCCCCTCTATTTCTCCACCCTTGACATCAACACCACGCACTCGACGTGCCCCGTCCGTGGGAACATATCAAACGGCTCGATGGCCTCGAATCTGTATCCGCGCTGCGCAAAAAGCGCTATATCTCGCGCGAGTGTATCTGGATTGCATGAAACATATACTACTTTTCTTACCTCCGCATCGGCATGCGTATTAATAAGCCCGCCGGCAAGCCCCTTGCGCGGAGGGTCTACTATAACAGCGTCAGCCGTATAAACCGCCTCTGGCAGCCTAAAATCGTCGCCTATCTCTGCGCATATAAAATCCGCATCATCTATACCGTTTTTCTTCGCATTATACGCGGCATTCTCCACAGCCTCGGGCGTGACCTCAACGCCGACGAGCTTAACTTCTTGCCTCATCGAGGCTGCGCATATTCCTATAGTCCCCACACCGCAATAAAGGTCGGCAAGCACAAACCGGCCCTCACACGCGCCATCAAATGCAAGTTCGGCAGCGCGCCTGTAAAGCAGCTCGGCGCAGCCACGGTTGACCTGATAAAATGCCTGCGGCGCTATCTTGAACCGGCAGCCGCACAGCAAATCTTCAATATATTCCCTTCCCCAAATCAGTCGCCATTTTTCACCGAGTATCACGTTTGTGTCCTTTGGATTAATATTCTGCATCACGCTTACGACTGCCGGGAACCGCTTGACAAGCTCTGCCGCAAACTCATCCGCATACGGAAAAGACTCCGCGCGCGTAACAACGCATACCATAACCTCGCCGGTACCCTCGCCGCAACGCAAGTATATATGTCGGGCCGGCAGCTTGTGCGCTTTCAGCCACTGCGCGACAAATGGAGCGATTCCGCGCAGCGGCGCTGCCTCAAGCCCGCAGTCGGCAATGCCCGATATCTCGTGCGTGTGTCTGCGATAATAACCAATCTCCCAGTTTTCGCCGACCGGATACTGCACTTTGTTGCGCCATCCCCATACGCGCCCGTCGGATACGACCGGCGCAACAAAAGCCTCAAGCCGGTGTTTGCGCATCGCGCCTTCAATATATCGCCGCTTGAGCTCGAGTTCATGTTCATACGATACCAAGCCATAAACGCAGCCGCCGCATTTGCGCGTCGCCGGGCACTCGGGCGAAATTCGATACGGCGACGGCTCAATTATCTCCTCAGTGCGCGCCACCATATAGTCGCGCGCCGTTTTTATTATTTTTATTTTCACTTTGTCGCCGTCTACAGCCCCGCCAACGAATGTCACAATTCCGTCTACCCGGCAAACCCCGTATCCCAAATTATTAAGGTCGGTTACTTCGACAGTAAAGATTTTATCCTTATATTTGCCCAAACTCATAGAATGCCAGACTATACGTTGAATCTGAACAGCACAACGTCACCGTCGCACATTACATAATCTTTTCCCTCACTGCGCACAAGGCCTTTTTCCTTCGCCGCTGTCATCGAACCGCACGCAACAAGGTCCTCGTACTTTACTATCTCGGCGCGTATAAACCCGCGCTCAAAGTCGCTGTGGATTTTGCCTGCCGCCTGCGGCGCCTTTGTACCCTGCTTAATCGTCCAGGCGCGAACCTCTTTTGGCCCAGCAGTGAAATAGCTGATAAGCCCAAGCAGCCTGTAGCTCGCGCGTATCAGCCTGTCAAGCCCCGACTCCTCAAGCCCGAGCTCGGCCAAAAACGCCTTCTTTTCTTCAGGATCAAGCTCGGCAATCTCCGCCTCGATCGCGGCTGATATCGGCATAATCTCAGCGCCTTGCTCCGCTGCGAGCTTTGAAAGAGTGTTAAAATGAGGGTTTGACGCCGGGTCGGCGATTTCATCCTCGCCGATGTTCGCGGCAAATATCACCGGCTTCATTGTCAGCAGCGGAGTGTCATACATTGAATCGAGCTCCTCTTTTGTAAAACCAAACGCCCTTGCTGGTTTTCCCAAATTCAGCCACTCGTGAAGCCTTGAAAACAGCGCGACATCGGCTTCGGCGGACTTGTCCCCTTTCGCCGCCTTTTTCGCTCGTTCGAGTCTTCGCTCGACCATTTCAATATCGGCAAGTATCAGCTCGGTTTCAATCGTCTCGACGTCGCGCGCCGGGTTTACACTGCCGTCGACATGGATTATGTTTTCATTTTCAAAACAGCGCACGACGTGCACCACCGCGTCGACTTCCCGTATATGCGAAAGGAACTTGTTGCCAAGGCCCTCGCCTTTCGAAGCGCCTTTGACAAGCCCCGCTATATCAACAAACTCGATAACAGCCGGAGTAACCTTTTCAGGCTTATACATCTCAGCCAAAACATCTAGCCTTTTGTCCGGCACCGCAACCACGCCTACGTTCGGCTCTATCGTACAAAACGGATAATTCGCGGTCTCCGCGCCCGCTGCCGTGATCGCATTAAAAAGCGTGCTTTTTCCGACATTCGGAAGCCCAACTATACCAAGTTTCATAAAATATATGTTCTCCTATTTGTCATATAGTTTACTTTCATTATCCAAATTATAATAGCAGTTTTTTATATCATTTTCAACCCGTGCGTTTGTTAACGTTTTGATTATACCGCGTTCATGATTTGTCCACCATTTCGCGTTTGGAATTAATTATAATGAACTTAGTCGAACAGTCGACAATTTTAATAATTGGAGGCTCGCTGTGATGGGAACCAAGATACTCGTAGTTGACGACGAAGTCAGCATATGCGATTTGCTTCGCCTTTATCTTGAAAACGAAGGATATGAGGTAAAAACAGCCAACGACGGCGCAGAAGCTATAAATTTCTTTAAGATGTACGAGCCCGACCTTGTGCTGCTCGATATAATGCTGCCCAAAAAGGACGGCTGGCAGGTATGCCGCGAGATCCGCGAAATATCCTCAAAGCCGATTATAATGATAACCGCTAAGGGCGACGTTTTCGACAAGGTGCTCGGGCTTGAGCTGGGCGCGGACGACTTCATCGTAAAGCCGTTCGATATGAAGGAAGTTTCCGCCCGCGTCAAAGCGGTACTGCGCCGCTACAACACGCACGACAAACAGCCCGACGACGAGGTTATAAAGTTTGACAACATCGAAATCAGCTTGCAGAAATACGAGCTGAAAATCAAAGGCAAACCCGTCGACATTCCTCCAAAAGAGCTCGAGCTGCTTTATTTCCTCGCTTCCAACTACAACCGCGTATTCACTCGCGACCAGCTGCTCGACAAGGTTTGGAGCTTCGATTACCTCGGCGACAGCCGTACCGTCGACGTGCACATCAAGCGTTTGCGCGAAAAGCTTGAGGGCGTATCGGACAAATGGTGCCTTAAGACAGTTTGGGGTGTGGGCTATAAGTTCGAAGTCCTCGAATAAATAGCAAACGCTATGTTCAAAAGCGTATTTACAAAATATATAACCGCCTTTATGGTTATAATCGTCATCAGCTTTTCGATCCTTGCGGGGATCATAAGCTCGCAGACGATTCAATACTCGATAAAAACCAAACAGGCGACGGTAATAAATACCGCAAACTTTCTAAAAGTAAAGTTTGAAAACGATATAGCAAGTCACCTTTCTTCGCTTAACAGCGAAGAGGCTGTGGAAGATTTCAGCTTCAGCGAGTTTATAAACACCGGCGACAACAAGCAGAACATAATCAGGGAAATAACGACGCTAGCAAGGTATACGAAAGAATTTGTCTTTATGGTCACCGACGCCGCCGGGAATCTGCTATTGACCGACGACTACACCGATCCCAAAACCTTTAGGCTAAGCAAGATTGACTCCGAGATTGTAAAAGAGCTTATAAACAAGCAGTCATATCTTGCCGAAACGACGCTGGGCGGCATGTTCACCGAGCCGTACCTGGTCCACGAAGTGCCGATCTTATGCGGACAGAACGTCGTCGGCATGGTGTTTGTATGCTCGTCGTCCGAGCTTACCACGATGTATGTCGAAGTGATGATCAAAATCATCATCATGGGCAGCCTCTGGGTAATGCTCGCGGCGCTAATCGCAGTCTATTTTATAAGCGAAAAGATCATCGGCCCGTTGAAAGAGATGAGCAAAGCTGCAAAAAGCTTTGCTCAAGGGCAGTTTGACGTGCGGGTTCCGGTCGTCGGCCACGACGAGGTCGCAGAACTTGCGGTGGCTTTTAACAACATGGCTGCCTCACTCGAGCGGCTCGAGGATACCCGCCGCACCTTCCTCGCAAATGTCAGCCACGATTTGCGCACGCCGATGACCTCAATCGGCGGGTTTATCGACGGCATACTCGACGGCACCATACCGCCCGAGAAACATACCGAGTACCTGCAACGCTGCTCAAACGAAGTAAAGCGGCTCTCGCGCCTTGTGCAGTCGCTTCTCGACATCACGCGCATACAAGCCGGCGAGCGCAAGTTCAACAAGACGTCGTTTGACATCTGCGAGATGGCTCGCGAGATTATAATTTCATTTGAAAAGCGCATCGAAGCGAAGAACCTTGACGTCGAGTTCGAGTGCGAAAGCGACAAAATGCTCGCATACGCCGACCGCGACGCTATCTACCAGGTGCTTTACAACATCTGCGACAACGCGGTAAAATTCTCGCGCGAAGGCGGCAAATTCCGCATACGCATAACGACTAAGGATAAAAAGATAAACGTCTCGGTTTATAACGAAGGGCAAGGCATTCCCGAGGAAGACCTCGCGATGGTGTTCGATAGGTTTTACAAGAGCGACAAGAGCCGCGGACTCGACAAGACCGGCGCAGGGCTCGGCCTTTACATCGCGAAAACTATTATGGACGCGCACGGCGAGGAAATCAAAGTACGCAGCGTGTGGGGCAAAGACTGCGAGTTCATTTTCACGCTTGCAAAAGGCAAATAAATGCTGCCGGAGAGGCAAATCCTCTCCGGCTTTTGCATTTTATAACTTTTGCATCAGCTTTTCAAGCGCTATTAGGTTGTGCTCCCACTTAAGTACCTCTTTCGCCTCGCTGTAGGAGCACCATCTATAAGCCTCGTGCTCAGTCGAAAGTTTAACCTCAACTTCACAGTCAACCTCAACGCCAAAGCAAAAATCCTGCATTGACATCAGTACGCCCGACTTGGTCTCTTTGTATGTAAAATTATACTCCAGGTCGATTACCGCTTTTACGTCTTTTATGCCGGTCTCCTCTTCGACTTCTCGCATTACGGCGTCAACTAGCTTTTCGCCGGGAGTCACGCCTCCGCATACCGGTTGCCAGTACCCGCTTCGCTCAGGCGTACGCTTCAATATCAATACCTTGAAAATAGGATTTCTACAAAAAACAAATGCCTGAACATTAGTCCTCTCTGCCATAAAACCCCATCCTTATAACAATAGCCGCTATATATTATATCATTTTCATATGCCGCATATATGCAAAATAAATAAGCGTTGGCTTGACAATTATTTGTTGCCAGCGTTACAATTATGTGATACTTGTAGTTAAACCGTAGGTGCGCGAAATAAGGAATGATTTTTGATATTCAGCGTTTTTCGGTACACGACGGGCCGGGATACGCACCTCGGTTTTTTGGAAAGGCTGCCCGATGAGCTGCGAGTGGTGCCATAACCCTGAAGGACGCAAAAGAGTGCCTTTCTTCCACACTCTAAACCGTAAAAAATGCACCGTTTGTGGCAGCTGCGCTTCTGCTTGCATATATAGCGCGCTCACTAAAGCTTGAATGCTTTACAACCCATAAAAGGTAATTACCGAAGCGCAGCGCGACATGCCCTTTTATAAAACAGCGGCGGCGCGGTCACATTACCGGCGGCGAGCCTTTTTTGCAGTTTGATTTTCTCCTTGAAATGCATAACTTGCAAAATCCGGGGGACTGAGCGTCTGCATAAATGCGCGCAAAGCGCTGAAGCTTTACACATCAAACACACTGGTGTGTCGAACAAACCGATATTCGAAAACCTTTTGTCGATCGATTCGGCGGGCGCGCATATCGAGCTGCGCTGCCCGCTTATTCCCGAACGCAATACCCGCGAGGACTACTATCGGGGCATCGCCGCGCTGGCAAACCGGTTGACGAACGTGGTGTCAATAACGCTTTTGCCCTATCATCCACTTGGTATTGCCAAATGCAAAAACTTTGGATACGACTCCCCTATCCACGAAGCAAGTTTATGGATAAATCCAATGCCTAAAATGCGGCGGGATTTATACAAGCCCTAACCGATATAAAAGTACGGATACGATACAATAACAAATATATTGTAACGCCCTATAGCTTTACAGTCGATTAGCCTCAACATTGCCTTACTTTGCCACGCATAAAATTGCCAAATCCACGCCTTTAGTCGGTATTTTTGTATATAAATAATCAAAAAATTTTAAGTTAAATCATTATACACACCAAAGACACCGGCGATTCACATTTTTGCGATATCATAAAATTTGATTGTTTAAAATGGGGGAAAAGTTTTTTTAATAGAATTTTTGGAGGTATTTCAGCGCTGTATGGAAAAAGAAGCCCAAAAGTTAAAGTCAGCTTCGGAGCTACGCGCGCTGCGCGGGGTGTCTGGGCAAGCTGACGGCATCATCGCCGAGCTGTTCGACCCCGGGACGTTCGTCGAAACCGGAGTATATGTAAAGCGAACCTCGGAGCTCGTCCCGACCGAGGGCGCAAGTGAGTTTGAAGGCGTTATAACCGGCTACGGCGCAATCGACGGGCGCCTCGTCTTTGCATTTGTGCAGGACGTAGACCGCTGCCGAGGAGCCGTAACGGCAGCGCACGCGGACAAAATCTGCGCGCTGTACGACCTCGCCGCATCGAGCCGCGCGCCCATTATCGGGGTATTTTCAAGCTCGGGCGCGGTAGTGCTTGAAGGCGTAGATGTTTTAGCCGGATACGGCCGTATTATGAAAAAATGCGCATCTCTTAAAGGCGTGGTGCCTCAGGTTGCGATTGTCGACGGCATTTGCTCCGGCCTTTCGGCAACGCTGTGCTCGATGTTTGACTTTATTATAGCAAACGAGCGCGACGCACGCCTTTATATCGCGCCTCCCGCCATTTTAAAGGCTAAATTCAGCGTGGCTGAAGCCGGCGCAGTCAAGCCCAAAGTGCCTATCGTCGCGGCAGTCGACCTTTTCGCGCCCGACACTTCCGCCGCGGTAAGCACCGCCCGATCGCTGCTCGCTTACCTCCCCTCGAGCTGCTATGACGGCACCATCTGCGGCATGACCGGCGACGACCCCAACCGCTCTACCAACATCGATGTCAAGTCTGAAGATTACGACATGCGGCACGTCATTGCCGAGCTTGCCGACAATGGCGAGTTCTTTGAGCTGCAGGCTGACGCGTCACCCGAGATTTTGACCGGTTTTATCACCCTCAACGGACGAGCCGTCGCGCTTGTGGCAAACCAACCGGCAGTTGGCGGAGGGCTTCTGACAGCGGGCGCAGCAAAAAAAGCTGCAAAGCTTGTGAGCTTTGCAGCCGACTATAAAATCCCGCTGCTTACGCTCGTCGACTGCGGCGGGTTTGAGTACGCACCCGACAGCGAGTTTGCGCCATACACAAACCAGCTTGCAGAGCTGGCGCTCGCATATTCTTCGGGCAACAACGCCAAAGTAACAATAACGCTCGGCCGCTCATACGGCGCGCCGTTTACTTTGCTTGGCTCGAAAGCCCTCGGCGCCGATATAGCTTTTGCGCTAGACAGCGCAAAAATAAGCATTATGCCGCCTGAGTCGGCAGTCGAGTTTGTGTTCGATAAAGAAATCAAAGAGGCTGACGACCCTGCAGCGATGCGGGCAAAACTGCTTGCGGGCTGGAGCCACGTGCTTTCCTCGCCCGTGGCGGCGGCACGCAGCGGAGCGATTGACGACATCATAACTTCCGACGACCTCCGCCGCCGCGCCGCAGCAGCATTTGAGATGCTCGCGTTTAAGTCGGGAGGGAAAGCATGATTTCCCTATCCACAATTCTTTCTTTAGCCGCGAGCTCGGTCACGCAAAGCGACCTGCCGTTTGGCGAGCGCATGCTTATCGGCCTTGAGGTTTCCTTAATCGGGATTTTGACGGTTTTTGTCGTGCTGATTGTAATTTGGGGTGTCCTAGAGCTTTCGAGAATTGTATTCTCAGTATCAAACAAGCCAAAACAGCCCAAAATCAGCGAATCAGGCAAAGCCCCTGAAGCCGATCCGGCAAGCGAGGCTGACATAGTCGCGGCTATAACCGCCGCCATCGCGGCATACGAAGGCACAAGCCCATCGTCCCTGCGCGTCGTTAGGTTTACTCGTAAATAAATTTTTAGGCATGAAAGGACAAGACACCCATGAAAAAATACATTGTCACTGTAAATGGCGTAAGGTACGAAGTTGAGGTTGAAGAAGTTTCGGCAAGCGCACCCGCGGCGGCTCCCGCTCCAGCAGCAGCTCCTGCTGCCGCGCCTAAGCCCGCGGCGCCCGCAAAGCCTTCCGCCGAGGCTGCCCCTGCGGCTGCTCCCAAACCCGCGGCAGCCGGCACTACCGGCTCCGTCAAGATAACCGCGCCGATGCCGGGCACGATACTTAAAATCA
>Ga0134104_1002056_pt1 | contig 14892 bp, 10 predicted proteins | sample 15_3_2metaG_FD_94455 | JGI IMG/M metagenome (GOLD analysis project Ga0134104, IMG submission 94455) | Switchgrass degrading microbial communities from high solid loading bioreactors in New Hampshire, USA - 15_59_3.3_214_A2 metaG | ecosystem: Engineered > Bioreactor > Semi-continuous > Anaerobic...
AGGGGACGATTGGATGAGTATTCAGCGGGAGGAACCGATTATAAAAACACCGTATATATTCTGCTATTTTTTGGGTAACAATCCTCCGCATCGAGAATTTGCAAAACGTCTTCGAGAAGTTACTGGATTCAAAATTGTAGCTTTGACGCATTTGGATGAATATGTGAAATGTGATATGAACTATGCTGATGAAACACCATATGACATTGATCCTTCGGACTTTTTGAATTTAATTCGAAATGCATCATATGTTTGTACAGATTCGTTTCATTGCTCAGTATTTTCTATTTTGTATAAGCGAAAGTTTTTTGCTTTCCGTAGATATACACGAAATACAAAGCAGTCAACTAACAGTCGTCTGGATACATTGTTTAACTTAACAGGAATAAGTGGACGTATTATGAAGGGCGATGAAAATGTCAGAGACTGCTTTAATATGGAGATTGATTATGAAGAAGCTTATAAAAGATTAGATAAATTGAGAGAAGATTCTTATGCTTTCCTTGTTAAGTCACTTAATGGAAAGTAGTTTTATAAGCAAAGTTTAAAACATTATTATATGATTGAATGTGAAAGATTTATTTTGAATAATGCTTTTCTTATGCCTATTTTATTTAAAATAGATATGTAACAAATATAATAATGCAAACAGAATCTGTTTTAATTAATAAAACAGATGTACTACATTAAAGAATCATGGTTTTATCAAAAAACATTTAAGACTTAATTTTTAAACATTTTATCTAAATAATATGAGAAAGTATTAAGTACATTCTGGGAAAAGGATAGGAGATAAATAATATGAATAATGCTAAAATTAGTATAATAGTTCCGATATATAAAGTTCCAGAGCAGTATTTAAGAAAATGTATAGAAAGTGTTATGTCTCAAACATTGACAGATATTGAAATTTTATTAGTGGATGATGGTTCACCTGATAAATGTGGAAATATATGTGATGAATATGCGAAAAAAGACTCAAGAATAAAAGTTATACATAAAAAAAATGGTGGACTTTCATCTGCACGTAATGCAGGTTTTTTAGAAGCTACAGGCAAATGGATAATGTTTGTGGACGGAGATGACTGGATTGAGCCAGATATGTGTGAAACAATGTATAAGCTGGGAGAAGAAAAAAAAGTCCAGCTTGTTATGTGTGGTATAGTGAAGGAGTATAGCCACTCGACCTATAAATATAAGTTTTATTTGCAAGAAAACAAAATATATTCCGGTGATGAGTGTAAATGGCTGCAAGCACAACTATTAAATTATAATGGTAATATAGCAACGGCTTATAGTAAGTTGATTTCCAGGAAATTGCTTGTAGACAATAACATTTTACATGATGAAAATCTGAGACAGGGGGCAGAAGGATTAGAATTTAATCTTCGACTATTTGATAAACTTGAGAGTGCAGTGTTTATCGATAAGCCATTTTATCATTATATATATAATGATAAATCAATATCTGCATCTCATAATGAAGAAAATCATGAATATGTTGTTAAGTGTTTTGAGAAAATTAAGTATTTTATTGAGAATAGTAAAAATAAAAAAATGCTACTTTCATGGTTTAATAATAGACTTCTATATGTGATTATTACTACAGCAATTAGCGGTTATTTTAATCCGACAAATACGGAGTCTTATGCGGATAAAAAACGTAAATATGCAGCTTATTTGGAAAAGCCAATTATTAAAGAAGCATTAAAAACAAAAAATTTAGCTGGTCTTTCAATGCAGAGAAAAATTGTATTGTGGATGATAAAATATCGTATGTTTTGGATGTTGAATCTAATGGGGATTGTTAGAAAGTGGCAAAAGGAACATAAATAAAATATATTGAAAAAAGGATATAGTAAATTTTTAGATTTATTATGTAGAAGTAAAAGAAATTTTTGGGAGCATTATAGTTTTATCTGGTAAGAGAAGTTGAAATATTGTGAATGAAAAGAAACATTTTTTATAAATTTGATATATGCCTTTGGCACACAAGATATATCACTTATATTAAGTACTTTGATGTCATTAGTTGTTTCTAAGATAGTGGAGTATAAGAATTTGCCTATTAGCAACTTTTTTATTTTATATTAGGTGTGCAAACTTTTTTACATTTAGGAATTAATGATGGGGCATGTTTGAGATTATATGGAAAGAATATAAAGACTTAAGCTATTCAGAAGTTAGAACTAAAATAAAAGTTGTTGCTTTTCTACAAACTATTTTAATGCTATGAATATTACTTATTTCGTAAATATTCATAGATGATTTGAGTAGAAATTTTCAATTATTGTGAGCGCTATGTATGTTGATATATACGACTTTACCTGTTTGTTTGGTTTTATATTTCAAGCATAAATGAAGCAAAATATAATCAATGTCAGTTTTAATTGAGAGGGTATCATTTATACTTATAACAGATATACTACTTTTTACTAAAGCAAAATCCTTTAAAATAATTGTTGTTTTTTATTTATTAGGATAGATGTTAGCTTTATTCTATATAAGCTATAAAGGTAGAGAATTAGTTGTTGCAAATTATGCAAACTGTCTAGAGTATTTGTAACAATTGAATATGATATAATTGTAAGAATCAAACTTATGCTTGCTAGTATAGTAAGTGCCTTGGTTCTAGGCATTAGCCGTATGTTTGATGATATGGCGTTAAAAATAAAGGATTTTAGGGAAAATTTTTGCTTGCCTTTTCACTTACAAATTAATTTTTTATTATTTATATATAAGACAAGTAAGTAAGGTATTATTTCTTGTTTTTCGAAGGTCGACATCAGAACAATTAGTAAAGGTATATAATGTAATAAAATTATGCTTGGCAATGTTACTCTCAACGATATTACTATTCTATATACCTACAATGCTAATTTTGGCTATATAGTTACAAAAATATGAAGTCAGTTTAAGTTATATGGCATTGTTACTACCGCTATGTACATATAATTGCAAAATGTAATTACACTGCAATACTTATTTAAAGGTGTATAGAAAAGATTACTTGGAGTGAATATTTTTGCATTGTTTATAAGCTTAATTTTAATACTAGTTTCAAGTATATATTCTAAAAAGTATTTATTTTACAATTATTTGGCTAGCTATTGCGATCGCAATTAGAAAAGAATTGCTGCAGAAATTGATTTGGCAAAAATGTTGAATTTATGTGTTTGTATAAATTTAATTAAGGAAAGTTTATTAGCAATAATATTTGTCATGGTTACATGGTTTAGAAAATTTCATTTTCATTTGTTTTTCTTTTTTTGCAATATTTTGCATCTGTTTATAAGTGGAGAAAATATTAAAATGCTTAAATGCGCATTTTTAAAACAAAGAGTTTCATAGAGATCAAATATATTTCTTAATAAATAGAATAGTAATGAAGACGGTGGAGGGCGTTGATTTAAGATGGCTAATAAAAAAATTGCAATTATAACAATGCATAATGTTAAAAACTATGGTTCTGCATTACAAACTTTAGCAACTCAAAAAAAGTTTGAATCATTAGGTTATATTGTGGAAATTATTGATTTTGTACGACCAGATTTATCAGAAAAAAATATACTGAATACATATACAATGAAAGATTCCGGAATAAAAAAGAAAATAAAGCAATTAATTTATATACCTACAATGAAGAGATGGAATAAAGTTTTTAACTCATTTTTAAAAGAAAACATTAATTTATCTGAACACACATATTACACTAGCGAGGATTTTGAAAAATATCCGATTAAAGCTGATGTATTTTGTACTGGTAGCGATCAAGTATGGAATAGTAAATGGAATAAGGGATTTATTCCTCAATATTTTTTGGATTTTGCCCCAGAAAACTCGTTGAAAATATCGTATGCATCGAGTTTTGGGAAGGATAAGCTGGATGATTGGGAAAAAGATATGACTAAAAAATTATTGGAGAGATATTCTGCAATTTCAGTTAGAGAAATAAGTGGATTAGATATATTATCAGATTTAGGTATTTCATTTGGAAAATTTATAATAGATCCTACTCTAGCTATGCCATATGAGTTTTGGAAACAATACATAAAGCCTGTTAAAATTAAGGAACCTTATTTGCTTGTCTATCAATTGAATACTAATAAACAGTTTGATAATTATGTGAAGAAATTATCAAAAAGAAAAGGTCTCAAATTAGTGAGATTTTGTAGAAGGTATGACCAAGTGTTTCAAAGCGGAAAATCGCTGTTAATACCAGAAGTTACAGACTTTATTTCATATATAGCAAATGCTGAGCTAGTTGTAACTGATTCTTTCCATGCAACAGCTTTTTCAGCAAATCTAAATACAAATTTCATTGCTATATATCCACCGGAATTCAGTGGACGATTATCAAGTTTTTTATCTTTAGTGAAGCTTGAGTCTAGAAAGTTAGAATCATTTGAAGATTTTGATATTGCAGATAAAAAAATTGATTTTTCTGAAGTAAATAAGATATTAGAGAGAGAACGAGAAAAAGTTGACAATTATTTGAAAGAAGCTTTAATGAGTTTAAAAGAGAATAGAAGTGCTTATATTTGATGTAGTTCTATATTTATTTTAATAAATATAGAACTACATAATATCTTGTTAACAGATATATTGATATATTCTAATATATCAATATTAAGATTAATTCGAGTTTTAGGCATAAAATAAAGAGGTGTGATAATGTGCATAAAATAGTTCTTTATGAAGATAAGAAAGACTGTTGCGCTTGTAGTGCATGTATGAACATATGTCCAAAAAGCGCAATTAATATGGTAGAAGATGAATATGGTTTTTTATATCCAGAGATAAATGAAGGGCTTTGTGTTAGATGCGGTGCATGTTTAAAAGTGTGTGGATTTCAGAATAGTGAACTAAATAGTGTACCAATGAATACTTATGTAGCGGTAAGTAAAAATACTGATATTTTAAAGTCAGCGTCTGGAGGAGTATTTGCAAGTTTAGCAGATGCTGTTTTACGAGATGGTGGAATTGTATATGGTGCTTCTATGGAATATATAGATTCAAAGTTGGTGCCTATGCATATATCTGTAGAGAAGAAAGATGAGTTGCTAAAGTTACAGGGATCTAAGTATGTTCAGAGTAGTATAGGCATGATTTATTCAGAAATAAAGAAACATTTGAAGAGCGGTCGGCAGGTTTTATTTTCTGGTACACCATGCCAAGTAGATGGATTGAAATTTTTTTTAAAAGAACCATACGAGAACTTATTATTAGTAGATATAATTTGTCATGGCGTTCCAAGTTCAAAATTTTTTCAAGCATATATAGAATATATTGAAGAAAAGAAAAAATGTAAAGTTATTGATTATAAATTTAGAGATAAAACAATTGGGTGGGGACTCACGGGAAAAATAACGCTAGAAAACAAAGATGGAAAAATAAAACACAAAATATTTCATTGTCAAGAATCATCTTACTATACATTTTTTTTAAAAAGCTATACTTATCGTGAATGTTGTTATTACTGTAAGTATGCAAGTCCGAATAGAACAGGTGATATTACTATTGGGGATTATTGGGGGATAGAAAAAGAACATCCGGATTTATTACATTTAAATCCTAGAGTGATAGATAAATCTAAAGGAGTATCGTGTTTGATAGTAAATACATTAAAAGGAAAAAAAGGTTTAAAAAAATATGGTTCTGGTCTTCAGCTTTGGGAATCAAGCTTTGAAAAGGTTGCAAAAAAGAATAAGCAGCTAAATTACCCAAGTAATTTGGACGAAAAAAAGAGAAATTTAATTTTAAATTTATTTAAAGATAAAGGTTATTTTGCTGTAGACAAGTTGTTTTATAAGGAAGCAGGTATACATATATATAAGGCGAAAATTAAGAAAATAATAAAAAAGTTTATTAAAAGGTAAGTTTTGCTGAATAAATATAAGATTATATTTGTTTAGATTTTTATTTTGTCCTTCATAAATAATATATAAATCTAAAAATTTTTTGAATAGTCTATCTACGACACCAAATTTTAGTTTCTAGTAATTAACTAAAATTAAAGATAATATTATTTATCTTGTATTTTTTAAGAGTTGTAATAATTTTTTAGTAAAAATAGTGGATTGTTGTGAAAAGTATGATATAATACTTTTAGCTATAAAAGAAAGAGAAATTATATAGATTATTTTATTTGTTTTTTTATTTTATGGAAAAGGAAAGTATAGAGTTATTCAAATCATATACTAAGATTTTATAATTCAGATCAATAATTTATATAGCTTTTATTTTTGCTAAAGATTTAGGGATATTTGCGTATTTCTAGTCAATTATTTATTTATAATTTCTGTACTATCAAGGGGGAAAAATATGTACAAGTCTAACAAACTAGCTTATGCTAATTTAGGTCAATTCTTTCTTGATGTAATTTTTTTGATTCTGTCATATATTGTAGCATATCATATTTCTTCAAATTTAGATAAATTAAATAGAATTTCGGAATTTATATGGGTTCCTATTGTTTTTATACCTATATGGATATTGATTATGATGAGCCTTGATATGTACAATAAGACTACTTTTAATTATAATGACAGGATTATCAGAAATATTTTATTCTCTTCATTTGTTTCCGGAATGTTTCTTACCTTTGTAATGTTTTTCGTAAAAGAAACCATGTGCAGCAAAACTTTATTTGTAAACTTTATAATAACCACTGTTTTTATTACAGTTATTGAGAGAATGATATATATCTATTTCATCAATAAATTCCGCAGCATTAATGCTGCAAACGTAATTTTCGTGGGAGTACCTGAAAAAGCTTTGGAATATGCTTATTATATTAGAAAAACGAATGTAAAAATTAACGTAATAGGTTATGTTAGCATTTATAACAACAAGCCTTTCAAAAGTAAAAAAACCCTGGGATATATAGATGATTTAGAAAATATATTAAAAAGCAATCCTGTAGATCAGGTAATTTTTACATTACCTACAGGTTATGCCGGTGAGTTCGGAAAATATGTACATCTGTGCGAAGAGATGGGGATAACAGTTAAAATGGTTGTTGACTTATATGATTTAAAGATAGCAAAGACTTATATGGAATACATAGGTACTTTACCGGTAATTACTTTCCATTCTGTAAGTGTAAATACTTTTGAACTTGCAATGAAGAGATTAATAGACATTGTAGGTGCAATTATTGGTCTTATTATTACAGGAATTGCATCAATATTTATAGTCCCTGCAATTAAACTGACTTCTCCGGGACCTGCTATTTTTACTCAGGAAAGAGTTGGGCTAAACGGTAGAATTTTTAAGATATATAAGTTCAGGACAATGTATATAGATGCGGAAGAACGAAAAAAAGAACTTATGGAACAAAATGAGGTATGCGGTGGATTAATGTTTAAAATAAAGTCCGATCCTAGAGTTACGAAAGTTTGTAAGTTTTTGAGAAAGACAAGCCTTGACGAGCTACCGCAATTTTTTAATGTATTAAAAGGAGATATGAGTCTTGTAGGAACACGACCACCTACAATTGATGAAGTAAGTAAATATGAAAATTATCATAGAAGGAGAATAAGTTTCAAGCCTGGTCTTACTGGGATGTGGCAGGTAAATGGAAGAAGCAATATAACGGACTTTGAAGAAGTTGTAAGTTTAGATACTCAATACATAGATGAATGGTCATTATGGCTGGATATTAAAATAATTTTGAAAACTATATTGGTTGTATTAAAAGGAAAAGATGCTTACTAAATTCATATATTTTATTTTAGTAAATGAATTTAGAATTTGTTTGATATAATTACCTTTGTTTTTTATTATCAAAGTAAAGGTTTTTTTTTGAAAAATATTATTTTTGCAAACTTTTATTGGTTTTAATATAATAAAATAGACAAAATAAACCATATATAATTGACATTAGATATAAGTAAAAATATAATACTAGTAGTTATATATGAGAAATTTTGTCAACAAAAAATCAATATATTAGAGAGGGGAGTTTATTTATTAATTGAATATGGAAGCTATGAAAAAGAAAAGAAGAATTATTGCTATTATAGTTTCTTTACTTATACCAATTACTTTTTATATAGGGGACTTTTATTTTACATCTAAAATACATCATTTTGAAAAATATAAGACTGTTGAACCAACTGAAAAAGAGTACGGGCATACATTATACAAATGTAAGCATTGCGGTATGATAAAGAGTGATAATTATGTTGAACCGACAAGCTACTTAATGCCTAATATTGTAATTAATGAGGTATGTGGCGCTAATGATAGCCTTTTGCCTGATGAAAATGGTGATTGTTTTGATTGGATAGAGTTATATAATCCTACTGATAGAACTATCAATTTATTGGGATTTGGATTATCAGATAAAAAGACTGATTTATTTAAATATACCTTTGGAGATGTTGAAATTAAACCAAAGGGGTATTTAGTTGTATATGCAGTTGGAGATGAAGTTTTAGAAAGCTTTGATACAAATATATTATATGCTAATTTTAAGTTGACTTCAAAAGGCGAATCTATATATCTTACACTTCCTACTGGAAAAATTATAGATAGAATAACTTACCCAGAATTAAAAGGTAATGAATCTTATAGCAGATTTGAAGTAAATAATGAAGTTGTTTATAAAATTACTAAAGGAACTCCGTTGGAAGAAAATAAAGAATTTGTTACTGTTAAACCTCCTGTTTTTTCTGCCAATTCTGGGTTTTATAGTAATCCGTTTATGTTATATTTGGAATCTGAGTCTGATACAGAGATATATTATACTCTAGATAGTACAGAACCGAATAAAAATTCAATAAAGTATGAAGGACCTATTTTAGTAAAAGATGCGACTCCTAATGAGAATGTTTATCGGATGAAAAAAGATACAACTATTTATAAAGAAAAGTTTCCAAATGAATTAGTTGATAAAGCAACTATTATAAGGGCAATTGCTTATGACAAAGATGGTAATAGTAGTGAGATTGTAACAAAAAGTTATTTTGTAGGATTAGATAAATATAAGAATACTAATGTGATTTCTCTAGTTACAGAACCAGATAATTTATTTGATGAAGAGAAAGGTATTTATGTTAAAGGGATTGATTATAAGGAATGGGAACTTGGTAAAAAAGAAGGCGAAGCACCTTTTTTGAATTGGAAAAATAGAGGATTTCTTTGGGAGAGGCCCGCAGAAATCAGTTATTTTGATAAAGGGAATTTAGTTCTTGAACAAAAGCTTGGCATAAGAATACGAGGTGCTGGTTCTCGAAACTTTCAACAAAAAAGTTTTAATGTGTTTGCAAGGAAATTTTATGATGGTAATAATAGGTTATTGACTCCATTATTTAATGAGCTATCTTTCCAAAAATCATTTATTTTACGTGCATGTAACTATAAAGAGGGCTTTTTGCAAAGTTTAGTTTCTAACCGTAGTATATCAACGCAAAAGTCAAAACCATGTATTCTTTTTATAGATGGTGAATACTGGGGTGAATATCATATATTAGAGAGGTACAGTACTCACTATTTAGAAGAGCATTTTAAAATAAATAAAGATAATGTTAGTATTATAAAAGGTGAAGCACTTGAATCTGGGGAAAAGAGTAGTTTGGATGATTATAAGAATCTATTGTTTTTTATAAAAATTATGATATGTCAGTACAACAAAACTATAATTATGTATGTGAGAGAGTTGATATTCAAAGTTTAATTGATTTCTATTGTACTAATATTTATCTAAATAATGTTGATTTTTCGTATATAAAAAATACCCAAATTTGGAGAACTGAAACAAAGTCTAGTAATCTATATGAAGATGGCAAATGGCGATGGATGTTGTTTGATTTGGATTTTTGTATAGATAAAAAAGAAAAAGGGGTTAGATATACTTACGATTTTAATACATTTAAAGAGGATTTTCCATACACATATGGAATTTACGAAGACCCTTTTATAACTAATTTAATGAAAAACGAAGATTTTTGTAAACAATTTGTAAATACATTTATGGATCTTGCAAATTTTAATTTCAATAAAGATGTGGTAATAGAAAAGTTATATAAAGTGACAGATAAACCTGACGATTCAATGATAGAGTTTTTTGAAAAAAGATTTGAATACATTACCAAATATATGGCAGAATTCTTTAAATTAAAAGGTAAATTGACTAATGTAACATTAAATATCACTACTCCTGAACAAGGCACTATTAAGTTAAATACATTACATGATAACATTAAAAATGGCCAATGGATCGGCAAATATTTTACCGATTACGAAATAAATGTTACAGCAATTCCTAAAGAAGGATATTCTTTTGCTGGTTGGAAGATAGAAGGGGCAGAAATTGTTGGAGACAAGAATTCTCAATCTATATCTGTTAAGCTTATTGACAATCAGAATTGCACTATTGAGGCAATATTCAATAAAAAATAAAGGTAGAAGGGGAGAGAAAAGAAAGTGATAAATAGAAAACTAGTTTTAATTACAAGTATTTTAATGGCTTTAGTCTTAGTAGGATGTAGTGAAAAGAAGCAAGAGGTAGTGCAACCTAGTGAAGTTGTTCCGGGAGCAGTTAATGCAAAAATAGTATTTGATAATGATAAAGTGAATGCTGATAATATTGATGGATTAACTGTTGGTGATAGAGAAGTAAAGATTACAAAACCAGGGTCTTATACGTTTAGCGGAACTTGGAATGATGGACAGATATTAGTTGATGTGGGCAAAGAATCAGAAGCTATATTAGTGTTAGATGGAGTAAACATAACAAATACAAAATCAGCTCCAATATACATAAAAAGTGCTGAAAAAGTAAAAATTGAATTGGCTGATGGAAAAGAAAATGTTTTGACCGATGCTGAATTCTATGAATTTGAGAACCCTCAGGATAATAAACCTAATGCCTGTATTTATAGCAGAGATGATATCACTATAAAGGGTAATGGAAGTTAGATAGTTAATGCAAATTACAATAATGGTATTGGGACAAGCAATGATTTAAAAATAACCGGTGGAAATATTACTGTTAAAGCTTTTAATAACGGATTAAAAGGTAATGACAGTGTGACTATAAGTGGCGGTAATATTAATATAACTGCAGAAGCTGATGGAATTAAGGTAGATAATACAGAGAAAGCTCATAAAGGTTTTGTAAATATAACCGGAGGTAGGATAAAGATTAAGGCAAAAGATGATGGAATAGACAGTACAAGAAGTGTTACTGTTAACAATGCAGATGTTAAAGTAAGTGTTGGTGGACAGGATGTAAAGTGTGAAGGTATTATGAGTATAGCTGAGGGTTGTATTAGTGCGTTAGAGTCTGAATAATGAATAATTTGATAAAATAAACAATTCGAATTCTATAGGAAGAAAAAGCAGTTAATGCTGACCATATCAATATTTATCGTTATAGCATTATTTGTCGGATTCCTGCACTTTTTTACTATTGCACATCAATGATAAATTAGTCTGTAAAAAGGTATTTATATGACGAAAGTATTAATTTTTCAATGTTCAGATGTATTTTACAAATACGTAATTTGGGTATATAATTTATAGTATATAATTTTATTATGAACTTTATCTCGTAAATAAAGCATGCTTATTCAATTTTGGAAAGTTATGTGATTATGTTGAGTTTATAACTGCATGTTAAATATTGAAAGAACTTCGGAAAGATATTTATTTAACAATGATGATGAAGCATATAGCTTGTTAAAATAAGATTATAAATAATTTTATTACAAAAGATGAATTGAAAATTCATGTTGAAAGTAGTAATTTAAATAATGTATATGTAAAGTATATAGTCAATTTACTAGATAATATAGATATATGACTTAAAGAACAGAATGGAAGAGAGGCACTTGTTGATGAATAATCGCTGGGGGTCACGTTATCTGTCAATATGGAAAATATAGAGGATCTTTTGTAGCTTGTCGGTTTTGGTAAGTGAAAAAGTAGATTTATGTCTATTTTATAAAAAAGTTGATGAAAGGAAGAAAAATATTTAAAAATTGGATCCAGACATAAATGTACTTTAAATTCCTCTCATGAAGTAATCTGAAGAAAATATGCTGATAAATCTGTGCAATAGCGAATATTATATTGAGATTTTTTATGGGTTTTTTAGAGGTGAAAAAATACATAAGTCAAGTTAGTTTAGTTAATGTATTGTTTGTGTAAGCTAAGCAAAACAGCAAATAAAGTGAGGTGGGGAGTTTTGTTAAAGATTGCTGTCGCCGGAACAGGATATGTAGGTTTGTCAATTGCAGTTTTATTGGCACAAAAAAATCAAGTTACAGCAGTAGATGTAATTGAAGAAAAAGTAAATAAAATTAATAACAAAATTTCACCGATTGTTGACAAAGAAATTGAAGAATATTTAGCAACTCGCAAATTAAATCTTAAAGCGACAACTGATGGAGATAGTGCATACAAGGACGCTGATTACGTTATTATCTCCACACCAACCAATTATGATCCGGTTAAGAATTATTTTGATACATCTTCAGTAGAGAGTGTTTTAAAGCAGGTAATGAAAATAAATCAAAATGCGATTATGGTTATAAAATCTACGGTACCTGTTGGATATACAAAGAAAATTCGAGAAGAATTAGGATCGAATAATATTTTTTTCAGCCCTGAATTTTTAAGAGAAGGACGTGCTTTGTACGATAACCTTTATCCAAGCAGAATTATTGTAGGTGCACCTCAAGATGATAAACGATTGGTAGAAAAGGCAAAGGAATTTGCAGCACTTTTGGTTGATGGTGCAATCAAAAAAGATATTCCAATTCTATTTACTGATTTAACTGAAGCAGAAGCTATAAAACTTTTTGCAAATACATATTTGGCGCTACGTATAGCTTATTTTAATGAGCTGGATACATATGCTGAAATGAGAGGGCTTAATACTAAACAAATTATTGAAGGAATTGGATTAGACCCACGCATTGGCAATCATTATAATAATCCATCTTTTGGTTATGGAGGGTATTGCTTACCAAAAGATACAAAACAATTATTGGCAAATTATAACGATGTTCCGCAAAACATTATGAAAGCTATTGTTGATGCTAATAGGACGAGAAAAGATTTTATTGCAAGCCGTGTATTGGAGAAAGCGGGTTATTACTCGTATGATGAAAATATCGACTATGATGCAAAACGTGAAAAAAAAGTTGTAATTGGTGTCTATCGCTTAACTATGAAAACAGATAGTGATAACTTCCGTCACAGTTCAATACAAGGAGTTATGAAACGTATAAAAGCTAAGGGTGCAACTGTTATTATTTACGAACCAAATTTAAAAGATGGAGATACTTTTTTTGGTAGCCTTGTGGTTAATGATTTGGAAAAATTCAAATTACAAAGCAATGTTATTATCGCAAATAGGTATGATGCTTGCTTAGATGATGTTAAGGAAAAAGTATATACAAGAGATATTTTTGGAAGAGACTGACATGGGAAAATTAAATGAAAGAAAGACAAAAATTATTTTATGAATTTGAAGCAATGGATAGAGGTATCTTCACATATATTGTTCAATAAATAAATTTATGAAAATGGAAATGGTAGGAATCACGAAAGATTCAAGCGTGATAGTCAAATAGAAAAGTATTATATGTTAGAAGAAAGAGGAAGTGACATTGATTAAAATTGTTGATAAAGTTGAATGTTGTGGTTGCGGTTCATGTGCTAATGCATGCCCATCACGTTGTGTAAAAATGAAAGAAGATGAAGAAGGTTTTTTATACCCTATTGTTGATGATTTTGACAAGTGTATAAGATGTAATATTTGCAGTAAAGTATGTCCAGTAAAAAATCTAAAAAAAGAAGAACCTTTTGTTCAAAAGGGATATTTAGTACAACACTGTGATGAGCAAATCCGTAAGGAGAGTACTGCAGGAGGAGCTTTTACTGCTATAGCTCAATATGTCATTGAATGTGGTGGAATAGTTTTTGGAGCTGCATACGATGATCAGTTACAAGTTGTACATATGGCTGCTGAAGATATAGAATCACTTAAGAAATTCCGTAACAGCAAATACGTACAAAGTAATACAAAATATACATATCGAGAAGCAGAGCAGTATTTAAAAGAGGGAAGATTGGTATGTTATAGCGGAACTCCTTGTCAAATAGAAGGATTAAAGGCATATTTAAGAAGAGAATATGATAATTTGATTACTGTTGATGTAGTATGTCATGCTGTACCTTCTCCGTTAATTTGGAATAAATATTTAGAAATGCAAAAGGAGAAACTTGGTAAAAAAATTGCTAACATTCGTTTTAGGGATAAGTATTACGGATACAAATATTCTGCCATGGTAATCACAGGAGAGAATAATCAGGAGTTGTATGCAAGAGGTGTCGATTCCGATCAGATGTTGCGAGCTTTTTTTTCAAATATTTGTGATCGACCATCATGTTATAATTGTTCATTTAAGAAAAGATATAGAGTAAGTGATTTTACAATTTGGGATTGTTTTACTGTTTATAATTTTAGTAAGGAACTTGATGATGATAAAGGTACAACACGAGTTTTAATTCATTCTTCTAAAGGTCAAGAAGTATTCGAGAAAATAAAAAGTCGTCTTCGATATTTGGAAGTATCGCCTGGAAAATTGACAGACGGAGTTAAAGAAATGTTTCAATCTGTTGATATGAACCCTAAAAGACAGCAATTTTTTTCTGATGCAAAAACAAAATCCGGAAAAGAATTGTTTGAAGAATATTTTCCATGTTCCATGAAGGTAGTAGCGGAACGCTTTATACGTGTCTTTTGTGCTAAAACTGGTATATATTCTGCAATGAAGAGAGTATATAAGGCAATTGTAAAGAAATAGGGAGGATTATGAGATGGAACCGCTACTTACTATAATAGTTCCAGTTTATAAAATAAAAGAAGAATAC
>Ga0134104_1002061_pt1 | contig 14856 bp, 7 predicted proteins | sample 15_3_2metaG_FD_94455 | JGI IMG/M metagenome (GOLD analysis project Ga0134104, IMG submission 94455) | Switchgrass degrading microbial communities from high solid loading bioreactors in New Hampshire, USA - 15_59_3.3_214_A2 metaG | ecosystem: Engineered > Bioreactor > Semi-continuous > Anaerobic >...
AGGAGAAGAAGGAGAGATCCTGTATTCCCATTATTCCAGAAACGAAGGCAATCCCGTCGGAAAACTGGTTTCTATTTTGAAGGACCTTTACGATAAAATTCCCGAGGGGACAAGCATTGTGAAATCCACCGTCACCGGATACGGGGAAGCCCTTATAAAGGCGGCTCTTCATGTGGATCTCGGTGTGATAGAAACCGTCGCTCATTATAAGGCCGCCAGGTTCTTTTTGCCGGATGTGGACTTTATCCTGGATATCGGTGGCCAGGATATGAAATGCTTGAGAATAAAAGACGGTGCCATAACCCATATTCTGTTAAACGAAGCATGTTCTTCAGGATGCGGTTCTTTTCTTGAAAGTTTCGCATCATCGTTGAACATTCCAATAGAGGAATTTGCAAAACAGGGATTGTTTGCCGAAGCCCCTGTGGATTTGGGAACCAAATGTACGGTTTTTATGAATTCCAAGGTAAAGCAGGCTCAGAAAGAAGGAGTCCGTATTTCAGATCTGTCGGCAGGCCTGGCTTATTCCGTCATAAAAAACGCTTTGTATAAGGTTATCAAAGCCAGGAAAGAAGAGGATTTGGGGCGGAATATAGTGGTGCAGGGCGGAACCTTTTATAACGATGCCGTACTGCGGGCTATAGAGCAAATACTGGGAAGAAATGTGGTCCGTCCCGAGATCGCGGGACTTATGGGTGCTTACGGAGCGGCACTTTATGCAAAGGAGCATGAAGAACAGGGGAGTATTAGTTCCATACTTTCAAAAAAAGCCATGGATAATTTTACACTCACTTCATCTGTGAAAAGATGTGGCGGGTGTTCCAATAACTGTTTGCTTACAATTAATATTTTTCCCGATGGCAAAAGATACGTAAGCGGAAACAGGTGTGAAAAAGGAAGCGGCGAGGTTGGCGACGAAGAAGAAAAGCTGCCCAACCTGTATGATTATAAATACGAAAGGACATTTAATTATCAGCCTTTGCCTTTATCTGAAGCCCGCCGGGGTGTTATAGGTATACCCCGCGTGCTGAACATGTATGAAAATTATCCTTTTTGGTTTACTTTGCTTACCAAATTGGGCTTCAGGGTTGTTCTGTCACCTGCCTCGGACAAAAGGATTTTTGAAAAGGGGCTGGAGACAATCCCTTCTGAATCGGCCTGCTACCCTGCCAAGTTGTGTCACGGTCATATATTAAGTTTAATAGAACAGGGCGTTGATACCATATTTTATCCGTCGATCGTATATGAGAAGAAGGAATACCCCAAAGTCAGCAATCATTATAACTGCCCGATAGTTATATCTTATCCGGAAGTGGTGAGAAATAACATAGATGAGATAAAAAACGGGCAGGTAACATTTATTTCTCCATTTTTGTCCCTTGATAATGAAAAAGTTCTTATAAAAAGGATAGCGGAGGAGTTCAGGGATTTCGGAGTTACGGAAAAAGAGGCTGAAGAAGCGGTTTATGCGGCAGTAAAAGAAAGGGAAAAGTATAAAAACGATATAAGGCGAATGGGGGAGGAAACCTTAGATTACATCAGAAAGCACAACAGGAAAGGCATAATCCTTTGCGGAAAACCTTATCATGTCGATCCGGAGATTAATCACGGAATTGCCAAATTAATTCAGTCTTACGGGCTGGCGGTGCTGACGGAAGACAGTATTGCCCATCTTAAGGATATTAATTTTGAGCTGCGGGTGGTTGATCAGTGGACCTATAATTCCAGGCTTTACAGGGCGGCTTATCTGGCTTCCAGGGAACCCAATCTCGAACTGGTGCAGCTTAATTCTTTCGGATGCGGCCTTGATGCGGTGACATCCGATCAGATCGAGGAAATACTGGCCGGTGCGGGAAAAATGTATACCATTATAAAAATTGATGAAGGAAATAACCTGGGGGCCGCAAAAATAAGAATCCGTTCCCTTCTTGCCGCCATGGAGGAAAGGGACAGATACGGCATCCGGCTTGCAGGGAAAGAAATTTCATACAAAAGGCCATTGTTTACAAAAGCCATGAGAAGCACCCACACCATACTGGCTCCCCAGATGGCTCCAATTCATTTTGAGCTGGTAAAGGAAGCTGCCAGGGTAAGCGGCTACAGGTTCGAAATATTGCCGGCTCTTGATAGGGAAGCCGTGGATGAAGGTTTAAAATATGTCAACAATGATGCCTGTTATCCGGCCATAATAATGGTCGGGCAGATTGTCAAGGCTTTAAAATCCGGCTTATACGATATAAACAATACTTCCGTAATATTGACCCAAAGCGGCGGAGGCTGCAGGGCCACCAATTATTTTGCCTTGCTGAAGCTCGGGCTTAAGCAGGCGGGCTTTTCCGACATACCTCTCATATCGGTCAATACCGTTGGGCTGGAAAAACAGCCGGGGTTTAAGTATTCTTACGGCCTTTTAAACCGTGCCCTGCTGGCTCTGCTTTACGGAGACCTGTTTATGAGACTTCTTTACAGGACAAGGCCTTACGAGCGTTTTCCCGGTTCCGCCAATCTGTTACTGGAAAAATGGATGGAGGCCGCAAAAGACAACGTAAGAGACGGTTCTTTCGTAAGATTTAGGTCGAATGTAAAATCCATTGTAAGAGAATTTGACCGTTTGGAAACAAAAAATATCAAAAAGCCGAGGGTTGGAGTGGTAGGTGAAATCCTTGTCAAATACCACCCGACAGCCAACAACGACATCGTAAACATTATAGAACGGGAAGGAGCTGAGGCTGTTGTACCCGATCTTATGGATTATTTCTTATATTCTGCTTTTAATGCACGATTCAGGCACAGATATCTTGCCGGGAAGAAATTAAACGTAATATTTGGAAACTTTGTGATCGGTTATATAGAGGCCTATCGCCGGATTATCCGCAATGAACTTAATAAAAGCAAGCGATTTACTCCTCCCACACCGATAGAAGAACTGGCCGGGATGGCCTCCCGCGTGCTTTCCTTAGGGAACCAGACCGGGGAGGGATGGCTGGTTACCGCCGAAATGATTGAATTCATAGAACAGGGTATCAATAATATACTCTGTGTCCAGCCTCTGGCATGCCTGCCCAACCATGTGACCGGCAAGGGAATGATAAAGCCGGTCAAGGAATTATATCCCTTTGCCAATATAGTACCCATAGATTACGATCCCGGTATCTCCCAGGTGAACCAACTTAACAGAATCAAATTGATGCTTTCCAACGCTTCCGAATAAGGTGCCAGACACTGTAAACAAATTGTGAACTTTGTTCACAATTTGTTTACAGTGCCTGGTACCTGATATTTTCTTGACAATATTTTCAGACGGGTGCTAGTATTATATTCATGAGTTTCATATCAACCACGGAGGAATTGCCTTGAAGAAAATATTTACATATTTAAAACCGTATTATCCGAAGATGCTTGTCGGATTGGTTATAAAGATATCGGGTACATTCATGGATCTGGGGTTGCCGTGGGTTCTGGCATATATTCTGGACGATGTTATTCCGACGAAAAAAATTTCTTTGATATTATGGTGGGGAGCCGTAATGATACTTTTATCGATCGGTGCCAGAACCTTCAACATACTGGCTAACCGTATGGCGTCAAAGGTTGCCAGTGATGCCACCGAAGCCCTGCGTCATGATCTGTTTCAAAAGATCTTAAGTCTTTCAGGCAGGCAACTCAATTATTTTACAATCCCTTCCCTGGAATCCCGATTGACAACTGATACATATAATATCCATAATATGATAGGCATGATGCAAAGGATTGGTGTCAGGGCGCCGATTATTCTTGTCGGAGGAATTATTATTACCAGTACGCTGGAACCCGTACTGACCCTGATTCTTGTAGGGGTATTTCCTTTTATGGCTTTGATTGTATATGTCGTATCGAAGAAAGGAATTCCTTTATATACAAACCTTCAGGAAACAGCGGACAAAATGGTGAGGGTTGTTCGTGAGAATATAACCGGTGTAAGGGTTATTAAGGCCCTGTCAAAGACCGGGTATGAGAAAAACAGGTTTAATAATGTCAATAAAGAAGTGGTGGACAAGGAACTGAAAGCCGGAACAGTTATGGCGGTTACAAATCCGGCTATGAATTTTCTTCTGAATATGGGTTTGACTCTGGTTGTCATAGTGGGAGCTTTCAGAGTAAACAGCGGTGCTTCCGAACCGGGGAAAATAGTGGCATTTTTGTCTTACTTTATGATGATGCTTCATGCCGTAATGGCTGTTACCCGTATTTTTATTATGATTTCCAAAGCAAGCGCTTCGGCCGTGAGAATATCGGAAGTTATGGATGCCGAGGAAGATTTGAAGGAAATGAATATAGAACCGGTTGTTTCGGAATATCATATTGAATTTGATAACGTAAGTTTTTCGTACAGCAAGGAACCTTTTATAAAGGATATAAGTTTCGGCATTAAAAAAGGCGAAAGTCTCGGTATTATCGGTTCCACCGGTTCGGGAAAAACCACCCTGGTGCATTTACTGATGCGTTTTTATGATGTGGACAAAGGCAGTATAAGAATCAACGGCCGGGATATCAGAAGTATCGATAAGAAGACTCTGAGAAGCAAATTCGGCGTGGCATTCCAGAATGACGTGTTATTTGCCGACAGTATATATGAGAATATTAATCTGGGCAGGGGAATTCCAAGGGAAGATGCCATAAAAGCTGCAGAGGATGCCCAGGCCATTTCATTTATAATGAATAAGGAAAATAAACTGGACTATAAACTGGCGATTAAAGGCAGCAATTTAAGCGGAGGACAAAAACAGAGGCTGCTGATTGCGAGAGCCCTGGCCGGCAAACCGGAAATATTGATACTGGACGATTCATCCAGCGCTTTGGATTATAAAACAGATTCCATGCTCAGAAAGTCGATAAGAAATAATTATAAGGATACTACAAGTATTATTATAGCCCAAAGAATAAGTTCGGTAATGAAACTTGACAAGATTCTGGTGATGGAAGACGGACATATGGCGGGCTACGGTAATCATGAAGAATTGCTTAAAAACTGTCACGTTTATCAGGAAATCTACCAGTCTCAGTTCGGACAGTAAATGAAAATCAGGTGAGGTGTAGCTAATGGTAGCAAATCCGCAGGCAGGAAGACCAAAAATAAGTGACAAGACGGATAAACCGAGGGATACGGGATATGTTTTAAAGAGACTTTGGCATTATGTATCCCATTATAAATTGTATCTGATAACGGCCATAGTTCTTACTATGTGCAGCAATATTCTGGCATTGGTAGGCCCGATGCTGTCGGGATTTGCCATAGATGCCATTGAACCGGGAAAAGGCAGGGTGGTTTTTAAGACCGTATTTTATTATGCCGGATGGATGATAGCATTTTATGTGGTATCTTCGGTTCTTTCATATATTCTGTCTGTTTTAATGATTCGGTTCAGTCAAAAGATAATTCATAAAATGAGAGAAGATTTGTTTACCCGCCTTGTGGAACTTCCCGTAAGTTTCTTTGACAGAAACCAGGTAGGGGATATAATCAGTAAATTTTCTTACGATATCGATACCGTCAACACTTCTCTGTCGTCGGATTTGATTCAGATTTGCACAAGTTTTATTACGGTCATCGGGTCCTTTGTTATGATGGTCATCATATCTCCGACTTTGGTACTGGTCATGCTGGTTACTATCCCAATGTCATTGCTTTATACAAGGTATATGGCAAAAAAGGTGCGCCCACTGTTCAGAACCCGTTCCAGAAAACTGGGCGAGCTGAACGGATTCGTCGAAGAGATGGTATCAGGACAAATGACCATAAAAGCATATGCCGCAGAAGATTCGGTCATGGAGAAATTTGACCGGATAAACAAGGAGACGGTCGGTGCTTATTATCAGGCTGAATATTACGGAAGTATGACCGGTCCGACGGTAAACTTTATAAATAATCTTTCCCTGTCCCTTATAACAGTAATGGGGGCGGTTTTATATCTTTTCGGGAAAATGACGCTGGGAAATATATCGTCCTTTGTCCAGTACAGTAGAAAGTTTTCGGGCCCCATAAATGAGATGGCCAACATTATAAGCGAACTTCAGTCCGCAATGGCGGCTGCCGAAAGGGTATTTAAGCTGATGGATGAGATACCTGAACCGGCCGATAAGGAAAATGCGGCTGAACTGACGGATGTCAAGGGAGACGTTAGGCTGGAAGGAGTTTCCTTCGGATATCTTCCGGAAAAACCCGTTATAAATAATCTGTTTTTCCATGCAAGGCCGGGGTGTCTTACCGCCATCGTAGGTCCGACAGGTGCGGGAAAAACGACGATTATCAACCTGCTTATGAGATTTTACGATATATGGGGCGGCAATATATGGGTTGACGAAAATGAGATCAGGGACATAAAAAGAAACAGCCTCCGCAAGTCTTATGCCATGGTTTTGCAGGATACATGGCTGTTTTCAGGGACCATTTTCGATAATATTGCTTACGGAAAAGAGAATGCCACCATGGACGAAGTGGTGGCGGCAGCCAAAACGGCAGGGATCCATTCATACATCATGCGCCTTCCGGACGGCTACAATACCGTTATAAATGAAGACGGCATAAACATTTCCAAAGGCCAGAAACAGCTTCTTACCATAGCCAGAGCCATGCTGATGGACGCAAAGATGCTTATACTGGATGAAGCCACCTCAAACGTGGATACAAGAACCGAAATCAAGATACAAAAGGCCATGAGAAAACTCATGGAGAATAAAACCTGTTTTGTAATAGCTCACAGACTGTCAACCATTCAGGGAGCCGATAACATCCTCGTGGTTGATCAGGGAGACGTGGTCGAGCAGGGAACCCATAAGGAGCTTATGGATAAGAAGGGATTTTATTATAAACTGTATATTTCACAGTTCGAATAATTTGGTGTCAGGTACTGTTAACAAATTGTGAACAGCAAGTTCACAATTTGTTAACGGTACCTGACACCATTTCGAAAAATCCGGGAAACGATATATTCACACATTCAGGATTGAGAATCTCGGTTTCCCCGTCGGCCGTCAGTCCGGCAACGGAAAAAGCCATGGCAATCCGGTGATCGAGTTTGGGATCGATGACGGCTCCGTGAAGCGGTTTTCCGCCGTTAATGACCATACCGTCTTCGGTGGCATATATGTCCGCACCCATGGCGGAAAGATTTCTGACCGTAGTTTCGATCCTGTTGGATTCTTTGACTTTCAGTTCTCCGGCATCTTTTATGACCGTTTTTCCTTCAGCAAAGCAGGCCAGTACCGCAATAACCGGGATTTCGTCAATCAGTGCGGGGATGATGTCACCTCCGATTTCGATGCCTTTTAAATTGCTGTGCCTAACGAGAATGTCGGCATAAGGTTCTCCGCCGTCTTCTTTGACATTGATCAGTTCTATATCGGCTCCCATCATAGTACATACCTTGAGTATTCCGTCGCGGGTGGGATTAATTCCCACATTTTCTATCAGTATTTCGGAATGGGGTACTGTTAAGGCTGCCGCAATCAGATAAGCGGCGGAAGAAATATCCCCGGGAATATTTATCTTTCTTCCTGTAAGCGAAGGGCGCGGTTTTATGCTAACCGTATTACCGGCTGCTTTTACATCCGCACCGAAATATGAGAGCATGAGTTCCGTGTGGTTTCTTGATAAGGCAGGTTCGGTAACGGAAGTTTCCCCATCCGCATAAAGTCCGGCAAGAAGCAGGCAGGATTTGACCTGGGCCGACGCTATGGGAGAATTATAGTGTATGCCTTTCAGCCTGTGATTTTTCGGCCCGTTAATCCGCAGCGGGGCACAATCATTGTGGTTTATGCTTTCTATATCCGCTTCCATTTGCTTTAAAGGAACAAGAATTCTTCCCATGGGCCGTTTTTTTATGGAAGCATCGCCGGTTATAAGGGAAGAAAATGTTTGACCGCATAAAATACCGGACAATAGCCGGATTGTGGTTCCGCTGTTGCCCACATACAGGCTGTCTTTCGGCGGCTTTAGGCCGTCCAAACCATTGCCGTATACGGTAACCCTTTTCTTTTCCGTATCCTGTTCTATATGAATTCCCATCTTGCGAAAACATGAGATTGTCGAAAGGCAGTCGTCACCCATTAAAAAATTGTTTATTTCGGTTTTTCCCCGGGCCAGGGCTCCAAGCATGACCGCCCGGTGGGATATGGATTTGTCTCCCGGAATTGAGAATTTTCCTTTTAAGGGACCTGATTTTCGAATAATCATATGGGCTCCTCTTTGGATTTTATTTTCAAAATATTTTTGGGATATATAAATTTACTTTTAAAATATATGAAATAATTATCTTATGGAATTACCTGTCATATACATGATAATTGTTCCTACATAGCAGTTCTATGGCATCTTTTTCGGATTGTTCGTCATAAAATTCGATATGTAGGACCCCTTCTTCGAATTCCCTGTTATGTATGATACCGATATTTTTTATGCTGATATGATGTTTGGACAATAAGGTGGCAACGGAAGCGATGGCTCCCGCTTCGTCAATAATATCGACAAAGATTTCGAATACTTTGGTTATCAGACCGGTTGCTTTATTTGGAATACTGTTCCGGAATTCGCCGGCCGTCTCAAACATATGGTATAAATAATCCCCGTTTTGCTGCGAAAGGGCGAGGGAGGCTGTACGTAAAATTTCGATATACCGATCCAATATACGTTTGATAACTTCGGCATTTGTCAGGCAAATGTTCTGCCACATCTTTGGGGAAGATGAAGCTATCCTGGTAATGTCCTTAAAACCCCCTGCGGCCAGTTGCTTCATTTTTTCCGATTTATCGCCGGAGTCTCTTATAAGATTTACCAGCGTTGCGGCTATGATATGGGGCAGATGGCTTATGGCTGCAGTTATTTCGTCATGTTCTTTCGGATCCAGAATAATGGGAATCGAGCCTATGGCTTCCACAAGCCTTATAAGGACATCCATTTTGCCGCCGGGTGTTTTGTCGGTCGGCGTAAGTATATAGTAGGCATTCTCCAGCAGTAAAGCATAGGAGTTGCTATAACCGGTCTTTTCCGAACCTGTCATGGGATGTCCCCCGATAAAGTTTTCTTCCATATTAAGTTCTTTTACGGCTTTGTGGATATTTCCCTTCACGCTTCCCACATCGGTTAAAATGCAGGAAGGTTTTATAATGGCTTTTAATTTTGGCAGATAAGATATATTGGCCAGTACGGGAGCGCATAAAAATATAATATCGCAATCGGGAAAACCTTCTTCAAAATTTCCCGTAACGAAATCAAGAACCCCGTCGGACAGGGCTTGTTTGCAGTCATTACCCGGAGGATTGATATGATAATCATAGGCATACAATTTTATGTCGGGGCGGATTTTTCTTATTGCTCTGGCAACGGAGCCCCCGATTAAGCCGAAACCTATGAAACCTATGATTTTTATATTAAAAGAGGAAAAGTCGCTGTTGTTGTCTTTCATTATATCCTCCTAATTACGGTAATGTCATGAATTGAAAAATGTTTTAATATTTTCTGCCCATTAATTTAATCAGCGGTTTCATAGCATTTGCCAATTCGTCAAATTGATCAAAAGATAAAGACTGAGGACCGTCACTTAAAGCGGTGGAAGGATCGGGATGGGTTTCCACCATAAGTCCGTCTGCGCCGGCCGCAACAGCCGCCATGGAAAGAGATTTTACATAAGCTCTTACGCCGGAAGCATGACTGGGATCGACTATAATCGGAAGATGGCTTTTGGCTTTAATGACGGGTACGGCGCTGATATCAAGGGTATTTCTTGTGGCTGTTTCAAAGGTTCTTATTCCCCGTTCACAAAGTACCACATTCGGATTGCCTTCCGCAATGATGTATTCGGCAGCGTTGAGCCATTCGTCGATCGTGGCAGACAGGCCGCGTTTTAACAGAACGGGTAAACCTGTTTTTCCGGCTTCTTTTAAAAGGTAGAAATTCTGCATATTTCTTGCTCCGATCTGAAGCATATCCACATACTTCACGGCAGCTTCAATGGCTTTCTCGCTTATAACTTCGCATACAACCGGTAGGCCGGTTTCTTCTTTGGCTTCTTTCATATATTTGAGTCCTTCTTCTTCCAGGCCCTGGAATGCATATGGGGATGTTCTGGGTTTGTAAGCACCGCCTCTAAGAATATGGGCACCGGCTCTTTTTATGGCATGGGCCGTCGCAAGAAGCTGCTGCCTGCTTTCGACGGCGCAGGGACCGGCCATTATGACAAAAGAATCTCCGCCGATTTCCACGTTCCCTACTTTTACTATTGTGGGTTCCGGATGAAATTTTTTGTTGGCAAGTTTATAGCTTTCCGTAACTGGAACGATTCTATCCACATCATCATAGATTTCCAGGTTCTGATCCATCAATTTTGTTTTATCACCGATTACGCCTATAATTGTAACTTCACGACCGGTGGATATATGGGCCTGTAACCCTTTTTCCTCTATGATTGATTTTATCCTTTGAATTGATTCAGGTTTTGCATTTGGTTTCATTACAATGATCATATGCATACTCCTTTATTTACCTTGATACTTCCGGTATCGTTACATTTGACCGGTTTTTAAGTACGTTCGGTATTTTGGTCAGATTATACTCTTAATCAAATCCGATGTCAATACTTTGATTATTTAAAGCGTTACGGTTTAAAGCGATACAGTTTGAAACGCATTAACTATTGATATATACATAAGCAGATTAGTAAAAAGTGTAAAAATCTGTGCGCTTATTTAATTAAATAAGACAGTAAAAATATATAAATTAAATTTTCAATTAAATCAAATAACTATATAATTTTTGAGAAAAATAGAGCAAATATCTGTAAAGCCGCTAAAAATATAATAAATCAAATAACTTTTGAATCAAAAATCGGCAAATCTTTGTTAAATAATCAGTATAAAACTATTGTAATCACTATGCAAATTTAGTAAAATAGACTAAGAGGTATAACTGGGTAAGAACATAGAAGACTGGTTTATTACTCTGCTACTTACTAAATAATGTAATGGAGGAATATGGTATGAATGTTTACACTTCTGAAAAAATACGTAATGTTGCACTGTTAGGCCACGGGGGGTGCGGCAAGACCACATTGGTCGAAGCCATGGCCTACACAACCGGAATCATTAAACGCCAGGGAAAAGTCGAAGAGGGCAATACTATCAGTGACTATGACAAAGAAGAACAGAAGAGATTATTCTCAATAAGCACCACTGTTGTACCGATTGAATACGAAGGAACAAAAATCAATTTCCTGGATACACCCGGTTATTTTGATTTTGTCGGTGAAGTGGAGGAAGCTTTGGCCGTTGCCGATGCGGCTGTTATAGTTGTATCCGCAAAAGCCGGTGTTGAAGTGGGTGCTATAAAAGCGTGGGAATATTGTGAGAAACATAATGTGCCGAGAATGTTTTTTGTTACTGACATGGATTTGGAAAATGCCAATTTTAGTCAAGTAGTGGAAGATTTAATAGGTCTTTATGGCAATAAAATTGCACCTTTCCATCTGCCGATCAAAGAGAACAACAAGTTTGTAGGATTTGTTAACGTTGTAAAGATGGCCGGAAGAAGATTTACAACCGGAAGCAATTACGAGGAATGTGAGATTCCCGACAGTTGCAGGGAAACTCTTGCAAAATTCAGGGAGAGTTTACTGGAATCAGTAGCCGAAACCAGCGAAGAGTTAATGGATAAATACTTCAGCGGTGAAGAATTTACCCAGGATGAAATCTCCCACGCTCTCCGGGCCAATGTAACGGACGGTTCCATAGTTCCTGTTCTTATGGGTTCCGGTTTAAATGCCCAGGGAACCACAATGCTTTTGCAGGCAATAGTTAAATATTTCCCGGATCCCACAAGAAAGACGATTATCGGAAAGAATGTTTCAACAGGTGAAAGTTTTGAGGCAAATTACGATGTGAAAAAACCGTTTACCGCAAGAGTATTTAAGACAATAGTCGATCCGTTTATCGGCAAGTTCTCATTGTTTAAGGTTTGTTCCGGAATACTCAAAAATGATACTCCTTTATACAACACCAATAAGGATGCCGATGAAAAAATCAACAAGATTTATATCCTCAGAGGAAAAGAGCAGATTGAGGTAAATGAACTTCATGCGGGTGATATCGGTGCATTGGCAAAACTTAGTGTTACGGCAACCGGTGACACCCTTGCGACAAAAGCCGCTCCGGTTCAGTATGATCCCATAGAAGTATCCAAACCTTATACCAGCATGAGATACAAGGCTAAGAATAAGGGCGATGATGACAAGATATCACAGGCATTGGCAAAATTGATGGATGAGGATCTTACCCTGAAAGTTGTAAACGATATGGAAAACAGGCAAACCCTGCTTTACGGTATCGGCGAGCAGCATCTGGAAGTTGTGGCAAGCAAACTTTTGAACAGATATAAAGTTGAAATTGAAATAAGCAAACCCAGGGTTCCGTACCGTGAAACTATAAGGAAGAAAGTCAGCGTCCGCGGCAAACATAAAAAGCAAACCGGCGGTCACGGCCAATACGGTGACGTTGTTATGGAATTCGAACCTTCGGGTGATTTAGATAAACCTTATATCTTTGAGGAAAAAATATTCGGCGGCGCCGTACCTAAAAACTATTTCCCTGCGGTAGAAAAAGGCATACAGGATTGCGTTCAGAAAGGACCTTTGGCCGGTTATCCAGTTGTAGGCCTTAAAGCGACTCTGGTAGACGGATCTTACCATCCGGTGGATTCTTCCGAAATGGCGTTCAAGATGGCTACTTACCTGGCATTCAAACAGGGCTTTATGGAAGCTTCCCCTGTATTGCTGGAGCCTATCGTAACCGTAAAAGTCGTAGTTCCGGACAAATACACCGGTGACATTATGGGCGATCTCAATAAGAGACGCGGACGTATACTGGGAATGAATCCTGTTGCCGGCAAAAAACAGGAAATTGTTGCCGAAGTACCTCTGGCCGAATTATACGGTTATTCCACCGACCTTCGTTCCATGACCGGCGGTATCGGCGAATATTCCTATGAGTTCGCAAGATATGAACAGGCTCCCTCAGACGTACAGCAAAGAGTAATTGAAGAAAATGCCAAGGAGGAGGAAAACGAAGCATAAAGATTTTTGGTTTTTCACAGGTTTAACTGAGTTGGCATACAGAACGTATATAGACATATGCCTGTAAATATACGCAGGGCGAACGGATAAGGGATTTGCTTATAAATTATATTAAAATATATAATAAGTGGCTTGCTTGTAAACATGGGTTACATCTGATAGAATTATTCCGTAATAAATAAATTGTTTATTACGGAATAATTTTTTTAGCGGGAGGATACATATGATTGAAAAACTATTCAAGCTGAAAGAAAATAACACCAACGTAAAGACGGAGATAATGGCTGGAATAACAACATTTATGACAATGGCGTATATTCTGGCGGTTAATCCCAACACCATGACAGCATTTAACGATATTCTTGGTCTTGAAGGTTCGGCCAGAATGAATCCCAGCGGTGTGTTCATGGCCACTGCTATCTCCTCATGTATTGCCACTTTATTAATGGCATTTTTGGCCAATTATCCGTTTGCCCTTGCTCCGGGAATGGGCCTGAATGCTTATTTTGCATACACCGTTGTCCTTGGAATGGGATATTCATGGCAAGAGGCATTGGCGGCTGTATTCATTGAAGGCATAATCTTTATTATCTTATCATTGACAAATGTACGTGAAGCTATCTTTAATGCCATTCCTATGACATTGAAATATGCGGTCAGTGCCGGTATCGGTCTGTTTATAGCTTTTATCGGACTGCAGAATGCAAAAATTGTACAGAATAATGATTCCACCCTTGTTCAGTTCCATTCGTTTACCGCCGATGGCGTAACAAGAACAGAAAATGTCAGCGTTCTACTTGCAATTATCGGTATCGTTATAATGGCAGTATTGTTAATTAAAAAGGTTAAGGGCGGTATTTTACTTGGCATACTGATAACATGGGTTCTTGGAATTATATGCCAGCTAACCGGACTTTATGTTGTTGATGTGGATAAAGGATTTTATTCTTTGCTTCCCGATTTTTCCAGCGGAATTCAGTTGTCCGCAATAAAAGATGTGGCATTTAAAATGGATTTTTCAGGTGTTTTCTCACTGAACTTTTTGGCAATCATGTTTGCTTTCCTGTTTGTTGACGTTTTTGATACACTCGGTACATTAATTGGAGTATCTTCAAAAGCCAATATGCTTGATAAAGACGGAAAACTGCCCCGCATAAAGGGTGCTCTTATGGCAGATGCAATCGGAACTGGTGTCGGAGCAGCACTCGGAACATCTACCGTTACAACATATGTAGAAAGCGCCACCGGAGTTGCCGAAGGAGGAAGAACAGGTCTTACATCTCTTGTGACCGCTGTTTTATTCGGTCTTTCCGTAGTATTGTCACCCATATTCCTGGCAATTCCTTCATTTGCAACGGCACCTGCTCTTATAGTGGTAGGTTTCTATATGATTTCTTCAATCACAAAGGTTAATTTTGAAGACATAACAGAAGCTATACCGGCATATCTTTGTGTGATTGCCATGCCGTTCACATACAGTATTTCTGAAGGCATTTGCTTCGGAATAATTTCTTACGTTGTAATCAATCTGATTACCGGCAAGGCCAAGGAGAAAAAGATTAGTATTTTGATGTATGTATTGTCCGTATTATTTATTTTGAAATATATATTCTTATAAAATTAATGGTTTTATTAAAGGTCAATTGAAAAAGTAAATTCCGGTTTGCAAAAGTAAATTCCACAGTTTTTGCAAAGCAAGAGAAATCTATATTTTTCGTGTTTTTTGATGAGTTTTATTTGCGCTAAATATTAACAGTGA
>Ga0134104_1002062_pt1 | contig 14846 bp, 6 predicted proteins | sample 15_3_2metaG_FD_94455 | JGI IMG/M metagenome (GOLD analysis project Ga0134104, IMG submission 94455) | Switchgrass degrading microbial communities from high solid loading bioreactors in New Hampshire, USA - 15_59_3.3_214_A2 metaG | ecosystem: Engineered > Bioreactor > Semi-continuous > Anaerobic >...
AGGTGATTATCGTGTTGGAAGCTATGATTGACATAGGAGAAATTTTACTTCAAGACAGTAACATAATAAAAGAAAGCATAAAAAAAATCCCGATCATCACTAAAACGAAAAATAAAAGATATACAGTAAAGATAAATTTCGATCTGGAAAACGAAAATATAAACTTTGATATTGAAGAACTGGACGAAAACTCAGTTGAAAAATATTTGCATCTTGGTCATCAGGGTGGAGCAAATAAGCTGCAATGGTATGTAACATATGAGAAGTGTAATAACCTTATATCTCAATCCCTTCCCAATTTAGTTCAGGAGTTGGAAGACGGTGAACTAAAAAGTTCAGTTGAGCAGGTGATAAAAACATTTTTTATCGATACTGGTGAGGATGCAAATATTCGTTACAGATACATCATTAATGTAGACCGATATTTTGATTTTAAATGGGAATTAAGCGAAGCAAAAAAAGAAACCGAAAAGAAAACCCTTGAATATGTTTCAAATGAAATAACAAAATACTGTGCAAAAAAGTTTGAAATAAAGGCAGATCAAATAGGACTATTTACAATTTGCATAAATGGACAGGCCATAGCTGAATCAAAAGAATATCTGGCTTCTATAGAAAAATCTATGCAAAAAGATGAAATTGGCACCAGCGAGAAGGCATTGACCTGTTCTGTATGTGGTTCTACAGATAGCTGTACGAGTAAAATTGATATAACCACTAAATTTTATACAACAAATTTAAATATATTTGCCCACAAAATGAATCAAAGCAATTACGATAAAAATCTGGTCTTATGCGATACATGCCACAAAAAGTTCAAAGCAGCTTCAAGATTTATGGAAAATGAGCTTCATACAAAAATAGCCGGATATGATGTTTACATAATACCCCATGTAATATATGGCAGAAACCTTAATGCTAAAAAAATTAAGCAAATGGCAGAAATAATTAATCCGATAGCAGGTTCTGGGGAGTCATTGATAACTGTTGCAAATTATAGAAGCGAAGTAGAAAGAAGGTTAGCATATTTAAACGAAGATAAGTTTGTGTTTCTTTTAAATATTATGTTTTTTAGAAAAGTGCAGGCATCCACTAAAATCCAAAAAATGATACAGGACGTTAATCCTTCTGTGTTCTCAATATTATCTGATGCATTTTACGATTCGCTTAACATTTTATATAAATACTACCCCGAAACAGTTATCGACAACCTCAGCAAAAGAGCAAACCTAAAGTTTATATATTATATGCATCCTATAAAACTGAAAGAAGGAAATCCAACCCAGTATCATAATATTCTTCACACATATGAAAATATTTTAAATCAAAAAACACTACACAGGGAAACTGTATTTTCAAATTTTGTAAACATACTAACAATAATATGGAGAGAAAAGGAAGGTTTTAATGTTTCTTTTAACAGTGTTCAAACTAACAGACAGAGAGCCTTTGATTCTAAAATTTTGGATTGTATGTATTACATAATCTTTCTGGAAAGATTCGGTTCTTTGAAAGGAGGTGAGGGGATGGATATTGAAAAACTAAACCTTAACAAAGATATTACTTCCTATATTAAAGAAATGGGCTATAATGAGCAACAGACTTCATTATTTTTGCTCGGAGTATTAATAGGTGCCATAGGCCGTGAACAAAGCAAAAGGCAGCACGAAAGGGAGCAGGAAGGTACATATAAACCGATTCTAAATAAAATCAACTTTACTGGTATGGACAAATACAGGATTATGAAGCTGTCGAATCAAATTCCCAGTAAACTGCGACATGAAAAAATTCAACAATATTACGAAGGTATTTTCAGTGCGCATAAATACTTACTTGACAGGAATATTCAGAACTGGAAGCTTAACAAAGACGAAAGCCTTTTTTATCTGTTATCCGGGTATGGTTATCAAACAATGAAAAAGAAAGTTGATAATAATGCTGAGGAGGTTGAAAATAATGATTAAGAATAACAGTGCAATTTTATATCTTTATGATGCAAAATTATGCAATCCAAACGGAGATCCGGATGAAGAAAACAGACCAAGAATGGATTATGAAAGAGAAATCAATCTGGTGTCAGATCTTAGGTTAAAGCGATATGTAAGGGATTATCTTTTGCAAAAAGGTTACGAACTTTATGTCCAAAAGGTTGATGATGCGCCAGTGACATCAGAAGAGCGAATAAGTTCTATAGACAGCAAAGGGGATATTGTAAAAGCTGCAAAAGAAGCCTTTATAGATATCCGTTTGTTTGGTGCAACTATCACGAAGAAAAATGACAATCATTCAATAACCGGCCCTGTCCAGTTTAATTGGGGGTATTCTCTTAACCCGGTTAAGCTACTGGAAAGCAGTATTACATCGCATTTTGCGAGTGAATCAAAGAATGTTCAGGGAGCAATCGGTAAAGATTATCGCGTTCAGTATTCATTAATAGCTTTTTCGGGAGTGGTAAGCGGAAAACGTGCAGAAGAGACAGGACTTAAAGATGAAGATCTGGCTTTATTGGATGAAGCTATGGTGAAAGCAATCCCGCTTCTCGCAACGAGAAGCAAAATAGGGCAGGAACCAAGGTTATACATGCGTTTTGAACTAAAAGATTCAGAAACAGTATTAAAGGACCTGAGAAATTATCTTGAGATCAGAAAGGCCGAAAGATTGGATGATATCAGGGACATCAGAAGTGTATCGGAGTATAGTCTGGAAATAGGTGCTTTAGCTGATTATATTAACAGCCAGGCTTCAAAAATAATAAACGTGATATATTTCCATGATGAAGACTTATGCCTCACTTTAAACGGTGAAAGAAAATCAATAGAGAGCATTTTTAGTGGGCTGCCATTATCAAGACTATAAGGGATGTGATGATGTGAGAGGTGTGGTATTTGATATAGAGGGGAAATATGCCCATTTCAGAAAAATATATACGAACTCATCATCCCTATCTTATACCGTTCCACCTAGGACGACAATTCAGGGAATTATTGCTGCCATTCTGGGATATGAAAGGGATTCATATTACAGCTGCATGGATTCAAGTTTATATATTTCTGTCAGGAAAAACAGTTCTACATATAAAATGACACAGACATTAAACTACATAAGGGCAGAATCTGCTTCTGATTTTACAAAACCTAAGAACCATACACAAATTCCTTTTGAAGTGATAACATCAAAGCAAAATGTTTCTTATCGAATTTATGTTGGAGGGGATGAATTCAGTGACATGCATACCTTAATAGAAAGATTAAAGTCAGAGAGATATGTATTTCCTCCAACATTGGGAACAGCATTTTTTCTGGCAGATATTACGTTTGTTTCGGAGGTTCAGTTTGAAAAGTGTGAAAGCTATACTTTTATACCAATATCATCTGTAGTAAAAGCAAAGGCTGTAGAGGATATAAAACTTGAAGAGATGTCGCTGCTAAAAGAGAAAATGCCTCGTGCTTTTGGAGAAAACAGGATATTAAAGTTGATGGAATCGTACTTTATTGAGGATAACTGCGGGAATATCACCGTTAAACTTAAAAAAGAATTTCCTTATTGGAAAGTAAACTATGGTCAAAAAGAAGAATTTATTGTGTTCATGTAGGAGCTGGAAAAATGAATTTTTATTCCCACACAAACCCAAATAAAGAACTTATAAAGCACCTGCAGGAAGTAGCTGATTTTAGTGTAAGGTATGGCGATGATAGGTTTGAAGAGGTGCACAGGATTATTGGCTATGCACATGACTTTGGTAAATATACGACATTTTTTCAGGAAGATCGGTTATTTAAGCTAAAATCCTGGGGCAAAAAAGCCAATCACGCCTACCTTTCAGCTATTTTTGGCGCTTTCTTGTGCATGAAGAATAAAAACTTATCAAAAACATTGCATCCTCTCTGGGCTTTTAGTGTCATTTTGTCCCATCATGGTGATATTAAGCAATTTTCAGGCACAGATTATTTACCCGACTTATCCAGGGGGGCTGTAAAATTTAGAGAAGCAAATGAAAAACTGAAAATAATTGATATTCAGATTGAAAACATGATTAAGAACCAAAGAGTAATACTGAATGACTACGATAAAGTTGGGCTTAAAAGCGAAGTGGAGGAATTTCTTTCTAATAAAAATATTATTAAAGAGGTTCTCCGGAAGTTAAACAATATTTTATTGGAATATGAAGATTCTCCAGATGAACAGCAGTTCTGGATACACCAAATTCTATATTCAGCTCTTATATCAGCAGATAAAATAAGTGCAGCCGGACTGAAACCTATAGAAGAGAAAAATTTAAAATTTGCAGTACTGATAAGCAATAAAAACAAGATAATACAGGGGTATAGGCCATGTAAACTAGACAAAATGAGAAATGATATTTTTAACTCAGTGTTAAACAACATACAAAAAGTATTTTTGAATAATTCTATTTTCTCGATAACTGCTCCTACCGGCACCGGAAAAACATATACAGGTTTTTTTACCGCCAAAAAACTTCAGGAACTTTTAGGTTATAAACATAAAATTATATATGCTTTGCCTTTTACCTCTATAATAGATCAGAACTATCAAAGAATAGAGGAACTTCATCGTATGGATGAAGATTTTAAGAATAACAGGAGTTTATATCTTATTAAACACCATCATCTGTCAAACCCGGAATATGTTAATGAAAATGAGGATTATAGAATGGATCAATCCGAATTACTCATTGAAAACTGGGAAAGCGGGATTGTTATAACTACCTTTGTACAGCTTCTCCAGACACTTGTTGGGAACAGAAACAGAATGCTGAAGAAGTTCCATGCTATAACTAACAGTATTATATTACTTGATGAAGTACAAGCTATACCAATTGAATATTATGAACTTGTAAACTATGCGATTCAAAAATTGGTAGAAGTATACGACTGTAAAGTCATTCTGATGACTGCAACAAAGCCATTAATTTTCTCCAAAACAACAGAACTTCTTGGTAATTATGAAGTTTACTTTTCACAATTATGCAGAACCATACTTTATCCTAAGTTAGATAAGGTGACTATAGAAGAATTTTGTGACGATTTTATCAGAAGGATGGAGCCTGATAAATCGTACCTGATTGTATGCAATACTATAGCCCAATCCTTAAATGTATATAATATATTGTCGGACAATGGGACTAAAGAAGAATATAAATATCTTTCAACAAATCTATTACCAATACATAGAAAGGAAACATTAAAAGAATTGGAAAGTATTAGTACGGGTAAAAGAACAATTCTCATATCAACTCAGGTTGTTGAAGCAGGTGTGGATTTGGATTTTGATGAAGTTATTCGGGATATCGGCCCATTGGATTCAATTATTCAATGTGCCGGAAGGTGTAACAGGAGATGGGACAGGGAAAACGGAAATGTTACTGTAGTAAATATGGTGGATGAAAAAGGTTACAGTTTCGCGTCAAGAGTTTATGGAAGCGTCATTATTAACATAACATGGAAATTATTATCCGGTAGGGAGAAAGTACCGGAAAAAGATTTTGAACAGTTAATTCAGGAGTATTACAGCTTAATTTTATCTGGTAAAGTATCCATGCAGGAATCAAAAGACTTAATAAAAGCCCTAAAAAATCTTGATTTTGGACAGGAACGGGGAGTGGGCAGTTTTTCTTTGATAAAGGAGAAGCAAAGCTATGTAAGTCTTTACATTGAATATGATGATCATGCTGTTTCCCTTTTTGAAGAGTTTAAAGACGCATTTATGATTGAGGATATGAATGAAAGAAGAAATAAAATGAAGGAAATCAGAAGAGAAATGCTAAATTATACAATTTCAGTTCCGGAAAAGCTGGCAAGGCGATACCAACCAGTATTTTCAGGAGATAACGATCTTTTCATTATTTATAAAGACGATGTTGAGCGGCATTATTGTAAAAATACAGGTTTAAAACGAGATGAAGATTTTGAAATGTTTTGTTTTTAATGAATACGGAGGAGTTATGTTTTTTAATCCGGATGAGTTTAGAATCACAGGAACATATGTATGGTATTACTGTATTTGTAAGCGTGAGGTATGGTTAATGTCCAGAGGAATCACACCTGACCAATCAGATGAGAATATGGATATTGGACGTTTTCTGCATGAAAATACTTATTCCAGAGAAAAAAAGGAAATAGATTTTTATGGTATGAAATTCGATATCGTAAAGAAGGAAAATGGGCAGTTTGTGATTGGGGAAATAAAAAAGAGCTCTAAATATCTGGAAAGTGCCAAAATGCAGTTGTTGCATTATCTAAATGAACTTGAAAAGCAGGGGATAAATGCAGAAGGAGTTTTACTTATTCCAGAGGAAAAGAAAAGATATGCTGTAGCTCTTAACGAAGAAGGAAAAAGAAAACTGAGTGAGGTATTAAATGGGATTTTAGAGCTGGTTACATGTGATGTACCGCCTAAACCTGAAAAAATTAATTATTGTAAAAATTGTGCCTATAATGAATTATGTTGGTCATAACGGAGAAATACTATGGAAAAAAGTGCTTATATTTTTAATGATGGTGAATTGTTAAGAAAAGATAATACCGTTTGCTTTGAAACTGGAAATGGGAAAAAATATCTGCCAATAGAAGACTTACACGATATTTATGTATTTGGTGAAGTAACTGTAAGTAAAAAATTCTTGGAATATGCAACACAAAAGCAGGTATTACTTCACTTTTTCAACTACCATGAATACTATGTTGGAACATTTTATCCAAGAGAGTATTATAATTCAGGTTATATGGTATTAAAACAAGCAGAGCATTACCTAGATATTAATAAAAGAAAAATCATCGCATTAAAAATTATTGAAGGAAGTGTCAGGAACATACTACAGGTATTAAAGTATTATATTTCAAGAGGGAAAACTGACATTAGTGTTATTGCAGATAATATTCAGAAACTTTTTAACACATTAAATCCAGACATGAATGTAGACGCAATGATGGCCATTGAAGGCAATATAAGAGAAGCATATTATCAGGCATTTGATTTAATTTTAGAAAATAGCGATTTTATTTTTGATAAAAGAACCAGAAGGCCTCCACAAAATAATCTGAACACTCTGATAAGCTTTGGCAATTCTATGCTTTATACAATAGTATTAAGTGAGATCTATAACACTCACTTGGATCCACGGATTGGATTTTTGCATACATCAAATCATAGACGCTTTACACTTAACCTTGACATCGCTGAAATTTTTAAGCCACTGCTTGTCGATAGGGTAATATTTACACTTGTTGGCAAAAAGATGTTAACAGGAAAGCATTTTGATAAAAAATCCGGGGGTATACTATTAAAAGATGAAGGTAGAAAGGTTTTTATACAGGAAATGGATGATAGACTTAAAAGGACGATAGACTATAAAAAATTAGGTAGAAAAGTTTCGTATAGACGATTAATCAGAATGGAATTGTATAAACTTGAAAAGCACTTGATTGGTGAGCAGGAGTATGAACCGTTTGTAAGTATGTGGTAGAATTTAAACCATTATATGATAGGGGTTTTTAGAATGTTTGTAATTATGGTATATGATATTGGTGAAAGAAGAGTTCAAAAAGTCCTAAAGACCTCGAGAAAATATCTATTCTGGGTTCAGAACTCAGTCTTTGAGGGTGAAATCACAAAAGCAAATTATGTAAAACTAAAAGCGGAATTAAAAAAGATAATTGATGAAAATTACGATTCAATACTTTTCTATACATTTGAAACGACGAAATACTCATCTCGGGAAAACATTGGTATTATAAAGGGTGGGCAAAATCTAATTCTATAATTCACATTACTTTTTGCTGCCAATGTTATACTTGCATGCCAGTCTCGATAAACATGAGTATATCTTAAATTAACAATTAATATGTGACAGAATAGGTCATTTATGTTATTATTTAGTTAGGCAAATAAATTCCGTCGATGTAAGATAGCGTAAAAATCCCTGGGGATCGACGGAAATAAGAATAGAGCAATTTCAGCTATTAGCGGATTTTTTACTTAAAAGTTTATAAATTATATTTTTTTGAAATAAGCTTATCATGCGACCTTGACGGGTTTTTAGACTACCTATAAGGAATTGAAACTACCCTAAGAGTTTTGCTAATTGTTCTTGAGATAGCCGTTTTTAGACTACCTATAAGGAATTGAAACTAGCATGTCAATATGTGCAATAGTGTGCAATGTTATGTTTTTAGACTACCTATAAGGAATTGAAACATAATTCTCACTATTTCGGCGGTATCGAATACCTTCATGGTTTTTAGACTACCTATAAGGAATTGAAACTGCTTTTCTTTCTGCCCATCCGATCAACTCCTTTCCATGTTTTTAGACTACCTATAAGGAATTGAAACTCAGCATAAAAAACACCATGAATGGCGCGCTAAAGTCGTTTTTAGACTACCTATAAGGAATTGAAACGAAAGGAGTGTGTGATTATGTACGAAATCCCGTGGTTCGTTTTTAGACTACCTATAAGGAATTGAAACTATGGTTTTCGATTTTCCATTTTTTCTATCCTCCCATGTTTTTAGACTACCTATAAGGAATTGAAACTTGGCTAACTCGTACAATTTTCCCTTCAGATTCATCAGTTTTTAGACTACCTATAAGGAATTGAAACACAATTACTTATCCTTGACATGCTCTATTACGTCCTCGTTTTTAGACTACCTATAAGGAATTGAAACTCGGATCGGGTGATCCGGATTTCCCCGTTCCGAACGGTTTTTAGACTACCTATAAGGAATTGAAACGAAAGAATGAGCACGTGAATACAAGCACGATAGACAGTTTTTAGACTACCTATAAGGAATTGAAACTCTCCACCGCCCGCCTTTCTCCGGATGTTTTTTGTGTTTTTAGACTACCTATAAGGAATTGAAACATGTGGTGTGCTATGGTCGCCAGCGTCTTCTTTCCGGTTTTTAGACTACCTATAAGGAATTGAAACCAACCAGCTTTGTAAGGTCAATAGTACCGTGCTGGTTCGTTTTTAGACTACCTATAAGGAATTGAAACCCTGTACTCTTGGCTTCAATGAGAGCTTTACGCCGTGTTTTTAGACTACCTATAAGGAATTGAAACCTAAGCGGCTAAAGAAAGAAGGTGAAAAAACGTGACGTTTTTAGACTACCTATAAGGAATTGAAACAAAATGTCACAATTTTGTCACAATGAACAGAGGAAGTTTTTAGACTACCTATAAGGAATTGAAACATTTTTCGGGCCGCTTCTTCAGACAGCCCGGCTTTCGTGGTTTTTAGACTACCTATAAGGAATTGAAACCAGGACACAAGCATTGGCAGGTGACTTCATGTCCCGGTGTTTTTAGACTACCTATAAGGAATTGAAACCCGGGGATAATCCCCGTCACTCTGCAGGATATATTTTCGTTTTTAGACTACCTATAAGGAATTGAAACTGCAATAACGCTGGTAAGCATGCGGTACGAATTTCATGTTTTTAGACTACCTATAAGGAATTGAAACGGTACAAGAAATTCAAACGACAAAACTCTTGTTAAGTTTTTAGACTACCTATAAGGAATTGAAACTTCGATATGCATCTTGTTTTGACATCGTTGATCTGCGTTTTTAGACTACCTATAAGGAATTGAAACACAAATAAATAAAATATAGATATATCAAGGCTTTACCGTTTTTAGACTACCTATAAGGAATTGAAACTTCCATCTTTTTGCAGCATCCCGTTCCAGAACATCATGGTTTTTAGACTACCTATAAGGAATTGAAACACATGACAAGTTGACAATTACTTATCCTTGACATGCTCGTTTTTAGACTACCTATAAGGAATTGAAACATGAATTGCCGGATAAGATTTCTTTAATATTTTCGCGTTTTTAGACTACCTATAAGGAATTGAAACCTGCAATAATGATTAAATTTGTTCAACCTTGATGCGTTTTTAGACTACCTATAAGGAATTGAAACAAATTGGCTTCAAGCCAAAAAACAAGGGAGGGTTTATCGTTTTTAGACTACCTATAAGGAATTGAAACACGTCGGAACGGTTTATGACAACATTCAGAAGTGCAGTTTTTAGACTACCTATAAGGAATTGAAACTAATTATGTCACCGTTTGAATAAGTGCATTTGACTGGTTTTTAGACTACCTATAAGGAATTGAAACTTCAAACGGTGACATAATTACAACGCGCTTCAACGGCGTTTTTAGACTACCTATAAGGAATTGAAACCTGTATGCCCCCAATTCTCCTATTTCAATTATCCATAGTGTTTTTAGACTACCTATAAGGAATTGAAACCTGTTTTCCCAAGGCCCATATCAAGAAACAAACCAAGGTTTTTAGACTACCTATAAGGAATTGAAACAAAAGAAAGAGGAAAACAAAAAACTATCTCCTACTAGTTTTTAGACTACCTATAAGGAATTGAAACCACTTCACGGATATGGCCGCGATACGGCCGATTTCTCTGTTTTTAGACTACCTATAAGGAATTGAAACGTACTTTATTCTCTGCACGAAAATTGAGAACATCCTGAAGTTTTTAGACTACCTATAAGGAATTGAAACAATTGTAGAACAAATGTTCGTTTTTGTGTTATAATAGTTTTTAGACTACCTATAAGGAATTGAAACACAAGTATTCTTCTATTATTCCAATCAATGTCTGAGCGTTTTTAGACTACCTATAAGGAATTGAAACACATTCCATCAAAGCAAGAAAAAGTACAAAAAACCCTTGTTTTTAGACTACCTATAAGGAATTGAAACCCGGTGTCCAGGGATTCACCTGGACAAAACAAATTGGAAGTTTTTAGACTACCTATAAGGAATTGAAACAAATACGATGGTTAGATTCAAAAAAGTCCATGAATTTCGTTTTTAGACTACCTATAAGGAATTGAAACTATGTGCAGAACAGGTATTCGCTATTCTGTGGGTGTGTTTTTAGACTACCTATAAGGAATTGAAACTCCTCCTCTCTTAAGATTCCGGCGAAAATCTGAACTGTTTTTAGACTACCTATAAGGAATTGAAACTGAACACTCGTTTCATGGTGTCGGAAACACTGGAATTTCGTTTTTAGACTACCTATAAGGAATTGAAACCCCGTTCCGACAACCCCTGGAATGAACCTGTAGATGGTTTTTAGACTACCTATAAGGAATTGAAACATCAGGGTGGCGACCAACGCCAGGAGGGTTTTAGAGTTTTTAGACTACCTATAAGGAATTGAAACGGATAATCCTTTCAACGCGTCAGTTCTCTGTGCCACGTTTTTAGACTACCTATAAGGAATTGAAACTGGCATAACCCGTGAAAACCTGCTCCGTACTCTTCCGTTTTTAGACTACCTATAAGGAATTGAAACTATGCTATAGCCATACGTCACAGCGACGGCCTGTCAGGTTTTTAGACTACCTATAAGGAATTGAAACTTCAGGGAATCAAGTTCGCAAAGAAAGCAGAACAAAGTTTTTAGACTACCTATAAGGAATTGAAACATACCGCTCTTACAAGGGCGGTTTTTTATTCGCTTTTTTGTTTTTAGACTACCTATAAGGAATTGAAACATTCCTGAAATGATAACAACGCTTTCTTCAATCCGGTTTTTAGACTACCTATAAGGAATTGAAACATGTAAAGGGGGTTGCGAATTGAAAAAAGCGGCTTTAGTTTTTAGACTACCTATAAGGAATTGAAACCAGCTTAACAAGAAAACGGCAATCAGACCCACAAGCGTTTTTAGACTACCTATAAGGAATTGAAACACTCCTCGGCCATGTTCCACTCACCCTCCGTCCTGGTTTTTAGACTACCTATAAGGAATTGAAACAAAGCCAGCTCGCAGAAAATAAAAAAGCGATTAAAAACGTTTTTAGACTACCTATAAGGAATTGAAACAAAGATGACAATACTCCTAATGCTTACGAGGGAGACGTTTTTAGACTACCTATAAGGAATTGAAACTATAATCGATACTGGGCACACTAAGATAAAGATATTTTGTTTTTAGACTACCTATAAGGAATTGAAACAAGAATTAGCTGAACGATATAACTATGAACCAATAGTTTTTAGACTACCTATAAGGAATTGAAACCCCTGGGACCGAGGTTGAAGAGTGGTTTGATTACGGCGTTTTTAGACTACCTATAAGGAATTGAAACCCGACAGGTACTGTGAGGGCACTGCTATCAATTATACCGTTTTTAGACTACCTATAAGGAATTGAAACAGCTGCAGCCCCATATTCTCCTGCAGGTAATTGTCGTTTTTAGACTACCTATAAGGAATTGAAACTTGAAATAGCAATAATGATCCTTGCAAAGTCCGGTAGTTTTTAGACTACCTATAAGGAATTGAAACAAAACCTGCTGGCCGCTATCGAAGCCGGTATAATAAGTTTTTAGACTACCTATAAGGAATTGAAACCGTTTAGCTCCGCTATCGCGGAGCTAACAGAACACAGTTTTTAGACTACCTATAAGGAATTGAAACTAAGGCAACATGCCGATAGATTGCAGAAGCAACTTAGCGTTTTTAGACTACCTATAAGGAATTGAAACTCAACCACATTAAAGAGGTTTGCCGGGCTTGTCAGTTTTTAGACTACCTATAAGGAATTGAAACTTGTTCAAATATAAACTAATAAATATAGGTGGTGGAGTTTTTAGACTACCTATAAGGAATTGAAACAGTCAAGCATCCTTGCATATTCTTCAGTGATAGGATGTTTTTAGACTACCTATAAGGAATTGAAACTGTACTCAAGGAAATAGATGGGGAGGGCAGAACGTGTTTTTAGACTACCTATAAGGAATTGAAACGGTCCTCGCCTGGGTTGTTCCCCGTACTTCGTGCCTCTGTGTTTTTAGACTACCTATAAGGAATTGAAACACCTAAGACGCAAACAGGTTAACGAAAAATAAAAGGTTTTTAGACTACCTATAAGGAATTGAAACTAATTTAAGCTGTAAGGTGAACATTGAAATATGAGATTGTTTTTAGACTACCTATAAGGAATTGAAACGAAATCCTATAGATCATAGCTTGTCCCACCTCCTTATTGTTTTTAGACTACCTATAAGGAATTGAAACAAAATTGAATATATACCAGCTCCGCTTGATGAGTCGTTTTTAGACTACCTATAAGGAATTGAAACTGGACTGGCAAATCGAACATGGCGGAGATGTCTATGTTTTTAGACTACCTATAAGGAATTGAAACAAAAAAATAAAAAAATAATACCGAAAAAGTTTTCGAGTTTTTAGACTACCTATAAGGAATTGAAACTTCAAGGGAGGTTTTGAATATGAAAAAGATGAATTTGTTTTTAGACTACCTATAAGGAATTGAAACAGGGATTTTCGTCAGATAGTTTGCTTACGTGGTGAAGTTTTTAGACTACCTATAAGGAATTGAAACTATAGATACAGGGGATTAAGAAATTCAACGCTTCATGTTTTTAGACTACCTATAAGGAATTGAAACTAGAATTCGTACTTATGTCGCTGATAAAGGTTGTCGATGGTTTTTAGACTACCTATAAGGAATTGAAACGACTTCTCCCAGCGTAGCACCGGGACGAACAGCAAGTTTTTAGACTACCTATAAGGAATTGAAACTTGCATAGATAGCCGCAGCCCTCCGGCTAAAGAGGGCAGGTTTTTAGACTACCTATAAGGAATTGAAACATGGAACATCATCAACATCCAAGCGGTAATCCTCTATGGTTTTTAGACTACCTATAAGGAATTGAAACTAAAGAGTATAACAAAAATGAATTTTACTTTTTAAAGTTTTTAGACTACCTATAAGGAATTGAAACATAATATGAAGGCAACTTAAGCCACGTTCCGTTGAGCCGTTTTTAGACTACCTATAAGGAATTGAAACGCAAAGGATATTTACAACAGAGATCCGCTCGAATTCAACGTTTTTAGACTACCTATAAGGAATTGAAACTGAAGTACGATTAGATTGTGATTGCGGGAGAGTTTAGTTTTTAGACTACCTATAAGGAATTGAAACATTCTTCTAGGTCTTCCAGTCCGTCTTCAATGCCATCGTTTTTAGACTACCTATAAGGAATTGAAACTGCAACCTGTCGTATACTTCCGGATCGTTTTCTGCGTTTTTAGACTACCTATAAGGAATTGAAACGGTCTTTTTCTACACGGAATAAAAACCGCGCTGTAGGTTTTTAGACTACCTATAAGGAATTGAAACAAAATCTATCTTTCATGTCAGCATCTATTCTGATGTCGTTTTTAGACTACCTATAAGGAATTGAAACCTTCAATTTCGCACCCATATAGATTAGCTATATATTGTTTTTAGACTACCTATAAGGAATTGAAACAAACAATGAAAGCTGTATATCAGCATTTAAGATTACGTTTTTAGACTACCTATAAGGAATTGAAACTGAGCTAACCAATCAAGCCCCCTGGGTGTCATAAAGTTTTTAGACTACCTATAAGGAATTGAAACACATACGTGACGTTCCATTTTTCTGTGCTTTGATTCAGTTTTTAGACTACCTATAAGGAATTGAAACAAATGGGGTGTGACAAAAGCGTGACATTTTCTGAAAAAGTTTTTAGACTACCTATAAGGAATTGAAACTTTCAGCTTTTGGACACGCTCTATATCTTCGGGTTTCAGTTTTTAGACTACCTATAAGGAATTGAAACATGAAAGAAGATGATGATATGGAAATTGTAAGAAGGTTTTTAGACTACCTATAAGGAATTGAAACTCACTATCAAATACTTGCTTGAGCTTTCTAGCTTTTGTTTTTAGACTACCTATAAGGAATTGAAACACTGCCTGAATCGGCCAAACAATTGA
>Ga0134104_1002084_pt1 | contig 14729 bp, 16 predicted proteins | sample 15_3_2metaG_FD_94455 | JGI IMG/M metagenome (GOLD analysis project Ga0134104, IMG submission 94455) | Switchgrass degrading microbial communities from high solid loading bioreactors in New Hampshire, USA - 15_59_3.3_214_A2 metaG | ecosystem: Engineered > Bioreactor > Semi-continuous > Anaerobic...
AATTAAGCTCCTCTACTTCATTTAAAAGCCTTTCAGCATCCTTTATATAAAATTTCCTGCTTTCTTCCAGCAATGTCAACTGGTTTCTTTTATTGTTTATTTCAGCTATTATATCCTCTCTTACCCTTCGTACATTTTCTATATCCTGGTCTTTGGCTTCCATATTTTCACGAATAATCTGAAAATCCTCATCTATTCTATTTTTTTCAGCTTCCAGTTCATCAATTCGCTTCTGAATATTCTCCTTCTCCTGATAACACCTGTTTATCTCTTCTCTTAGCCCTTCAGCCTTTCTTATCATCAAGTTGACTTCCAGTTCTCTTACTCTATTTGAGATATCAATATATACCTTCGCCTTATCAGACTGTTCCTTTAAATTATTATATTGACCTTCCAGTTCACCTATTATGTCCTTTATTCTAACCAGGTTGGTGTCGGTCTTTTCCAGTTTCCTTTCAGCTTCAAATTTTTTTGACTTGTACTTCACTATTCCTGCAGCTTCTTCGAATATATTCCTTCTGTCCTCCGGTTTTGTGCTTAAAATCTCATCTATGCGGCCTTGTCCAATTATTGAATACCCTTCTTTTCCAACGCCAGTATCCATAAAAAGCTCTCTAACGTCCTTTAGCCTGCATGACCTCTTATTGATATAGTATTCGCTTTCTCCAGACCTGAACATTCTCCTTGTAATGGCTACCTCCTGAAAGTCAACAGGTATAACTCCATCAGCATTATCAAATGTTATTGTCACTTCAGCATAGCCTAAGGCTTTTCTCTTGTCAGTTCCAGAGAAGATTACATCTTCCATTTTGCTGCCCCTTAAGCTTTTGACGCTTTGTTCTCCCAGTACCCATCTTACAGCATCTGCAATATTGCTTTTTCCGCTTCCATTGGGCCCTACTATGGCAGTAACACCTTCTTTGAATTCAATTTCTGTCTTATCTGCAAAGGATTTAAATCCCTGTATTGATATCTTTTTAAGATGCAAAACAATCACCCTTCAATAAGTTTTAACCTCCATAAATGCTTTTTTATAGCTGATTTTTTATCTATTGTTTTTTCATAGTTCCCAAGGGTTATTTTAATTATATTTGGTGGCATCTCGTTATTACTGTATATTTTAATTCTTTTAAACCCATAAGTATTCTTTAGATAGTCTATATTGGATGATTTTTGACCGGATATATAGGAAATGTTCCTTCCATTTACCTCTATAATTAGGCTGTCCTTTATATAATCCTTATGGATTTCATCCAAACATTCCTTAAGGATAATTTTCATGATATTTGATTCCACCAGCTGCCTGAAGGATGGATGAAAAGGACCTGCTATAACATCCCTTCCAAGGGTTATGTTTTCTGTAGGCTGCAATCCAACCCTAATCACATCAATATCGTTGTATTGAAACAGCATAAGGATGTCTGTAGTAATATCCACTGCTTCTTCTAAACTTAAAGGTTTATATATATTCCTTCTATACATCTTTTCCAGAAATGTATCCTTTATGACTAAAGTGGGATATATTCTGACACAATATGGGTCTAACTTTACAAACTCCTTTGCTGTATAAAGGGACTTTTCCCTACTATCCCCTACCAGTCCTAACATCATCTGCAATCCCAGATTAAATCCATATTCCTTAATTAGTTTAGAGGCCATATATACCTGCTGACTATTATGGCCCCTTCCGCTCTTTACAAGTACGTCGTCATTTAAAGACTGTACTCCTAATTCTATTGTATCCACCTTATATTCCTTTAACAGATTCAGTATTTCATGGTCAATATAATCAGGTCTTGTAGATAATCTTATTCCCTGAATCCTTCCTTCTTCCTTAAATTTTAAAGGTACTGATAGAAGTTTCCTTTGAATATCCCTATCAATACCTGTAAAGCTTCCACCATAGAAGGCTACTTCTACGGTAATGTTTTCTTCAGGAAAGGTTTTTAAGTGTTCAATAATTGTAGTATATACATATTCTTCAGTTACATCAGTGGAAAGACCTGTTATCCTTTTTTGATTGCAAAAAACACAATCATGGGGACATCCATAATGGGGTACAAATATCGGTATTATATAATAGCCCTTAGTCAAAGTGCTCACCTAATTTCATAAGTGCCTGTTTAGCAGCATTTTGCTCTGCTTCTTTTTTATTTCTGCCCATACCTTTCCCAATAATTTTGTTTTCTACAATCACATTCATATAAAACTTCTTCTTATGGTCTGGACCGTCTTCCCTTTCTACTACATATTCAATTTTAGATTTAGTCCTTTTCTGCAGCAATTCCTGAAGTTCAGTCTTGTAATCCTTAAACAGGGTTCCCTTTGACAAGGCATATATAACTTCTTCTTCAAAGTTAACCAACAGGAAACTCCTGGCAGATTCATATTTTCCATCAATATAAATGGCTCCAGTCAGTGCTTCAAAAGCATCTGCCAGTATGGAATCCCTGTTTCTGCCTCCTGTTGTTTCCTCTCCCTTTCCTAACAGGAGATAATCTCCCAATTTGATTTTTCTGGCAGCAAAAGCCAGAGAGGACTCGCAAACTACCGATGCTCTCCTTTTTGTAAGCTCTCCTTCAGGAAGCTCAGTAAATCTATTATACAGGTATTCACTGACAACCAGGTCTATTACTACATCACCTAAGAATTCAAGCCTTTCATTGCTTACTACACTAGCCTTGCTTTCATTGGCATAGGAGCTATGGGTTAGAGACGTATTCAGTATTTCTACATCTCTAAAACTATAGCCTATAATAGTTTGCAACTCCTCCAGCTTTCTCCTTCGCTCTAATGAAATATACACAGTATTACCTCCAAAGCAGATTCCTATCTAATTCCTATTGGTTCTCCAAAAGACTGTTTATATAGTTAACTGCATCTCCTACAGTATGGATATTTTCCACTTCGCTATCATCTACCTGTATTTCAAATTCATCTTCCAATGCCATTATAAGTTCTACCAAATCCAGAGAATCTGCATTCAAATCATCCTTAAATGAAGTCTCCATTGTTATTTCATCTTCATCAATGCTGAACTGTTCTGAAATAATCATTTTAATCTTCTCATATACCATATAATTACACCTCCGAATTATTGCGTTTTTAATTATTTATATCATTTTCGATTAAATTTATTACTCCATTTTCAACAAAATTTTTCACCTGTCTAATGGCATTTTTTATGGCCAAAGCATCAGAACTTCCATGAGCCTTAATCACCGGTTTCTTTAAACCTAAAAGAGGTGCCCCTCCATACTCTCTATAATCCATTTTGCTTTTTAAGGCACCAAATTGTGGTTTTAAAAGCAAAGCGCCAAATTTAGATTTTAAAGACGCAGTAAGTTCTTTTTTTAACAATGAAAAAATAGATATGGCCATTCCTTCTGTCAGCTTCAATATGATATTCCCAACAAATCCATCACAGACAATAACATCGCAGACTCCTTCAGGAATATCTCTTGCCTCTACGTTGCCAATGAAGTTTATATTCGATTCCTTTAATAGAGCATAAGCTTCCTTCACCAATGCATTTCCCTTGCCCTCTTCAGTACCTATATTAGCCAAGGCTACCTTTGGGTTTTTATAGCCTAATATTTTTTCACAATATATTGAACCCATAATTGCAAACTGTTTTAAGTATTCAGGTTTGCTGTCCACATTGGCTCCAGCATCTATTAGTAATGATATGCCTTTCGTAGTCGGATAAACTGTTGCCAAAGCAGCCCTTTCAATACCTGGAATTCTTTTAACTATAAAGAGTCCTCCAGCTAGCAATGCTCCTGTACTTCCTGCAGATATAAATCCATCTCCCTTATCTTCAGCCAGGGTTTTTAAACCTACTACCATTGAGGAGTCCTTTTTTCTTCTTACTGCCAGAGCTGGTTCATCGTCATTTGTTATTACATCATTTGCATTCATTATTTCAATGGCTCCTTGAGGATAATCATATTTTTTCAGCTCTTCTTCTATTATATCCTCTTTGCCTACAATCAATATTTCTACTCCTAATTCCTTTACAGCATCTACAGAACCCTTTACAACCTCTTTATAGCCCTTATCTCCCCCCATACCATCAATTATTATTCTCATATAAATCCTCCTAATACTCTTTAAGTACTACTGTTATTTAATATATTATAGAATAGTTAAAAATGCAATATTTATAGAAAAAAAGATAGTGATTTATTCACTATCTTTACTCAACATCCAAAACTTCCCTTTCACCATAATATCCACAAGCTCTGCATACCCTATGAGGTAATTTTGGTTCATGACACTGTGGGCATTCTGAAATTGTTACCTTTGCTAATCTATATGCTGAAGCTCTTCTTTTATTTTTTCTAGCCTTACTTGTTTTTCTTTTTGGTACTGCCATCTAAAACACCTCCTTATTCCCTAAACCATAAATCTTTTAGTACTGCAAATCTTGGATCAATATCCTCTGCAATGCAATTGCATTCCTGTACGTTCAGATTTGCACCACATTGAGGACAAATTCCCTTACAATCTTCTTTGCAAAGAGGTTTCATAGGAAGGGATAAATATACCATAGTTATTATTTCTTCTGTCAAATCAAGCTTTTCATCAGTATAGTAGATAATTTCCCCTTCTTCATCTTCCATTATATCATCAGTTTTTTTCACCAACTTCCCCGATAAAAATGCTCTTTCTTCTCTTACAAAAGGCTCCAGACATCTCCCACAGATTTCTTCATATTTATACTTTATATCCAAATTAATCAGATAATCTTCATCAGCTTTATATATTTCCCCTTTATGCTTTATAGGCTCTATGAATCTTATCCTTCTGCCATCGATGTCTATTTCGTCTTTTTGTATTTGGCCATTGAATACAATGCTTGAAACATTTTCATCGTGAAGTCTTGACAGGTCCATTTTCATAAATTTCACCTCTTAAACTAACACAAACTATTATATATAAGGAGGCTGATATTTGTCAAGAAATATTATTTTTTAACCAGCTCAACTGTATCTCTTGCAATCATAAGTTCTTCATTTGTTGGAATAACAAGTACAGGAACACTGGTCAAATCCCTGGATACTATTGCTTCTTTTCCTCTTATCTTATTTAATTCCCTATCCAGCTTAATATTTATGCAGTCAAGACCTTCACAGATGTGCTCTCTAACTGTTGGTGAGTTCTCTCCAATTCCTGCAGTAAATACTAAAGCATCTACATTGCATAACAATGCTGAATAAGCTCCGATATACTCCTTCACTCTATTGCAGAATACCTTTAATGCCAATAGTGCTCTTTCGTTGCCTTTTTCAGCTTCCTCTTCCAGGTCTCTGAAGTCACTGCTTATTCCAGAAATACCCAATACTCCTGATTTCTTGTTTAATAAAGTGTTTACTTCATCAAATGATAATTTTTCCTTTTCCATCAGGAATAATATGATAGCAGGGTCTATATCTCCACACCTTGTTCCCATTGCCAGGCCTTCCAGAGGTGTAAATCCCATACTTGTAGCAATGGATTTTCCTCCCTTAACAGCACAAACACTTGATCCGTTTCCTAAATGGCAGGTTATTATGTTTAACTCTTCTATAGGTTTTCCCAGTATTTCAGCTGCCCTCTGTGATACATATTTATGGCTTGTTCCATGGAATCCGTATTTTCTTATTCTATACTTTTCATAATACTCATATGGCAATGGGTATATATAGTTTTCTGGTGGTATTGTTTGATGGAATGCAGTATCGAATACAGCAACCATTGGAGTATTTGGCATCAGTTCCTTACATGCCTCAATACCCATAATATTTGGCGGATTATGTAATGGAGCTAATTCTATACAAGCATTTAAAGCTTCCATAACCCTTTCGTCAATAATTGCTGAATTGGCAAATTCTTCTCCACCATGTACTACTCTATGGCCAACAGCATATATATCATCCATGGACTTTATGGCTCCATATTCTGGATTTACAAGAGCATTCAACACTAATTCCAATGCCCTTCTATGGTCTTTCATTGGCTCTTCAATTACAACCTGTTCTTTTCCCACAGTTGTATGCTTAACCCTTGATCCTTCAATCCCAATTCTTTCAACTAAACCCTTAGCACGAACTTCTTCATTGGTCATATCAATTAACTGATATTTTAAAGAAGAACTGCCGCAGTTAATTACCAAAACATTCATTTGTATTCCTCCTTCAATTTTTATTCCATAGAATATATTATTATAAAAATGTTAAAAAAGCAACGTTATAACGTTATTATGTTTTATAATCTTTGTGTTATAATACTATAATAAAAACTAAGGAGGTCCATAATGAAAGTTGTAGGCATTGTAGCTGAATACAATCCATTCCATTTTGGCCATAAATACCACCTGGAAATGTCAAAAAAAATAACTGACTCAGAATATGCTATAGCAGTAATGAGTGGCTCATTTGTTCAAAGGGGAGAGCCATCCTTAGTTGACAAGTGGACAAAAGCCAAAATGGCAATAGATAACGGAGTTGACCTGGTCATAGAACTGCCGTTTATATTTGCTACTCAATCTGCAGAGCTGTTTGCCTATGGAAGCGTTGCCCTTCTAAACAGCCTGAACATAGTAGACTATATTTCCTTTGGCAGTGAAGAAGGAAAACTTGATATATTATCTGAAATAGCTCATGTTCTGATAGAAGAACCTCCTTATTACAGGGAAAGTTTAAAAACATATTTAAAAAAAGGTGACTCATTTTCAGTATCCCGCCAGAAAGCCCTGAAGGATTACTGTGAAAAATACAAAGTAAAAGATATAAACCTTGATGCAGTCTTAAATTCCCCCAACAACATACTGGCTATTGAATATCTGAAGGCATTAATACGGCTAAACAGCAGTATTACTCCTGTAACAATAAAGAGGATAGGAAGCCATTTCAAGGAAACTAATCTGTCAAACAAAATTTCCAGTGCTACTGCAATCAGAAAAAAGCTTTTGGAGGATGCAGAATCCATAGATGAAATAAAGGATTATGTTCCACATAATACTTATGTGCATCTTTTTAAATACCTAAACTCCAATAATGGTTTTAATTCCTTACATAATTATAACCAGATTATTCATTATTTATTAAGGATTAATTGCTCAAAGGACTTGAAAGATATAATTGATATTGAACCAGGACTGGAAAACAGGATTATTGACATGAGCTCCAAAGAAAGGGATTTGGATTCCTTCATACAGTCCATAGTTACAAAGAGATATCCAAGATCAAGAATTCAAAGAATATTAATTCATCTAATGGCAGGGTTAAAAAAGTCAGACCTTGTTGATATACTCCCTAATTATCCGTCATACATAAGAGTCCTGGGAGCCAATGAAAAGGGTTTTAAGTTGTTAAGAAAAATAAAGGAAAAGTCAGATATTCCAATAATAACTAAGTTTGCAGATTATAAGAATTTCGATAGCTATTATTTGGAAAAAACCATTAGCTATGATAAGAAGGCAACAGATCTTTTTTACCTTGGGATAAACAGCACCCCTCCTTTTAAAGACAGAGATTTCTATACAACCTGTTATATAAAAAAATAGCAGATAATATCTGCTATTTTTTCATATTAATCCTTCTAAAAAATATAATTTATAAAGGAGGTTAGACTTCATGAAAACATATATAAAAAATGCATTATTCATGTTTTTGATACTGTTCCTTCTTATTGTCATAATTAAACATCCTGAAGCTTCTTTAAACAGCGCCTATGATGGCCTTATGACCTGGTTTAATATTGTTTTTCCTTCATTGTTCCCTTTTTTTATAATATCAGAAATACTCATTGAACTAAAATTTGTAAATATCATAGGAAATGCACTTAAGCCAATTATGTACCCATTGTTCAATGTATCCGGTGAAAGTGCCTTTCCTTTTGCAATGAGCGTAATATCCGGTTATCCTATAGGTGCAAAAATTACATCCAGCCTTCGGGAAAAAAGGCTTCTGTCAAAAACCGAAGCTGAAAGGACCATTTCCTTTTCAAGCACTTCAGGTCCTCTTTTCATGCTTGGGGCTGTATCAATAGGAATGTTAAGAAATCCAAATGTTGCTCCTTTAATTATGTTATCACATTATTTAGGTGCTCTAACAGTTGGAATACTGTTCCGATTCTACAAAAAGAAAGAAAAACCAACTCATAAGGCTAATACGCGCAATATTAAGGTTGTTGCTGAAATTTTAAACAGGCATTATTCAATTGGTTCAGTTTTAGGCAGTTCAATATCAAAAAGTATAAACACCATATTGTTGGTTGGAGGTCTGATAATATTCTATTCAGTATTTACAGAACTATTATTTGTTTCCAATACATTCAACAAATTTATCAATACAGTAGGTAATTTAATTCCATTCAACATCAATATGGAATTGCTTAAGGGCATTCTAGCAGGCCTATTGGAGATAACTACTGGTATTAAGAGAATCTCTTCCATAAACATGAATCTGGTTTATAAACTGTTAATAATAAACTTCCTCATTGGCTGGAGCGGTTTTTCCATACATAGTCAGGCACTAAGCTTTATAAGTCAGACTGATATAAATAGCAGGTTATACATTTTTTCCAAACTGCTGCACGGTATTTTTTCAAGCCTTTATGGTGGTTTGCTTTATGCTGCAAAATACAGGGAATACATTGAACCTTCCTTTATGCCAGGGCCTTATATTGCTGATTACTATTTTACAGGCCAATGGCAGGCAATATTTTTAAGCTCATTTAAAATAGCAATATTGGCATCACTATACATGTTAATCAGTTCAGCAATACTATTAATAATATACAGAATATCAGAAAGGGCCTGACTACTTGGTTCCCCTCAGCTCCTGCCTGTTTTGATTTAACAAATCAATAAGGTTCTTTAAATTCTGCTGGGTTTCCTGAAGTATGCTGTCAGCATATTCCAACGCTCCAAGCCTTATCTCTTTTGCATTGGTCTGGGCTTTTTTGATTATCTCCTCTGCCATCTCTTTAGCCTTTTTAGTTATTTCATTCTCATCTATTAATTCCTTCAGCCTCAACTCTGCTTCGTTTAACAATGTATCTGCGTCCTTTTGAGCTTCAGCCAGTATTCTCTGTCTTTCCTCCTTAATCCAGCTGGCCTGTTTGATTTCATCCGGTAGCTTGATTCTGATTTCCCTCAATATCTCAAATAGCTCGTCCGCATCTACCATAACCTTGTTTGAAAAGGGCAAGGAAGATGCATTTTCCAAAATATCTTCTATTTCATCAATTAGCTTTAATACATCCATTTAACCCTGACCCCCTTTTATTTTCTCTCTTAATGCTTTCTCTACCACTTTGGGAACAAAGCAGGATATGTCCCCTCCAAAGGTAGCTACTTCCTTTACTATGCTGGAACTCAAATAGGAATATTCGCCCTGAGCCACCATATATATGGTTTCTATGTCCTTTGCCAATTTTTTATTGACAAGAGCCATTTGCATTTCATATTCAAAATCTGAAACAGCCCTTAATCCTCTTACTATTAGCGAGCAGTTTTTCTTTTTGGCATAGTCTACCAGCAAGCCATTAAAAGAATCTATTTCCACATTGTCATAATTTTCCAATACCTTCTTTAAAAGATCCATCCTTTCATCAACTGTAAACATGTTTTTCTTGGAACTGTTATTCAATACGGATACTATTACCTTATCAAATTTTTTAGCACACCTGTTTATAATATCTATGTGCCCGTATGTTACTGGATCAAAACTTCCTGGATAAATAACAACCATCATATACCTCCTAAACTTGTCTAATTGTGTAAAAAGATAAAGACTTAAATCCATATTCTCTGTGGTCTTTCCTAATGAGCCTAAATATGGATTCATCCTCTAACATTATATTTTTTTCATGTTCAATTATCAATAAGCCATCTTCCTTTAAAATATCCATGCTATCTATAGCTTTTAGTATATCCAAGGCTAATCCCTTCCCATAGGGTGGGTCTGCAAATATATAGTTAAATTTAATTCTTTTATTGTTAAACTCCTTTAAAGCATTAAAAGCATTTTTCTTAATTATTTCAGCCTTATCAAACAGTCCTGTATGTAATAGGTTATCCTTTATGCATTGTATGCTTTCATATGAATTATCGACAAAATATGATTTTACTGCACCCCTGCTTAAAAATTCTATTCCTATTCCACCGGAACCAGCAAAGAGATCTAATACTACTGCTTCATTTTTAATACTTCTTATTATATTAAACAGGGACTCCTTTATTCTGTCTTCAGTAGGTCGGGTATTCATTCCTTTGGGTGCTTTCAACTTAAACCCTTTCTTCTCACCTGCAATCACTCTCAAAAGACCACCTCATTTTATGGTATTATTGTATCATATTTTGTCAAAAGATTAATAGCATTAGTTAAAAATTAAATCTTTTATACTATCTTTAAACATATCTATGATGCTTTGCCTTAAGTAAAAGTATTTCTCACTTAGCAAAAGCTTATCTTCATTTAGTACATCCCTGGCTTTTTTCTGTGCAATCTTTAGTATATCCATATCTGTAAACAAATTTGCAATCTTCAAATCCGGCAAACCATGCTGCTTTGTTCCGAAAAATTCTCCTGGTCCCCTTAATTCCAGGTCTTTTTCCGATATATAGAAGCCATCTGTTGACTTTTGAAGTATTCTCATTCTTTCCCTTGATATCCTGGAGTTGCTGCCGTTAATCAATATGCAGTAGGACTGATATTCGCCTCTTCCAACTCTTCCGCGCAGTTGGTGAAGCTGAGCCAGCCCAAATCTCTCGGCGTTATGTATTACCATTATATTTGCATTAGGCACATTTACCCCAACTTCTATGACAGTTGTGGAAACCAGTATATCCAGTTCTCCCTTTGCAAATTTCTCCATGACTTCGTCTTTTTCTGAAGGCCTCATCTTTCCGTGGAGCAATCCAACCCTGAATTCACTGAATACATCATCCTTCAACTTCCTGTACAATTCATCTGCAGATTGCAAGTCCATGGTTTCATTCTCTTCTATTAATGGTGTTACTATATAAGCCTGTCTTCCTGTTAATATCTGTTTCTTTACAAATGCATTTACCCTGTCAATCATATTTGTCCCAACAGCAATGGTTTCTATCTGCTTTCTGCCTGGGGGAAGCTCATCTATAATAGAAATATCCAAATCACCATATAATATCAACCCTAATGTTCTTGGTATTGGAGTCGCTGTCATAACCAGTATATCAGGATTATCTCCCTTTTGGCTTAAAATTGCACGCTGTTTTACTCCAAATCTGTGCTGTTCATCAGTTATGGCTAAACCAAGCCTAAAAAATTCCACCTTGTCCTGAATAACTGCATGTGTTCCTATTAATATGTCGATACTTCCTTCCTTCAATCCTCTTAATATCTCCTCTTTTTCCCTGCTGCTAATGCTTCCAATTAATAGTTTAATATTAATATCATAATCCTTCAAGAAATTTGATACAGATTCATAATGCTGTGTAGCCAGTATTTCTGTAGGAGCCATCATGACTGACTGATACCCTGCTCTCCATGCCTTAAGCATTGCAAGAACTGCTACAATGGTCTTGCCGGAACCTACATCTCCCTGAACAAGCCTATTCATCTGCTCCTCACTTTCCATATCCTTCTCTATTTCCTTAAAAACTCTCATTTGGGCATCTGTCAATTTAAATGGCAATCTGTTAATAAAACTGTAAACCTCATTATCAGGAGGAAACTTAATACCACGATATAATTCCTTGGTTCTGCTCTTTATCAAAAATAAGCCCAGTTGAAGTATAAGAAGCTCCTCAAAAACAAGCCTTCTTCTTGCTCTAATGTAATGGTCACGGCTTTCAGGAAAATGTATGTTTCTTATAGCTTCTTCAATGGGCATTAAATCCAGTTCATCTCTTAAATCCTCAGGAAGCTTTTCCTTAATGGAACTAATATGTGAAGATATTGCATTGCTCATTATCCTTATCATTTCGCTGTTTGTAAGATTCCCTGTTAGAGAATATATTGGTATTATCCTCCCAATCATGTTGCTGTTTCCTTTTTCAAATACAGGGTTCATTATCTGCACTTCATTGCCAAAAACATTAACCTTCCCGTTTACTGTGAGAATATCTCCAAATGAAATCTTACTTGTTATATAATCCTGATTAAACCATACTAATGTTGCATGTCCAGTCTTATCCCTTACCGGGATTTTAATAATAGACAGATTCTTTCTAGGTTTCGATGTAGTAGGGTATCCACACACCTGTACTTTTAAGCTTACCTTTTCTCCACTTCTGCATTGGCTTATAATCTTAAATTCACTTCTGTCATCATAATCTCTAGGTACATAATACAACAAATCCTCTACAGTGTATATATTCAGCCTTTTAAGCAGTAATGCTTTTTTTGGCCCAACACCTTTAACATATTGAATATCCATTACAATCCCCTCGACTCCAGCTTTTTAAATAAAATCCCTACCAGATGGTAGGGTAATATTATTCTACTGAGAATATATAGTAATATAGCGGTTGGCCACCGTATAGGACTTCCACATCAAAATCTTCATACTCTGACTTTATCAAATCAGCTAATCTCTCTGCCTCGTCTTCTTCAATTCCATTTCCATAGTAAATGGTAATGAGAGAAGAGTTTTCATTTACAATGCTTTTAATTAAATTAAAGGATACCTCTTCTATGTTATTTCCATTGGAAACTACTTCTCCTTTAGATATTCCTATTATATCATTTTTGTTTATCTTCTTGTTGTTTATTTCAGAATCCCTTACTGAATAGGTAACCTGCCCTGTTATTACATGTTTAAATGCTTCCTTCATATTTTCTATGTTTTCCTCTACTTCCAGTTCCGGGTCAAATGCTATTAAGCTTGATATGCCTTCAGGTATGGTTTTTGTAGGCAGCACATACACGTTTTTATTTGATAATTCCCTTGCCTGTTCTGCAGCTAAAATAATATTTCCGTTATTGGGCAAAACAATTATATATTCTCCATTTACTTTTTCAATGGCATTTAATATATCTTCAGTACTTGGGTTCATAGTTTGACCGCCTGGTATTATGCAATCTACATTAAGCTCCTTGAATATGTTATCCAGTCCTTCTCCAACAGAAACAGATATAAAGCTGTACTTCTTATATGCCTTTTCATTTTTGCTTTCCACATGCACTTCTGTATCATTTTCCTTAGCTAGTATATGCCTGTGCTGATATCTCATGTTGTCTATTTTAATATCGCTTAATTCTCCAAGGTTTAATGCTTTCTCCAAAACTATTCCAGGATTATTTGTATGTATATGAACCTTTATTAAACCTTCTCCACCTACTACCAATAGTGAATCTCCAAATGCTGAAATTTCATTTCTAAATGCATCATAGTCATCTATGTTTGTGTTTATCATGAACTCAGTACAATATCCATATTTAATATCTGATGTATCAAGTTCCTTTAAAAATGGAGTTTCATGGGTGACTTCTTTTTCCATTTCTTTCTTTGTTTCTTCCATATCAACAAATTCCTTGTTTGCAATGGCATAATATGCACCAGTTAATACAAATATGAGGCCCTTTCCCCCGGCATCTACTACTCCTGCATCCTTTAGCACCTTCAGCATTTCAGGAGTTCTATCCAGAACCTCATTGGCATGTTTTATAACCTTTTCCATGAACTTTAGTATATCCTTTTCTGTATCTGAGATGGATAAAGCATATTCTGCACTTTCTCTGGCAACGGTCAGTATTGTCCCTTCCGTTGGCTTCATAACAGCTTTATATGCAGTGTCTGATGCCATCTTGAAAGCATTTGCAATTGCAATGGTATCCAATTTTTCTTTTCCCTTTACGCCATTTGAAAATCCTCTTAACAGCTGGGATAGTATAACCCCTGAATTGCCTCTTGCTCCCATCAAAGAACCATTGCTTGCTGCCAGGGCAATTCTTGATATGCTTTCTTCATAATCATCCAATTTTGATATCTGATTTACTGCTGATTTCAGTGTCAAATACATGTTTGTCCCAGTATCCCCATCTGGCACAGGAAACACATTTAAGCTGTTTACTTCTTCCTTATTTTTTTCCAGCAGATTTGCAGCACCAATAAATGCTTTTTTTAGCATAAATCCATCTATATATGTTATGTTCAATTACTGTACCTCCTTATACTACTTTTCTACTCTAATTCCTTGAACATAGACGTTAACTTTCTTAACCTTTAGACCTGTCAAGTTCTCTACATTAAATTTGACCTTTTCAATTATATTTTCCGCTACTACTGATATTTTAATTCCGTACTGCAATATTACATGTAAATCAATTATTACTTCGTTTTTGTCTGAATATATCTTTACCCCTTTAGATAGATTATCTCTCTTTAAAAGCTCAAAGAACCCGTCAGTTGCATTTTTGCTTGCCATGCCTACTATTCCATAGCTTTCCATGGCTGAAAGTCCTGCAATGGTGGCAATAACATTATCATCTATGTCAATATATCCAAACTGATTCTTCTCTCTTGCTGGCACTAAATATCTCCTCCCTAAATATTATTTATGGCTATATTTTATTCTATTATATAAAATTGTTCAACTAAATGCAAAACAATTCTTTTTGCAGTAAATATAGTGTCAATAGTCAGTGAAAATGTCATATAAAAGAACTTAATTTTATTCAATGAAAGTGTCATTTTTAGAATGAGGAAATTGCATAATTAACTTTTTTAATCAAGGTTAAAAAAGAGTATAAAGA
>Ga0134104_1002102_pt1 | contig 14604 bp, 10 predicted proteins | sample 15_3_2metaG_FD_94455 | JGI IMG/M metagenome (GOLD analysis project Ga0134104, IMG submission 94455) | Switchgrass degrading microbial communities from high solid loading bioreactors in New Hampshire, USA - 15_59_3.3_214_A2 metaG | ecosystem: Engineered > Bioreactor > Semi-continuous > Anaerobic...
CTTGACTACCCTCTTACATTCGCTCAAATAAACAGTTAAGAAGAGCTTAGAGTTTATACTATTTGCACCTATAATCATAGATGATTTTTACTATAGGTGTTGCATTTAATATTGCAATTTAAACAGTTTTTTAAGCATAAATATTACCGTATTTTATTATAGTAAATTTGTAAAAATACTATATATAAAAATTTAAACAGAATTTACTGAAAGGACTGATCGGATGCCGTTAAAAAGAAATGTAAGAACAGACCTGGCATTAGAAGCAAGAGAGCTTTTCAAAGAGCAGGAACTGAAAGGTGGAATTCGGGGTATTAATGAACCACCGGGAGTGGAAATTGAGAATGATGGTAATGATGACATAAAAATAACCAGGGTAAAAGTAACATCACCTACAGGGGAAGCTTCTATCGGAAAGCCTATGGGTAATTATGTAACATTAGAGGTTCCCGGTTTAAAGGAAAACGATCAGGATTTATTTGAAGAAACATGTAAAGCGCTGGCAAAAGAACTTGTTAAAATTGTCAGGCTGGGACCGAAATCAACTGTATTGATAGTCGGTCTTGGTAACTGGAATGTTACTCCAGATGCTTTAGGGCCTAAAGTGGTTTCCAGCGTTATGGTTACACGTCACTTGCTGGAATATGTGCCTGAACAGGTTGATGAGGGAGTAAGGCCGGTGTGTGCTGTAGCTCCGGGTGTACTTGGAATTACGGGAATTGAAACCGGAGAGATCATAAAAGGCATTGTAGATAAAATCAGACCTGATGCTATAATTGCAATTGATGCGCTTGCTTCGAGAAAAATGGATCGTGTAAGCACTACTATACAAATAGCTGACACAGGAATATCTCCCGGTTCAGGGGTAGGCAACAAGAGGATGGAATTATCGCAAAAAACACTTGGTATACCGGTTATAGCCATAGGAGTTCCTACAGTAGTAGATGCAGCAACAATGGCCAATGATACAATCGATATGCTGATTGACAGTATGATAAAAGAAGCCGGTCAGGGTACTGAGTTTTATAACATGCTTAAATCTATAGATAGAGAAGAAAAATACCAGCTTATACAGGAAGTGCTTAGGCCTTACCTGGGTGACCTTATTGTTACTCCTAAGGAAATCGATGATATAATAGAAAGAGTATCAAAAGTTATAGCAAACGGTCTGAATATTGCTATACATGAAGGGATTACATTAAGCGATGTAAACAGATATGTACACTGATTTTAAAAGCTCTTTATAGAAATCAGTCAGGAAATACATCTATTATGAAGTATTTCCTTTATTTTTTGCGTTTTTGAAGGTATAATTTTTAAAAGGTAAAACTTTTATAAAGATTATATACTTGTTACATTAGTTTATCGGGGAGCACTGGTTTACATGAAAAAAACAGGCAGATACTTACTGATATTAATAGCGGTTTTAATACTATGGAATACTCCGGTCATATATCCGTTAAAAATATTCGCCGTATACCTTCATGAGTTAGGACATGCCGTCATGGCATTAGTTTTTGGAAGCAAAATAACGGATTTTAAAGTAAATATAGACCAAAGCGGTCATGTAATAGCATCTGTAAAAGGATGGTTTCCTGGTTTTATGGTTGCTTCGGGAGGATATTTGGGAAGTGTTCTGTTTGCACTTGGTATATTGTATTTAGGCAGGACTAAATTTAAAAAATATGTACCCGGTACTTTGGCTATAATTTTACTTATAGTTTCCATAAGATACTTTAGTTTATCATTTACACTCATTTACTCCGTGCTTTTCGCTGTGGCTATAATTCTGCTGTATATGCTACAGAATGAAAAAGTAAATGCATGGGTAATAGATATATTAGGCATTTCAAGCGCTGCTTATGCGGTTTATGATACATTTGTCGATACAATACTTTTGCAGCTCAATGTACATATTAATCTTTTAAGAGGCATGGATAATAAACAGCCCCTGACTGATGCTGTACAGCTTCAGAAAATGACAGGAATTCCGGCTATTATATGGGGTATTATTTGGCTGGTTATAGCTCTGGCAGTATTATATGTGGCACTGGTAAAACAAGGTACTGCCAAAAGACGTAAAAATAAATAATGAGTAATCTGGAGGTTGATTATGAGTATTAACAAGCCTGAAAATGAGAGCAAAGAAAGCATAGCAAAAAGAATACAGGAATTAAGGGAATTGCTGAATTATCATAGTCATAAATATTATGTGGAAGATAATCCGGAAATCAGCGATTTCGAATATGACCAATTGTACAGAGAGCTGGAGGAGCTGGAAATGAAAGCTCCTGAATATATTACTCCGGATTCTCCTACGCAAAGAGTTGGGGGAAAACCCCTGGAAGGTTTCGAGAAAGTTGTACATGCCGTTCAAATGCAAAGCCTCATGGATGTTTTCAGCGATGAAGAACTTATCGAATTCGGTAAAAAAATCGAGGAAGCTGCCATCTCTGCAAATCTTGATGTAGATGCTCTGAAAGATTTATATGTGGTAGAGAAAAAGATAGACGGCCTGTCGGTATCACTGGAGTATGAAAACGGCATATTCGTCAGAGGTTCTACAAGAGGCGACGGCCTGGTCGGTGAAGATGTAACACAGAATCTAAAGACGATAAAAAGTATACCGTTGGTTTTAAAAGAAAAAATACCTTATATAGAGGTAAGGGGCGAAGTATTCATTTCAAAGAGGGATTTTGAAAAATTGAATGAAGAACAGGAAAATTTAGAACAACCTAAATTTGCGAACCCAAGGAATGCTGCGGCAGGGTCCCTCAGGCAGCTGAATCCTGCAATAACTGCAAGCAGAAAACTTGATATATTTATTTTTAATATACAAAGGATAGAAGGAAAATCTTTCGATACACATGCAGAAACATTGGAATATATGAAAAACCTGGGCTTTAAAGTAATTCCGGGATATAAGAAATGCAAAGATATATATAAAGTGCTCGATGAAATTAAGAAAATAGGGGAAGAAAGAGGAAATTTAAACTTTGAAATTGACGGAGCCGTTGTTAAGGTCAATTCCCTTAGATTCAGAGATATGCTTGGAAGTACAAGCAAGGCGCCAAGATGGGCTGTTGCTTATAAGTATCCTGCTGAGAGAAAATTTACAAAAATCAAAGATATATGGGTGAATGTGGGCAGGACAGGAGTGCTTACACCAAACGCCATACTCGAGCCCGTAAGGCTTGCGGGTACTGTTGTAAGCCGAGCTACCCTGCATAATATGGATTATATTATCAGCAAAGATATCAGGATAGGGGATACTGTTCTTGTACAGAAAGCAGGTGACATAATACCTGAAGTTGTGGAAGTAGATAAGGACAAAAGAACAGGAGAGGAACGCATATTTGAAATGCCGCTGAAGTGTCCTGAATGCGGTTCTACTGTTGTCAGAGAAGAAGGTGAAGCTGCATACAGGTGCACCGGTATAGAATGTCCTGCTCAGCTGTTCAGAAGCATAGTGCATTATGCATCCAGAGATGCGATGAATATAGACGGATTAGGGCCTGCGATAATAGAAGTATTGCTTGATAAGGGATTTATTAAGGGTATAGCGGATTTATATTATTTACATGAAAAGAAGGATCAGCTTATAGGAATTGAACGTATGGGCAGGAAGTCTGCAGAAAACCTGCTGAACTCCATAGAAAAAACTAAGAATAATAATATCGACAGGCTTATATTCGGGTTCGGAATCAGGCACATCGGATTAAGGGCGGCTCAGCTTTTAAGCGAGCATTTTGAATCCATAGATGATTTGATTAAGGCAGAAGTGGAAGATATACGTAAAATACCTGAATTTGGCGATATTATGGCTAAAAGTGTAGTTGAATTTTTCAGAAATGAACAGTCTATAGATACTATTGAAAAGCTTAAAGCTGCGGGCGTTAATATGATAAGTACTGGAAATAGAAATGTAAAAGATAACAGATTTGAAGGTAAAACCTTTGTACTTACCGGAACACTGCCCACATATACACGAAGCGAAGCTTCCGAGATTATCAAATCCTTCGGTGGCAAAGTTTCTGGCAGCGTATCGAAAAAAACCGATTATGTGCTGGCAGGGGAAGATGCCGGAAGTAAGCTTGACAAGGCCGTACAGCTTGGAATAAAGGTTATTGACGAAGATGAATTTAATGAAATGATAAAATAAAATATAAAATAAAAGATAATGGTGTAAAATGAAATTTACACCATTAATCTTTTTATAAGCTTGCCATAAGTTTTCTTATACTTTTCCCAATAGGTACCTGTAAACGAAATATTTAGCTTTGTTTAGCAGCTTTTTCGGCATTTTATGAAGGTCATCCGACATGCGGTAAACAGTTCTTTTTTCCTTATATTCCAAATCAGATTTTCCGTATCTTGCTTTAAGGAATATATTCGTAACTTCGATTATGTCCAGCTTTGAGAATTCATATTCGTTATGAACGCGTTGGGCATATTGAAGCGGTGTTTCATTCGATTCAATAGGCAAGCCAAGGATAGAGAAAATCTTTAGGTACTGGTAATACATGGATATAATGCTTTCTCTTGAAGGCAGGTCAAAAGCAGATTTGATTTTACGTATTGCCCTATGGCTGTTAGTATAGAGGAACAAAGGTATAAAAACGGCTAAGATGATTAATATAGAAATTATAATGATTTTAACAACAGTAGGAATTTTTTGCCTCTGACTGATAATAAGTTCATCACCGGCAGAATCAAAAGAATTTGATACTTCGGCTACTGATATTGTTTCTTCTTCACTTTCAATAATTGAAGCAGGGATGTCAATATTATTTTCAGTCTGGGTATTTTGTTCAAATTCGTTATTGTGGAATCTTTCTGTAAAGGGCGAAGTCGGCTCAAAAGGAACCCATCCGAAACCTTCAAAATATGCTTCAACCCAGGCATGTGCATTTTGATTTGTAATTGTAACGGGTACATTTGGAGCTGCGTCCTCGGGAAGTATATATCCTTCAACATACCTTGCCGGTATACCGACAGTCCTTAACATCATAGTCATTGCTGTAGCATAATATGTACAATAACCCTGTTTTGTATCGAAAAGGAAGCTTTCTACGAAATCTGCTCCCTTCGGAATATCTCCAACTTCTAAAGTATATGCATAATTTACGGACAAATAGCCTTCGATTTTTTTAGCTTTTTCATAGTTACTGTTACATGTCTCCACCAAAGAGTATGATAATTCAAAAATACTGGAAGGGAAATCATCCGGTATTTGAAGGTATTTAGAGTATGCATTTTTAGATATTGATACAAGCTTATTTAAATCATTAAGGGACAAACCTTCCGGTATTGATGCTTCGCTTGAGTACCGGCTTTTATTGCTTCTTTCCAAAAGTTTCAGAGCATCTTCTTTATTATAATCAATGTAATAGCTTTCAACAGAATATGAAAAACCGGGGGATAGCATTTTTTTAGAAAACATTGCGCTGTTTACGTTTACATATGGATGAATTTTTTTATTTTCACCGCAGATAAAGCTTATTGTTTTTAACGGATAAAATATTGTTTTTGTTCGTAAATTAAGATATTTTATATAAATTTTCCTTTTAGATATTATACCTTTCAAAAAATCATCGGAATTTTGAGCTAAATATTTGGTGCCTTTTGTTAACTCGAGAATATCGTTGAAAACTGAATTATTTTGATTATCAAGGCTATATGATGACTTATCTGTGCTCGTCCATTTAGTGCCGTCATAATAGTCGTAGGAATTACCTCTCAGATAAATATAATAAGGTGTAGTTACTTCAAGAACCGGTGTAAAGTCTTGCTCAATCTTGCCTCCCAGATTGGCATTGCGTTCGATGTACCCCGCATTGTTAAAGGAGAAAAAATCATAAGACCAGACTCCGTCGTCCAACAGTGCATTAATTTTTTCATCAAGCCAGGGAAACTGAATAGGTAGAGAAGGAGACGGTATTTTATATGAAATAACGAAAATTATAGCACAAATGGCTGACATCCATATTATGCTGTATTTAAGGCTGGAATAATTACCCGGGTGACTGGATTTTTTTATATATACATCTGTAAATAAGAGCATAATCATAGATATACAAAATATGTAAAAGCTTAAATAGTCAAATGGCAATTTGTACGACCATATTAAAACATAGACAAACAGACTTACTGAGAACACTGCTATTAGGTTTGTGTTTTTATATATAAAGAAATATGAAAATATACAAATTAACAGTGATATTAGTATTATAAAAGTAAATTGATATTTAACGACTATATTTTCATAGTCATTAAAGTATTCATAACACCATATGATAAAGCTCCTTATTTGCGAAATGAATTTAGCAGTTATACCAAAAGGAAGGCCTAAAATCAGCAAAACGGCGAATACGCCTAATATTCGCAAATAAAACTTCTTTGTCAGTTTAATGTGGTTAAAAAAAACATTAAACAGCGAAGTAAACAGAAAAATAAATAATATTATCCATATTGTATTTACATTCAGTTCCAAAGCACAGTTTAATTGATTAACGATACAAAAAGAAATCAATAATGCAAAAATATGTAAAACAAAATTCTTTAAGCATATATTCAGATGATTTAGCATAAATACCACCGCCAGCGTATTTACATTAAGAGTTTCTTTCAAGAACCTGTTTTATATCATCATTTATGTTTATTTTATAATATGTTATGTTCTGTTCATTAAGAGAAGGCAGAATGATATCTTCATTTACGTTTTTGTTATGTACAATTTCATCAGGGGATATGTAAATCAGGCTTGGTTCATGGCCGCTCATTCTTGCATTTATCAGCTGTTCATATATGCTGTAATTTATATTGTACGTTAATAATATTATGTTGTCCCTGCTAATGGTTTTACTTAGATATATCTTTAAAATATTTGAAATATCAACATCAGAATCGAATTCAAATTTTGACATATAGTCATATATTTTTTCAAAATCATGCATGGTTTTTAGCTCAATATCATTTATGTCATCTTTATAAAAAATTAATTTTACATTAATAAAATTAGACAGAAAATAGTGTAAAACCGCTATAAGGGTTTCTACTACCTTATCTTCTAGAATGATGTTCTCATCTTCAGCAAAATTGTTTTTTAATGTATCGAGAACCAATATTACATATATGCCTGATGTACTCTGATAATTTTTCACCATAAGCTGACTGAGCTTTGCAGATGCCTTCCAATGGACATGCTTGCTGCTGTCTCCGTATTTATACTCTCTTATATGTGATACCGTACTAAAGTCTTCATAGTTGCTGCTAAGATTTGAGTGGGATTCAGAAAGGAAACCGGTTTTTATATGGAATTTATCAAGATGTATTACTCTGGGCCTTACAGTAATATTAAAAAAACTGCCGGGTTTATATTTTAATTTAAAGACACCTGTAAAATCTTCAAAGAGAATACTGTCTACACCTACAGCATAGGAACCTCTGTATTTGCAATCTAATTGATAGGATGCCCTTTTTCCAGATTTGGGTGTAAGCGAAAAACTCTCTTCTTCAAGCTGATTATTAAATATTTTATTGGCATTAAGGAAGTTCAGCTTTATGTAAGGAAAGAATAATAAACTCTCATTATGTACATTAACATCAAGTGTTATTTTTTCACCTTTTATAACATTTGTTCTATCTATATTTTGACTATATTTAAACAATTTGTAAGTCAATATCGTATATGCAAGGGAAACCAACGGTATAAAAACGGATATGTAAAAAAGCATGTAAGGCACTTTACCGCCCTGAAAATATATAAATATTAAGGAAAATAAGAATAAAGCAATAAGTATAATCCTATAATTCCTCATTTGATACCCCGAAACCGGCATATAATTTATGATAGGCATTCGAAATATAAAACCTATATTTTTAGCCTATTACATATACGATTTTATAGTTTGGTAATGCTTTTTATATTTTAAATAAACATTATTTGCCATGGATACAAAATTAATTATATCCAATAAAGGGAATATGCGCAATATTCTTATATAGCAGCAAATAAATATTTAAAAATAAAATATTTAATACTAGGCATTTTTTGCTGCGCCTGCTCATTCAGAGTTGAGTAGAACCTTCTGTAAAGCTGCTTTTCATAATTGTCCGGTTCCATATTGCCATATCTTGTTTTAACAAACACGGATGTTATATCCGAAAAAGCATCATCATAAAAGAAACCGGATTTTTTTAATTTCTCACAGTATTGTAAAGCTGTTTCATCAATTTCGATCGGATTACCGGTTAATTTCAGCAGATAAATAAAATATTTGTAAAAGCTCAAAATCAAATCCTTTGAAGGAAGAGAAGCAAGTTTTTCATAGTACTTTCTTGAATAACGGTTTCCTGCTGCAAGCGTCAGACATGTAAGAATAATCATGAAAATTATTATACCTATTCTGACAAAAAGATTATCAATTATAAATAACGATATCAGCAGTAGTACAAAAGTGACAGCCGAGCCAGAAAGATAAAGTCTGCGTTTTAGACGTATGGCAGCTACTGTAAATACAGTAAAGGATATAAGTATAAGAAGTGCCATTATAATTAATACTGTCAAGTTATTAAACTGAATATTTTCAGAATCTTTCTGGTCATCATGATGCAGATAGTCTTTTGGCTGCTGCTGAGGATTAGAGTATGCTTTATCTTGATTTGCCTGTGACTGTTTAGGGGTTGCAGCAGATGGATTTTGTTTCGAGAGCTGTTTTTGCGCATCATATTCCGCATGCTGTTCACTTGTCATTGGATCAGCTTTGGTATAAAAACTATCGTAGAAAGCTGTTGAAGGCTCAAAAATAAGCCATCCATAGCCTTCAAAATAGATTTCCGTCCAGGCATGTGCCTGTTCGTTTGTAACATGGTATAATTTTTGGTCCTCAGTTTTCTCAGGCAGTATATAGCCTTCCACATATCTTGATGGTATTCCGGCGCATCTTGCCAGCACTGCCATGGCTGTTGCATAATATGAACAATAGCCTTCTTTGGAAGTGAATAGAAAATAATCAAGCAAACCTGAATCTTCCGATGTCGGTTTGGGATCTAACGTATAAGTATAATTATATACCAGATATTCTTCAATTGCCTTGGCTTTATCGTAGTTATTGGTATAGCCTTTAGTTATGGAAACAGCAAGGTTTTTCACATCATCTGATAAATTTTCAGGAAGCTGTAAGTATTTTTTGTAAATATTATCTGAATAATCAATGAGCATATCCATATCTGATGGGTCTACATCTGACGGAATGGAAGTAAGGGACCTATAGTAGCCTATATAGCTTTTACGCAATATATCTTTTAATCCTTCATGATTATACATGACGTTGTAGGAATTTATATTATAAGAAAAATCTTTGCTGTGCTTTTTCCTGGATATAACCGTTCCGTTGCTTGTTGCATATGCCTTTGGCAGACTGCTTCCGTATTTATCCGTTAATGACATCATATTATTTACGGAAAATATGGATTTGGTTTTGAGCTTTTGATAAGTAATTTCTATATTGTCATTATAGAAGTACCTGTTTATATATCCTGTTTCTCCCGAAAGAAGTTTCATACCTGTTTTTATTTCCAACTGCTCTAAAGAAACAGAGTTTTTGGAATTGGTTAGGGGCAGGGTTTCTTTATCAGTGCTTTTCCAGGTTGAACCGTTAAAAAAGTCATGAGAAGCCCCCCGGAGGTAAACAAGCCTGGGTGATTTTACATTAAGTACGTGAGTATCATCAAGGTACACAGGGCCTCCGAGGTGTTCCGCAGAGTCACCGAAACCAACCGATTCCAGTGAAAAATATGAATATGAACTATAATAAAATTTCTCAATAAAGGAATTTACCTTCTGATCAAGCCAATTCCACTGTATGGGTTCTGAACTTGCAGGTATGATATATGAAAGCATAAAAACAAGGGAGCAGAACAGGCCAATCCATAAAATAAATATTGCCGGTTTCGCATAATCATTTTTGCTTTTATGGTAATTTGTTGTGTATATATTTTTTAAGTAGTATATCAGTATAGTTAGTAGGTATAAATAAAAAGCCGAAAAGCTGAAAGGACGCTTTGATGCCCAGGCATAGACAAATAAAGCCGAACTTCCTGCAAGTATAAAAATAAAACAGTTTTTTCTGATAGTAAAAATATATATAACTAATGATATAAAAAGGGATAAAATTGAACTAAACAGTATTTGATAAGCTGGTGAGGGATTTTCATAGCCGTTTATATAACCTGTACACCATATAAAAAAGTCCTGAACCATATCGATCAGTCTTTTCAGGTTTCCGCCCGGAAGACTGACTAAAAATACCAGTGCAATGATTGCAGATATAGAAAACAGCGTTATTTTGAAGTTCTTTTTATTATAAAACATGATGTACCAAATAGCAGAAAATGCAATTATTATTGCTGCGATAAAAAGGCTGCTTGTAGTGGAGCTGAAAAGTGAAAGCACAGCATTTGCAATGCTATAACTCATAACTGCAGATATTAATGCATTTAAAATACTGTAATATTGGCTGCTGGATTTCATAATTGCCTCCCTGACTATGAATTCTTCTCAAGTACCTTTTTTATATCATCTTCCAAACCGATGCTAAAAACATCAATGCTGTATTCTTTCAAATTATTTATAATATTCAGGGTATCCCTATCCAAATCATTACCGGTGTTTTGTTTGCATATATATATCAAAACCGGTTCGTGTCCTATTTCTTTCAATGATTTTATTCTGTTATAAACAGATAAATTAAGATAACATGTCAGTACTACTATATTGGTGCGAGGACAGTTGTAGTCATTATATACAGCCAGCATATCTTCCAGTCCTGCATTTTGATTAAAGGGCACATCTGATAAAAAACCATACAGAGTGTTAAAACCTGCCATGTCTGTTGCGACCATGCTATTAACATTATTATTATAGAAAACAAGTTCTACTGGAATATTTGAAGTGACGCAATAATGGAGAAGCGCTACTGAAGCTTCAATTATCTTATCTTCTATTATAATGGATTCTTCCGCATCATCAGAAGTTTTCATGAGGTCCAGAATCATGACCGTTTTAATTTCAGATGAGCCTTGCAGATTCTTTACCATTAGCTCATTCATTTTTGCTGAAAGTTTCCAATGTATATTTCTATAAGTATCACCTTGTACAAATTTTCTAATATCGGATACCATATTTGCATCGTGAGTTCTCACCGGAGCCATTGTAAGTGACTCAGAAAAAAAACAGTGCTTCAGATAAAAATTGTCAAGTTTAATTATTCTGGGATAAACGGTTATCTTAAATCGATCAGGCACGTTTTTCCTGAATCTGAATATACCTAGGAAATCTTCTACTTCAATATATTCTATACCTAACATATATCTGCCTCTGTATTTGCATTCAAGTTCATAAGAAAAAAGCTTGTCCGAAGCAGGCGTCAGAGACAGATTTTTGGTTTCCAGCTGTTTTGCAAATATTCTGTTTTCATTATAGAATTTAACTTTTAAATAAGGATACAGAATAAAATCTCTGTTTTTAAGGTTAAATCTGAACAATATCTTTTCGCCCTTAACAACCGAGTTTTTTGATAGTGACTGGCTATAACCAAAGCGCAAATAAACTGCAAGTGTATAAATAAAAGAAAAAAACGGAAGAAGGATAACTGCATAAAACAGCATATAAGGTACCTTTCCGCCATAAAAATATATAAAATTTAATGATAATATAAAGATAATTATATAGAGTAATCTGTTTCGCAACATTATAATCCTTCCACCACAGGTACAGCAGTATTTTTTAATATAGATGCCAGAATATCATTAGCAGTAACTTTCTTCAGTTTGGCTTCCTGTTTCAGAATAATTCTGTGTGAGAGCACAGGAACAGTCATTTTTATTATATCATCGGGAATGACATAATTACGGCCGTTATAAAAAGCCCATCCCTGTGCTGCTTTAAATAAGGAAAGAGAACCCCTTGTGCTTGAACCCAAAGCAACTTCGGGATGATTTCTAGTTTTGCTTACTATACTTACTATATAATCATTAAGGCTTTTATCAACATGAATTTCTTTTATTTTATTCTGAATATCGATAATATCTTCACAGGTTGCTACAGGTTTTAATTTGTCCAGGGGGTTTTCATATTGAAATCTGGAAAGTATTTCGCTTTCATCTGCCATTGAAGGGTATCCGATGGAGATTTTCATAAAAAACCTGTCTATCTGTGCTTCCGGAAGGGGAAATGTGCCCAGATATTCAACAGGGTTTTGAGTAGCAAGAACCATAAAAGGTTTTGGAATCTTATAAGTAACTCCGTCAACAGTGACCTGATTTTCTTCCATTACCTCAAGCAAGCTGGATTGTGTTTTTGGAGAAGTTCTGTTTATTTCATCCGCAAGTATGATATTGCTCATTACCGCACCCGGCCGATATTCAAACTCGCCTGTTTTCTGATTAAATATGGAAAAACCTGTAATATCGGAAGGAAGAACGTCAGGAGTAAACTGAATTCTTTTAAATGTAGCATCAATAGATTTCGATATAGAAGAAACAAGTCCGGTTTTTCCTACACCAGGTACATCCTCGATTAAAACATGGCCTTCACATGCCAAAGCAATGACCGCAAGCTCTATAGACTCTCTTTTGCCTATAATAACCTTCTCTACGTTTTCTACAATTGATTTGAGAATATTGACAGAGTTCATATATTTACCCCCATATTAACAAATTTATATATACGACGATTTATATGCTTTCAATAATAAAGGCTCAGACAGTAAATCTTAAGAATAAGTTGATTTTCATAACTTATATAAATTATATGAGATTAATATTAATACTTCAATAAAAATTTAACAGAAAGTTCATACATTTTATGTAAACTATACATATTATATATAATTATATGGAGTTGTCCACGTAAAATTGATATAAATTTTATATTTTAATAAGTATCAGCAGTATTATATAGAAAACTGCACTTGGTATATAGTTTTATATAAAAAGATATCAGTTTTTATTGGAAATCAGATTCTATATTGTTATAATCGATAATGAACATGCAAAAGATTATAAAATTGAAGATATTTTATTATATCTGTTAATTACAGAAATAAACAGAAACAAGGTGATTGTACATGGATGCGGAAATACTAGCAGTGGGAACTGAACTGCTAATGGGACAAATAGCTAATACAAATGCGCAATATATTTCAAGCAGGTTGCCAGATGTGGGAGTTAATGTCTACTACCATACGGTGGTCGGAGATAATCCGGAAAGACTAAGAAAATGTCTGGAATCGGCCTTGCAAAGAGCTGATGTAGTAGTGATGACCGGAGGATTGGGACCCACGCAGGATGACCTCACAAAAGAAACTGTTTCAACAGTAATGGGTAAAAAATTGGTTTTGCATGAAGAAATTTTAATGAAAATTAAGAAATATTTCAGAGACGTAAACAGGCCGATGGTGGAAAGCAATATAAAGCAGGCTTATCTGCCTGAGGACAGCATAATTATTGAAAATGATAACGGTACGGCACCCGGGTGTATTATTGAAAAAGACGGCAAAGTTGTAATAATGCTTCCGGGCCCGCCTGCAGAAATGAAACCCATGTTTGAAAGTACGGTTATGCCGTATTTTGAGAAAAAGTCGCAATGTAAGATAGTATCCAAATTTTTAAGAGTATTTGGTATAGGTGAGTCTTCTGTGGAAGATATGCTAATTGACCTGATAGATAAACAAACAAATCCGACTTTGGCGACATATGCAAAGGACGGAGAGGTTACCATCAGGGTTACGGCAAAATGTGACCGATGCGAGGAAGCAGAGAAACTTGTTAATGACATGACGGAAGAAATAAAGAAAAGGCTTGGAACAGCCCTTTACTCCACAGAAAACAGAGACCTTGCGGAAGAAACAGCTTATTTGCTATTGGAGAAAAAGAAAACACTGGCTCTGGCCGAGTCATGCACAGGAGGTCTTTTGGCTGCAAAATTGACTGATATACCGGGTATTTCGGAAGTATTTCTGCAGGGCAAGGTAACCTATTCAAATCAAGCAAAAGTAAAGGAGCTTGGTGTAAAGGAGCAAACCCTTTCAGAATACGGCGCGGTAAGCAGGCAGACTGCCATAGAAATGGCTGAAGGAATAAGGAAAGTTGCCGGTTCTGATATAGGGCTGTCGATAACAGGTATTGCCGGCCCTGGCGGAGGTACTGAAAAGAAGCCTGTTGGACTTGTATATGTAGCAATAAGCAGTTCAAAGGGTACGGAGTGCAAGGAGCTCAGGCTGAAGGGTAACAGGCAAAGAATAAGGAATATAACGTGCCTGCATGCGTTGAATATGATAAGGGTTAATCTGATTTCGGGATAAATTTTTTATAATTAGAATTGAGAGTGAAGGCAGAGAGCACCTTTGAGGCTCTTTTCCGCTTTTGAGGTAAAAATTGGGGAGAAGGAGACTTTTCAAAATGGGACATTTTTCAGAGAGGATGGTCCGCGTCAGCAGAGAAGTGCCCCACTAACCTTAGTATAAATGGCCAAGAACTGGTTTATGACAGGATGTTCGGAGACATAAAATGTATGACAGGATAAGTAAATAATGAAAGATA
>Ga0134104_1002121_pt1 | contig 14379 bp, 14 predicted proteins | sample 15_3_2metaG_FD_94455 | JGI IMG/M metagenome (GOLD analysis project Ga0134104, IMG submission 94455) | Switchgrass degrading microbial communities from high solid loading bioreactors in New Hampshire, USA - 15_59_3.3_214_A2 metaG | ecosystem: Engineered > Bioreactor > Semi-continuous > Anaerobic...
ATAGCGAAAGCATTTCCCGTTCCGCCCAGACCCAAACCGCCAGAAACAAGCGAAAACTACAAGATATCTAGATAACATTTGACAGAGAAAAAGTGTTTCACTTTAACTTGCAATTTGCGTTCATAATTATTTTTAACAATTTTCTTGACAAACACAACTTTAGCTGTTAAACTAGGAAAGCACAATAAAGTAGGTTGCCGCACAGCCTCACCCGCAGCATGGAGCGAACGGGTCGATAAGGAAACGAAGTTGTTTATTATCAAGGCAGGCGGCATTGCGTCTGCTTTTTTACATTTGGTGGAGGTGTTTTCGCATTAGCAATTTAAGTCATCAGATCAATGAGGAAATCCGTGATAGCGTAGTAAGGCTTATCGCGGAGGACGGAACGCAGCTCGGCATTGTTTCCATCCAGGAAGCATTGGCTGCCGCGCAGGAGAGGGATCTGGACCTGGTCAAGATCGCTCCGAAGGCACAGCCCCCTGTCTGCAAGATAATGGACTACGGAAAATTCAGGTTCGAGCAGGCTAAGAGGGAAAAGGAAGCCCGGCGCAATCAGCACGTAGTGGAAGTCAAAGAGATACGTATGACCCCGGGTATCGACACTCACGATTTTGAAGTCAAACAGCGCAGTGCCAGCAAGTTTTTGAAGAGCGGCAACAAGGTCAAGGTGTCGGTACGCTTCAGAGGTCGCGCAATCACGCACACTTCGATCGGCGAGCAGCTACTGTTGCGTTTTTCCGAGGGACTGGTCGAAATTGCCGATGTGGAAAAGGCACCGAAGCTGGAGGGCAGGAACATGACGCTTTACCTCGCCCCCAAGAATATAAAGCATGACGCAAAATAATTGATATAAAGGAGATATAGCGATGCCCAAGATCAAGACGCATAGTGGCGCTGCAAAACGCTTCAAGTTTACCAAAAACGGCAAAATAAAGCGCGCACACGCTTATAAAAGCCATATTCTGACAAAGAAGAGCACAAAGCGCAAGAGGGGCCTTCGCAAAGGGACCTACGCAGACGAAACAAACATGGCCGCGCTTAAGCGCATGCTGCCTTACAACTAAGGCATTTATCGACCGAGCACATACCGTCTGATCATGGCAGGGATCGTGCTCCCAAAATGATAATCTTGAAAGGAACGAACAGATATGGCAAGAGTTAAACGCGCTATGATGACGCGCAAAAGGAGAAAAAAGATCCTTAAGCTCGCAAAGGGCTATTGGGGTGCAAAGTCCAAACACTTCAAGATGGCTAACCAGGCCGTAATGAAGTCACTGACATATGCATATATCGGCCGCAGGCACAGGAAGAGGGATTTCCGCAGGCTTTGGATCACCCGTATTTCCGCGGCAGCGAAGTTGTGCGGAATGAACTATTCGAACTTCATGCACGGCTTGAAGCTTGCCGGCAACAATATCAACCGCAAGATGCTCTCGGAGCTGGCGGTAAACGATATGAAGGCCTTCGAGGCACTTGCCGAGCAGGCAAAGGCTGCTCTTAAAGCCCGGTAACGCAGTAATGCACCATAAAATGAAAGATGACCGCAATCGGCGATATTTCTTCGGTTGCGGTTTTCCGTTTTTATAAATGCCGCGCAAGGTCCATAATAATCAGGGACCCGGCAATGAAATGAGCGCATTGCCAAGCTATGGCGACTATGTTAAAATACAACTGTACGATATTTGATGAGTAAATGACGTATTTCGACCCCTAATGTCATGAATGTGTCATTACTTGGAGGGAAAGTGATCATAAATGAGTTATCTTGAGATAAGAAGGGCCAGGTCAATGGAAGATGCCGTCAGCATATCCGGTCTGGCAAGGGCGATCTGGACGGAGCATTATACGCCCATAATAGGTGCCATGCAAGTGGAGTATATGCTGGCGAACATCCAAAGTGCGGACAAGATTTTCGAGAGGATGGAATCGGGCGAAGAGTACTACATGGCATACCTCTACAGCCGCCTTATAGGTTATATGGCCATTAAGGCGGAGCCGGACCGCATTTTCCTTTCGAAGCTGTATATCGAAAAGGATTTTCGGGGACGCGGGATAGCAAGCCAGTTTATAAACCTTGTTATCGACAGGGCCAGGGAGCTGGGCAAGGAGTTTATATCCCTGACCGTCAACAAAAATAACCTTACCTCCATATCCATTTATAAGAAAATGGGATTTGAGATCGAGGGAGAGCTTGTAACGGACATTGGCGGCGGATATGTGATGGACGACTATGTGATGGTGAAGCGCTTATAATTTTAGAAATTGTTTATATTTGCGATATGTTTTCTTTATCGGCGCGGATTATCATTATCATAGGAAAGCATATTAGGTCAGCTTCACCGCAAAAAAATCCATGTGCTGAGAAAGAGGACTGCATATGAGGAAGAAGAAACACTTTTATACCGTGATTTGCCTGATAGCTGGAGTGATCCTGCTGACGACGGCGGCAGCCGCCAATTATGGCAATGCGAACGGGTATCCGCTTTTCAAGTCCGCCATAAAGAAGCTTTTGTATGTGGACAATTTTTCCGCATCAGTGAAGTTTGAGCTGATTTACGACGGTGAGACGCTCCAGAGCCAGGAGACGCTTGTAAAGCTTGATTCCGACGGAACGGTTCTGAAGTATTCCAAGGATGTTTCGAATTCCGGTCTGTCCGAGAATCAGATCGTCAATGAAAGCTGGATTGTTAAAAACGATGACGATTCCGAGAGCGGAGCCAGGTATTCGGACATTTCCCACAGCGGAGACCAGTGGTTTATCTATCCCACATACAGTGAGCCGTGGTCAAATCCCGCCGAAGACGAGTTTACACGCAAGGCTATCCGGTTTGCAGAACTGATTGCCGACACTTTTGTTGGGGATCTTAAAAACAACTTCGTACAGACCTCCAATACCGACGGCAAAGTATCCTATCAGATAGTCCTTAGCGGGAACCAGCTTCCCGAGTACGTTTCCGCCGGTCTTTCCATGATGTTCAGCGCCGCCAAGAATCAGAACGGCACCTATGTGTTCTATCATCCGGACTTCGATATGGAGACGGAAGAGGCCGCCAAAATAATGGATAGGGCCTGGGAAAAACTGAGCGAAATGGGGAACAGGGGAGTCATATACGTTTCGGCAGACGGTACGATCCGATATTTTGCCGACATAGACGAGTACTATGGTTCCGATGTTTATGAGCCGAGCGTCGACCGGTTCGGCGACATAATACACACACTGAACACAGATCCGACTCCGGAGACGGCCAAGTGCTATTTCACGGTCGACGAGGAAGGACGGCTGCTCAGCAGCATCGTCGAAGGGATTGTATCATCCTATGACAGGAGCGGCCAAAAGCATACCCTTGGCATCCGGATCACAGCAAACATCAATGACTACGGGACAACTGTCATCGAATATCCTGAGATCCCCGAGAGCGACACGGTATACGACTAAACAGTTAATGATCCCAACACCGGATATCACGTGAAGATAACAAGAAACGGCGTTGAAGTCACTGAGGGATCGGAAAAGGCGGTTGTGGATACCGAGCCTGCTGGCGATACTGAAGATACGGGATCGGCAAACGAATAAAATATGACGGGGATGGGATGAGCAAAGAAAGTACATTGAAGACGCGTTCGTTGATGCGCTCCACATGTGAAGGTCTTTGACATTCCTTCCCCTTTTTTGCCTTACTCATATCAACAACGAATATTGCGATGAGATAATATGCCGTTTACTCATCGCGATTTCGCTTAGGAGTGACATTTTGGAAAAGATACTTGAAGTTACCGGACTTACTAAGCTCTACCGGAACGGGCGAGGGGCGTCCAATATAAGCCTGACCCTTGAGCGCGGTGACGTGGTCGGGCTTCTGGGGCCAAACGGTTCCGGCAAGACGACTACAATGAAAGCCATAGTGGGCTTGGTCCATGCCGACTCGGGAACCGTAAAGATTTTTGGACATGACGTCGAGGAAGATTTTGAAAAGGCCATGGACAGGGTAGGATGCCTGATCGAAGCTCCTTCACTTTATGAATATATGACCGCTGCCGCTAACCTCAGGCTTGCGTCGCGCTATTATCCGGGAGTGACGAAGAAGAGGATCGAGGACGTCTTAAAGCTTGTCAGGCTGGATAAATACAAGAAGGACAGGGTGGGACGGTTCTCACTGGGAATGAAGCAGCGTCTCGGCCTGGCGCTCGCATTTTTGTCGGAACCCGAGCTCCTCATACTCGACGAGCCCGCAAACGGGCTTGACATTGAGGGAATCGTCGAGATACGTGAAATAATCCTGAGGCTTGCAAGGGAAAAGAACATAACTTTTTTGATTTCAAGCCATATCGCGGCGGAGATCGAAAAGACCTGCAGCAAAGTTGCGGTACTGCATGAAGGCGAAATGCTGTCCTTCGACACAATGGAAGACGCACTTGCGCGTTACCCAACACTTGAAGATTATTATCTTGACAAGGTCCGCAACAAGCGTGGACCGCTCGTGCTCTGAAGGAGGCAGGACGATGCAGCGCTATTGGGCTGGAACATTGAATGAAATTGACAAGCTGTTGGCGAAGAAGAAGTACTATGTCTTTCTTGCAATAGAGATCGCCATATGCATACTTATGCTGATCCTGGACAAATTGTTTGCGCGTGCCTCCGATGGTTTCATAACCTTTGGAGCGGCAGACCTCTCCCTTATGATGCTTACGTTTTTTATCCATGTATATATCCCGCTGATCATCTTCATGGCGAGCTGCGATGCATTTTCGTCGGAATACAACGACGGAACGGTCAAGGCTATCCTGATCCGGCCGGTTACGAGGCTGAAAGTCTACCTAAGCAAAATCACATCGGTGATGCTGCTGGCCCTCGGATATCTCGCGGCCCTGTTTTTGACTACGGTCACTTTGGAGTTGCTTTTCGGAGAAGGACTGCGCAGCTTCTGGGTCAGCGTCGGAGCATATATCCTGGATATCGTTCCCCTCTTTGTCCTGCTGCTTATGGCGGTACTGATGAACCAGCTTGCAAAGAGTTCTTCGCTTACGATGTTTCTTTTGATACTTGTTTATGTTTTGCTTACCGTACTGGGTATATTTATACCGCAACTCAGCGGCCTGTTATTTACGGGATATGCTCAGTGGCACAACCTGTGGCTGGGGCAGACGATACCGTTTTGGCCGATGATTGCGAAAATAGGACTGCTTGCAGGGTATGCCACGATCTTCATGAGCGGCGGATATTATCTGTTTGAGCGCCGTGAATTTTGATGTGAAACGCTGTGGGAAACCGGGACAGGTCAACTGTCCCGCTTTTCCCTTTTCTCCTATCTGGACGGAGGTGCGGTAAGGTGAGCTTAAAGAGGAAATTCGTGACTTCGAGCATCCTGATGTTTGCGGTGCCGGTGCTTTTGATAGCGCTGGTGACGGCGATCGTGTTTGGCGTATCCCTGTTCAGGCAATCTGCCTTCCTGAATACTCTTTCTCAGCTGGGCGGATCGATACCTGATGAGGCTCTGCAGCCAGGCGGGCTGCTGTTTGCTCCCGTGATAATCTGGGGGCTTATTTCTACGGCCATCGTTGCCTCGACATGTGCGGTCGTAGTGTTGTCCCTGTCCCGCGCAATACTATCTCCGCTGCAAGCCCTGAAGCAGGCGGCGGAAAATATACGCGACGGGAACCTCGACTTTGAGGTACTCCGTTCAGACTTTCGCGAGATAAACGAACTGTGCCTTGTGGTCGACGGGCTCCGGATGAGGCTCAGGAGGAGCGTCTCAGAGCGGCTGGCATACGAGAAGGAAAGGAACAGGCTCCTGGCAAATATCTCTCACGATCTGAGGACTCCCATCACATCCATCAAGGGTTATGTCGAGGGTATACGCGACGGGATCGCCGATTCCCCGGAGATGATGGATAAGTATCTTGAAACGATATATCTTAAAGCCTGCGCGATGGAGAGACTCGTGGAGCAGATGTCCGATTTCTCCGAGCTCGAACTTGGCAGGATGAGGTTCCACTTTGAAACGGTCGGCGCGGTCGGATTTCTGCGCGAGGTGATCGAAGAAAACCGGGTGGATATAGAGTCAGCGGGCGCAGCTTTTGAAACGGAGCTGCCCGACAAAGAACTGCCCGTCAGGATTGATGCCGAGAAACTAAAGCGCGTTTTCCTGAACCTTTTTGGAAATGCGCTCAAGTTCAGATCGCAGCGCCCTCTGGCTGTCGGATTGTCGGCTGAGATCGACGACAGGGGGATCCACATCACAGTTCGGGACAACGGATGCGGCATACCCAAGGATGAACTGAACAGGGTATTTGAGGGGTTCTACAGGGGTGACCCGTCCAGAAACGGCAGTGTTAAGGGCCACGGCCTGGGACTGTCGATATCAAAGCAGATAATGGAAAACCACAGGGGCAAGATCTGGCTGAAGAGCGAAGTCGGTGTCGGAACGGAAGTACATCTTTATTTGCCGGCTGCCGGAGACGGAGGGTTGGTATGAACATACTGATCGTAGAAGACGATATGAGCATTGCCGAGCTCGTAAGGGACTACCTTGCCGTAAACGGATTCGAGTGCGATATTGCCGCGGACGGGATAAAAGGGCTCGAAATGGCATTGAATAATGATTATGACCTCGTGATACTCGATATCATGCTGCCCGGACTGGACGGGTTCGCGATACTGTCCAGGATAAGGGAAGAAAAGGATATTCCCGTGATCCTTCTTACGGCAAAAAAGGAGGAGATCGACAAGATACGCGCCTTCGGACTCGGTGCGGACGACTATATGACAAAGCCCTTCAGTCCGGGTGAGCTTGTGGCCCGGGTCAAAATGCGCATTGAGAGATATGACAGCCTGACGGGCCGCAGGGGGAAGAACGCGGTGTTGAAAATACGCGGGCTTGAGATAGACCGCGATGCGCGCAAGGTTTTTGTTTCCGGAGTAGAAAAGCAGTTCACCGCAAAGGAGTATGACCTCCTGCTGTTCCTTGCCGAGAATCCCAACAGGGTTTTCAGCAGGGAGGTGCTTTTTGACCGCATCTGGGGTCTGGATGCGATTGGCGATGTTGCCACGGTAACTGTACACATCCAGCGGATCCGGGAGAAAATAGAAGAGGACACACAAAATCCACAATATATCGAGACGGTGTGGGGTGCGGGATACAGGTTCAGGCCATGACAGAGATATTTGAAATTTCCATTACAACAAATGCATCAAACGCAGGCAATCAACTTAGCCGAAATCCCATGACTTGAATCAGTGGGATGAAAGGTTATGGGAAGGGTATGGCATACCCTGAAATTCGGGGAATGTCGGATACCGGAAACGGACTTTCGACTTGCACCAAAGACCCCCTGACTTGTCAGGGGGAGTATCAGTTGAACTGTATACGCGTTTAGATGCATAAATTATGTTGATTTTATGATACAATTTGCATAACTTTATTAAGAAAAAGAAAGCCTAACTACTGGGACGGTCCGACTTTAGTCGCAGCCGACCGGATTGGCCGTAACTGAAACAGTAGGAGGCTTTTTTTGATGTCTATCTGGACAATGGACTGCAGTATAGATCAGAGACCCTCACTTGACAGCAACATAAGCACTGACATAGCGGTAGTCGGCGGAGGGATGGCCGGCATACTGACAGCCAGGCTGCTGAAGGACAAGGGCATGGATGTCGTGGTCCTGGAAGCCGACAGGATAGCCGGAGGAAATACCGCCGGTACCACCGCAAAGATCACTCTTCAGCATGGGCTTACCTATGCGGACATGATAGAAACGATGGGGCAGAAAGCGGCTAAGAAATATGTCGATGCAAATATCGCCGCGATGAGCAAATTCAAAGAGCTCGCCGAAAACGTTGACTGCAACTACAGCACCTGTCCGGCTTACATCTACACCCGTCGCGACACCGGAGTCCTTGAGCGTGAACTCAGGGCGGCGGAAAGCCTGGGGATAAAAGCGGAGATCACCACCGATACGGAGCTTCCGTTCCCCGTCAACGGTGCCTTGAAATACGACAACCAGGCTCGTTTTCATCCCCTGAAATTCATACGTGAGGTATCGAGGAACCTCAAAATCTATGAGGGGACCCAGGTATCGGGGATAAAGGACGGGGAGCTTGATACGACGGGGGGAAAGGTGCGCGCAAACAAAGTCGTTATCGCTACCCACTACCCATTTATAAACTTCCCGGGGTATTATTTCCTTCGCATGCACCAAAGCCGGACTTATCTTCTGGCGCTTGAAAACGCAGCAACTATCGAGGGCATGTATTTGGACGCTGACGAGGGCGGATACACGTTCCGCGGATACGGAAACATACTCCTGTTTGGCGGCGAGGGGCACCGCACTGGTCGCAACGGCAACAGCGGGCGTTACGACAGGCTTTTGAAGGCAGCAATGCAGTTTTACCCGCAGTCGAAGGAAATCGCCAGGTGGTCTGCCCAGGACTGCGTCACGCAGGACAAAGTGCCCTTTATCGGAGAGTACTCTATATTTACGCCAAATATGTATGTGGCAACCGGTTTCCGTAAGTGGGGAATGACCGGATCGATGGTCTCGGCGATCATCATATCATCCCTGATAGCCGGGGAGACGCCGCATTACGCCGATCTGTTCAATCCGCTCAGATTCAATCCCAAGGCCTCGGGAAAGGGTTTGTCCAAGGACGTAAGCCAGATAGCAAAGGGTTTTGCTCTGAGGATCGCTCCCTCGGAAGAGGACAGTCCTGAAGCCATACCGAAGGGCTGCGCTTCCATCGTTACGATCGATGGCAGGAAACGCGGCATATACAAGGATGAAAACGGAGCTGTGTTCGCCGTATCCGTAAGATGCCCGCACCTCGGATGCCAGTTATCATGGAACCCGGATGAAAAGTCGTGGGACTGCCCATGCCATGGGTCGCGCTTCACGTATGACGGCAAGCGCATCGACGGTCCGGCTGAAACTAACGACATTTCAAGACAGGTAAATATCAATAATTTCGCATGACTTGCGGTTTATGAGTACTTTTTCGACGGCGGCTCTGTTCAGCTCCGGACAGTGCGCAACCTGGCATGTGCGGCGAAATGCAGCATAATACAGCCTGATATTGTTTGATTTTGCAAGAGCAATTGCAATGTCACATTATGATTGTGTGTTGTTGCAGATTGCTCTTGATATCTTCTGCCCAACTACAGTAATATAGTAGTATATTGAGATTCTAAGTGCACGTATATGAGCTGTAGGAGTGAAACAATGAAGGTATTGGTCTTGGGATATAACAGGGATGTTGATGTATTTCTGCCGGACGGTTGGGCTCACAGGGAGCTGGAAAGGCGTTTTCCGGACTGTGAGTTCCGGGTATATAAAAGAGGTCAGGAAACACTGGAGGATATGTTATGGGCTGATGTTGTCACAGGACATCCCTCCAGGCAAATGCTCCGTCAGGCCGGGAACATAAAGTGGCTTCACATCCAGTCTGCGGGTGTGGACGGGTACACGGACAAGAGCATTTACGCAAACCCCAATATCATCGTCACCCGTACCGCGGACGTATTTTCGTTCGCGATTGCAGAACATACACTCGGAATGATTCTCGCCCTCAACAGGAATTTCCCCCGATATATCCGCAACCAGTCGATGCATATATGGGACAGGGGCATTGAAAGGTATGAGCTGTTTGATTCAAACGTGCTGATGCTAGGAACAGGGAGCCTTGCCTCGGAAATCGTTAAGCTGCTGAAGCCTTTTGGGTGCAGGATATTCGGAGTCAGGCGCAGCCCGGAACCTGTCGAGGGATATGACAGGATATACTCTTCCGATCAACTGCACTCTGCTCTTGCCGAAGCAGATTATATAATCAATACACTGCCCCGTACTCCCCGGACGGAGAAGTATTTGGGCGCCGATGAATTCGCGGTGATGAAGGACCGTGCGATCCTGATAAATGTCGGCAGAGGTGCTACTGTGGACACCGGCGCGCTGATCGAAGCGCTCGCCGCCGGGAAAATAGCCGGCGCGGGACTTGATGTGACGGATCCGGAGCCGCTTCCGGCCGACAGCCCGCTCTGGGACATGGAGAACGTGATCATCACGCCTCACAGTTCCGGCTTTTCGGAGGTCACGGACAGGAGACGCTTTGAGTGCTTTTCGAAGCTCCTTGAGAAGTTTCTGGCGGGAGAACCGCTTGACTATCAGGTCGACTTTTCGCGGGGGTATTAAGAAATATGCAAAGGGATCCGGCTTTACAAGAAGGCTTTGCATGTTGAGCCTGATCATGATCGGAAATATTTGATATTTGCTTTCGATATCGGTTTATAGTTAAGATATCAGTTTTATTGAGTAAAGCCGGAGCATTTTACATGGATTTTGCCGGGGGTGATATATATGTTTTCTTTTCCGATCGGAGTGATCCTGGATTCTTTCAGGCTGCCTGTCAGGGATGCTCTTGCAGAAGCTGCAAAACTGGGCGTGCAGGGTATACAGGTTTATGTGACTAAGGGTGAATTATCGCCGGAGAACATGACTGCCGAAAAGTGCAGCGAGTTCCTGGATATGGTCCGATCTTATGGACTTGCCATATCCGCGCTTTGCGGAGACCTGGGCCAGGGGTTCGGCGACAGGGAGAAAAACCCTTCGCTGATCGAAAAGACGAAGAGGATAATGGACCTTGCCCGCCGGCTCGATACAGATATCGTAACGACGCATATCGGGGTGATACCTGAAGACAGGAACCATCCGAGATATCAGATCATGCTGGAGGCCTGCGGTGAACTTGGCCGCTTTGCGGAGGACATAGGAGTCAGACTGGCCGTTGAAACGGGGCCGGAGAGGGCCGTTGCGCTGAAACGGTTTTTGGATGAGATCTCTTCACATGGGATGGCTGTCAACATGGACCCAGCAAACTTCGTTATGGTGACAGGAGACGACCCGGTACAGGCAGTATATACACTCGGGGATTACATCGTACATACGCATGCCAAAGACGGGCGCAAGCTTGCTGATAAGGACCCCGAAGTAATATACAGGATCATTGAGGACGAGATCCAGTCAGGGAGGTCATTCGTTGAGCTTCCGCTGGGCGAGGGCGACGTGCCTTTCCCCGCGTATCTTAAAGCACTTCAGGACATCGGATACAAGGGGTTCCTGACGGTCGAACGGGAAGTCGGAGAAAACCCCGCGGAAGACATCGCAAAGGCCGTCCTGTTTCTCAGGAACCTATCCCCCGGTCCGAAAGGTGATGGATATGGACATTCAAAGAAACCTTGAACTGTTTGAGGAGCTCATCTCATGTGGCAGCAACATCTATACATGGTGTTATAGCCCTGAAGGCCGGCTGCTCCATTCCAATTGCCCGGATGAGGAGCTGTTCGATACCGCATTTGCCCTTTTCGGCTGTAAAGACAAGGCATTGCATCTCGGCAGACAGGAAGGCGGACCGCATGTTCTGGGTACGGCGTTTGGTTTGATCTGGGGCGTGGACTTTGAGTTTGATAATGACGTCTTTCGAAAACTCCATATCATAGGACCGGCGGTCATATATGATTTATCAGTCAGAGATATCGAATATGGACTGCAACAGTATTCGGATCTGGAAGTAAGCCTTTCCTGGAAACATCAGTTTTTGACAGCGTTAAACCGGATACCGGTGGCTCAGAATATCGTATTCAGCAGGTACCTTCTCATGTTGCACTATTGCCTGACCGGAGAAAAACTGGATGCAGGGGCTCTTAATATGAACCGCGCATTGGATATAGTATCCGGTACTGGCAGGAAGCGCGACAGGCACAAGGTCTGGCAAGCGGAGCGTGCCATGCTGCAAATGGTCCGAAACGGGGATCTCAATTACAGAAGTATCCTCAATACTTCTTTGCTTATCAGTTCCGGCGTTCCGGTCCGGGGGAGCGATCCTTTGAGGCAGCCAAAGACTTCCACCGTAGTTTTTATCTCCATCGTTTGCAGGGCAGCGATTGAAGGCGGTCTGTCCCCTGAAGAAGCATACTCTTTGGGAGATTCATATATCCAAGCTGCGGAAAATGCCAAAACCTTCGACGAAGTGGCTACTATCGCAATAACAATGTACGACGACTTTGTGCGGCGGGTAAACCGCTGTCGCATGGACCCGAAGCTTTCTCCGCCGGTACAGAAATGCTGCGATTATATCAAAATGAACCTTAACCAAAAATTGACGGCAAACGATTTGGCTTCTTTGGCAGGGTATACCGAATACTACTTTACTTACAAATTTAAGAAAGAGACAGGCTGCAGCATTAATGACTACATTAAGCGGGCAAAAATCGACAGGGCAAAGATCCTCCTTCAAAGCACCTCATTGAGTGTACAGGAAATATCAGATGAGCTGGGCTTTGGGACCCGCGGTTACTTTAGCCGTGTATTCCGGGATATTGAAGGATGTACTCCTGTCGAGTTTCGCAACAGGGAGCAATTATAGCAAGACGCACCACTTATAAATGACCGTTACAAGCGAAGAAGCCGGGTTTTCCGGCTTCTTCATTATAACTGTATATCAAATGTTATGTATGCCTAACGACCAAGCTGAAAAGAGGATGGCAATCAAGTCACCTAATTCTCATTTGAAAACGACCTTTATACTTCGGCTTGACTGAGGATTTCGGTCTTTTTATCGGCGATGCGCTTTTGCACATTGACCATCTCCTCTTTGGTCAAGTGGTAGAACTTCATTGCTATAAAGGTGCAAATCCAGCCGAGAATAGGCAGTCCGAAGTATAGTCCCATGGTCACCCATTTGATTGCCGGAGTGGGAGCATCGGTCGGCTGCGGCAGAGTGTTTACATAGCCGATCAGGGCAACGCTGGTCGTGGCAATAGTAGCACCAAGGGACGTAACTATTTGGTCGATGAAATTGTAGGTGGCCGTGACAACAGCGGGCAAATACTTACTGCTGCGATCCAACTCATAGTCGATAATGTCGGCGCGCATAGCTCCGTTGGCCATTGTTACACACATCTTGGCTCCGTTGCCGCCCAACAGCAGCACAAAGAAGATCGCGGTAAAGATAATATTGCTCTTTATCAGGGTCATGTCGATTACGCCGCAGAAAATAACACTGACAACGGCTATTATCGTACATATCCATGTCCATACCACTGTTGCTTCCTTATTGCCCCTTGCGCCGGCGAATTTTGCGCCTATTATGGCAAAGATTATCGACGGGAGCATTGATATCATGGAAATCAATGTGCCGAATTGCATGTCCCCGATCAATATACCGAACAGCATTGTTGAGACTATCGACTGAGAGAGGACGTTTTGGGCCAGCTTGTCGGATACGGCGGCATAGATATACAGGCGGAAAGGTTTGTTGCTTCGCAGGAACCTGAACATGTCCCCCATTGAAACTTTGTACTCATCGGTAGTTGCAGCAATACCGATAAAGTTCTCCGGCTTGTCGACCGGAGTAAGGCCGATGAAGGAGATCAAGGTGAGAACTCCTGCTACGACGACCTGTATTATACAGAACAATGACAAAAACGGAACTGTATACTCGTTTCCGAACCTGGGGAGAAGTACCATTGTGGATAGCAAGGTAAAGGCCATCGGGAACAAGTAATTATAAATCGTTGCCCAAACCTGTATAGTGGGGCGCTGCTTCGGATCATTGGTCATAATCGGACCGACCATGTTTCCGACGATATCAAATATGGAATTGCCTATAATGTTGACCAGATAGAGTGCAACGAACAACACGATCCCGTGGCTGCCGTTACTAAACCAGACAAACAACATCAAAACGGCAACTGTACGAATTACGAATCCCAGGAGCAACAGGATGCGCATCTTTCCGAAACGCGTGTTGAACTTGTCGATCCAGACTGCAAGGAAGGGGTCGATCAGACCGTCAAAAATCCGTGAGGCAGAAAGGATGACGCCGATGACAGCAGTGGCAATACCATACCCTGCGCCACCCAAATAGCTCATCATGCCCATCAGAATATAGAACGCCATCGCTGAGCCGTTGAGAAGCATACCGACGGCAACTTGCCAGGTCGGAACACGGCGATATTGGACCCCGTCAATTTCACTTGGTGATAGTTTTTTCCGTGACATTGTGAAAGCCCCCTGTCTATGTATTTTGTCCAATAGTCGGTTGATCGTGGTTATATTATAACTGCAAAACGGCAAAGAGTGTATGTAAAAATTCGTGTTATAGTATAAATATTAATGATATTTAAGCCACGGGGACAGTTCTCCTGGCTTGAAACCAGTCAGGAGAACTGTCCCCGTGGCTTAAAATGGGGCTGTAGCAAAATAGAGCCTTGAAAAAGGAAGAAGCCTTGGAACTGTAAGCAGTAAAAACTGCGAAAAACAGTCGCCAAGGCTTCTTTCTTTTGGTAAAATGAATTTGTGCAAAACAAAATTACCGGTAATAATTATCGCACA
>Ga0134104_1002137_pt1 | contig 14280 bp, 11 predicted proteins | sample 15_3_2metaG_FD_94455 | JGI IMG/M metagenome (GOLD analysis project Ga0134104, IMG submission 94455) | Switchgrass degrading microbial communities from high solid loading bioreactors in New Hampshire, USA - 15_59_3.3_214_A2 metaG | ecosystem: Engineered > Bioreactor > Semi-continuous > Anaerobic...
GCTTGATGGTATAATAGTCATGAGACCTAAACGCTCCTTTCTGGGAGGTAATGGTTATGTTGGTGATTCCATTATACCAGAGGCGTTTCAGGTCTCATTTTTATTATTAAGTTAACAGAACAACTTATTATGAGTGGAGGAATTAATTTTATGCAGAATTGTGATATTAAAGATAAATCCCTTGCTCCCAAGGGAAAACTCAGAATTGAGTGGGCGGACAAGCAGATGCCTGTACTGGCCTTGATTAGAGAAAGATTCGAGAAAGAAAAGCCACTTAAAGGGATAAAAATGTCCTGCTGTCTTCATGTGACTACTGAAACTGCAAATCTAATGAGAACTCTGAAGGCTGGAGGGGCAGATGTTGTGCTGTGTGCATCCAATCCTCTCTCAACCCAGGATGATGTTGCCGCTTCTTTGGTAGTAGATTATGGAATTCCGGTATTTGCAATAAAGGGTGAAGACAGGGACACATATTATAGCCATCTTGTATCGGCAATAGAACATGAACCCAACATTACCCAGGATGATGGTGGAGATCTTGTGGGACTGCTGCATCAGAATTACAGCGATACGTACCTGAAGAATATAATTGGTGGTACTGAGGAAACCACTACCGGCGTAATAAGGCTTCAAAGCATGGAAAAGGAAGGGGCATTACAGTACCCGGTAATTGCTGTAAATGAATCTGATACAAAGCACCTTTTTGACAACAGATATGGAACAGGTCAAAGTACCCTTGACGGATTAATGAGAGCTACCAATATACTGATTTGCGGTAAGAATTTTGTAGTGTGCGGCTATGGCTGGTGTGGAAAAGGCCTTGCAATGAGAGCCAAGGGAATGGGTGCAAATGTTATAGTGACTGAGGTTGACCCGGTAAAGGCAATAGAAGCAGCAATGGATGGTTTCAGAGTTATGAAACTTGAGCAGGCAATGCCTTTTGCAGACGTTATTATAACTGTAACCGGCAACTTGAATGTTGTAGACGAAAGACACCTTGTACTTGCCAAGGATGGAGTGATAATTGCAAATTCAGGCCACTTTAATGATGAAATCAACATTAATGCTCTTGAGAAACTCTCAGAGTCAAAAAGGACTGTAAGAGATTTTGTTGAAGAATATACCATGAATGATGGAAGAAAGATATATCTTTTAGCGGAAGGAAGGCTTCTTAATCTTTCAGCTGCTGAGGGACATCCTGCGGTGGTTATGGATATGAGTTTTGCAAATCAGGCGCTTGGAGCTGAATACATTGTAAAAAATGCAAGTAAAATGGAAAACAAGGTATATGTATTACCTGAAGAGATCGATAGAGAAATTGCAAGTATAAAGCTAAAATCAATGGGGATCGAAATTGATATATTGACAGAAGAGCAGATAAAATATCTGTCATCATGGAAGAGTGGAACGTAAGTATAAAAAAGCGTGAATATAATAAACGTGAATATAATAAACGTGAATATATAGATCATCAAGTATTGAGAGGTATTTGCCATGAAACTTGATATATTAATAAAAAATATAGACTTTACACTCACAATGGATGAAAATAATACCGTTATAAAGAACGGGAACATTGGAATAAAAGATGGGAAAATTGAATTTGTGAACATCCCCGACAGTCAGCTTATTAATGTAGAAGCAGGCAGAGTAATTGACGGGCGCCACAGGCTTGCTATGCCCGGGCTCGTTAATGCGCACACTCACTGCGCCATGACTCTTCTGAGGAATTATGCAGATGACCTTCCTCTTGAAGAATGGCTGTTCAATAATATCATACCGGTAGAAACAACATTGACACCGGAAGACATTTATTGGGGAACCAAGCTTGGGATAATAGAGATGATTAAGTCCGGAACTACATCTTTTGCCGATATGTACATCCATATGGATGAGGTAGCAAAAGCCGTAGTGGAGTCGGGTATAAGAGCAAATTTATCAAGAAGTCCCTTCTTTTTTCATGGTGATTCAACAGATAATCTGATAGATGAATGTCAGGACTGCTTTGAATATCATCGCAAATGGGATGGAAAAGGAGAAGGAAGGATCAAGGTATTTATTGAAGTTCATTCCACGTATCTTTTTAATGAAGGAACACTTCGCGCTTCTGCAGAACTTGCAAAAAGCTGTGGTACCGGAATACATATTCATGTACTCGAAACATTAAATGAAGTGGAAGAGAGCAAAAGGAAATACGGCGCAGGTTCCGTTGAAGTATGTGAAAAATTCGGTATTTTAGATGTTCCTGTAATAGCTGCGCATTGTGTTTACTTGACAGATTCCGATATGGATATTTTAAAGGAAAAGAGAGTAGGCATAGCTCACAACCCAACAAGCAACTTGAAGCTTGGAAGCGGTATTGCAAGAATTCCAGAAATGCTTCAAAAAGGGCTGAATGTAGCAATAGGTACGGATGGAACGGCAAGCAACAACAATCTGAACATGTTTGAGGAAATGCATATTGCTGCCCTTTTGCATAAAGGTACTAACAGGAACCCCGCTCTTGTAAGTGCCGGGGATGCGCTCAGAATGGCAACAGTAAATGGGGCGGAAGCCATTGGATTTAAAGATGAAGTAGGACGTATTGAGAAAGGTATGAAGGCTGATATCATACTTCTTGATATAGACAAACCTCATCTGTTTCCAATCAACAATCCAATGTCGGCTGTTGTTTACTCAGCCCAGGGATCAGATGTTAATACAGTTATTATAAATGGCAAAATACTTTTGGATAATGGCAATTTGACAACAATTGATGAAGAGCTTGTAAAACATAAAGTAGGTAATATATGTGAACGAATCTCGGGAGGCAGGTCCTAATCTGAGCCTGCCTCAGATACATGAGTTGAGCCTGCCTCAAGCGTAGGTGCGAGCTCAGCTTAAATGCATGAGCTGGTCTAATTCCTGAGTGCGCTTGCCTTTCTAGTGCGTCCGTCTTAATTACAAGAGCGGGCTCGGCTAAGATACATTTGCGTGCTTGCCTCAAAAGTATGAGCAGGTTTGACTCAAATGCATGAACTGGCCTGGCTTAATACATCAGAAAGCTTGGTTAAAAATATGAGCCGCTGCATCTCAATAATAAAATGAGAATGATAAAGTTATTTATAAGATAACAGAAGGATGGGTATGAGAAAAATGGAAATAGACAGAAAAACTATAGCTGCAATGATCGACCACACATTACTAAAGGCCACGGCGACTCCTGAGCAGATAATACAATGCTGCAAACAGGCCAAGCAGTATAATTTTGCATCTGTTTGCGCAAATCCGTGCTTTGTGAAGCTTATGTCAGAAGAGTTGAAGGGGAGTGAAGTAAAGGTCTGTACGGTAATCGGCTTTCCTCTTGGCGCGAATTCTACTGAAGTGAAAGCTTTTGAAGCAGCAAAGGCAGTGGAAGACGGTGCAGATGAGATAGATATGGTTATCAATGTAGGAGAGCTCAAGGCCGGCAATCTGAAGTATGTTGAAAATGAAATAAGAGAGGTGGTTCGTGCTTCTCAAAATGCAGTTGTAAAGGTTATAATTGAGACATGCTTTCTTGATGATAACGAAAAGGTAATTGCATGCAGGCTTGCACAAAATGCCGGAGCTGGCTTTGTAAAGACTTCAACCGGATTTGGAACTGGTGGTGCCGAGGTTGCAGATGTCAGGCTAATGAGGCAGACTGTGGGTAATAGTATGGGTGTAAAGGCATCCGGAGGTATTAGAAGCCTGGATGATGCTTTGAAAATGATAGAAGCGGGAGCCAATAGAATAGGGACCAGTTCAGGAATTGCAATAGTAGAAGGGATATCTGACGAGCTGTAAATTGCGGATTGATAACATCCTGCTTGAAATACACGGTTGACAATAGCTTTCCACAGTATTAAAATTATCATGTGCCTATTGGCAACAACGATTTATGTGAATATAATTTATATGTATTATGTAAAAGCTGTATGCTGCTGTGGCTCAGCAGGTAGAGCAGCGCACTCGTAATGCGCAGGTCACCGGTTCGAATCCGGTCAGCAGCTCCAGGTAATATAAAAAAACGCTTGAGAGGATTTTTCAGGCGTTTTTTCGTTTTTTTTAGGAGATCGTTAATATTAGAGGTCTCCCTGTTTTCTTAAAATATCCTGTGCTTTCACGATGACACAACTTATAAAGAGTTGATAACAGATGCTTTTTAATAAAAAATCCTGTCATCAATGGGCAACAGGAAATCACAATTCAATATAGTAAAGTATAATATCCTCGTAATTTCCGTTACCGAGGAGATATCCTTTGGGAATAACTCCTAATCTATGAAATCCGATTTTTTCATAAAGGTGTATTGCGCTGGCATTGGTTCTGACAACAGCGTTAAACTGCAAAATAGAAAATCCGAATTTGCGGCCCATTTCTAAAGAGTGGCGCACCAACTTCTCTCCAATATGTTGTCCTCGATAATTCTCATCAACGGCATAGGACGCATTTGCAATGTGTCCGCATCTTCCAACATTATTCGGATGTAGTATATACAGACCCAAAACCTGATTATCTCCTATCGCTACTCCCGTAAATGTCTGAGAAGAAAAGAATGCTTTTGCTTCTTCTTCACTCAATTTTTCCATTTGCGGAAATGCGTTTGCATCTTCAACTATTCTATTCCAAATTTCTATCATCTTTGCGATATCTTCATTCTGATATTCTCTAATTGTTATTTCCATATTTCAAATAACCCCTTTCCTTAGTGCAAGTGGAACAGCAACACCCCACATGTTCCACATGTCCAATTATAATAGCATTATATAAAAAAGCAAAGACTTTTCAATTTCTTAATTTCAATTTTTTTCTTTTGATATATTTGTGAATTATTGCTATAATATTGATTTGTTAAAAATAAAATAAACAATTTCGGATGAAAATAGTGGGAGAGAGATCTTTTGATCCGCCGAAGATGTAACACTTTCAGGCAAAAGGACCATTATTGGACGAACCTCTGGAGAGCCTCATTTGAGCACCGAAGGAGCAAGCCGGTTAGATTGCTTAAGCAAGTTTACCGGTCAACCTCTCAGGTAAAAGGACAGAGCTTTAGCTGATTTATTTTTTAGCTATTACAGGCCAAGTTCTTTGATTTGGCCTTTTGTCTTGTATGGGGGCTCCTTAATAAAGTTTAAAAACAAAAATTAAGGAGGAAAATATGCAGAACATTACACAAATCTTAGAGAAAATTGATTCATGGGTGTGGGGGCCGCCTTTACTTATCCTGCTTGTTGGAACAGGGATTTATCTTACCATACGTTTAGGATTACTTCAGGTTTTCAAACTGCCTTTAGCTTTAAAATACGTATTTTCAAAAGATAGTGACAGCAATGCCAAGGGGGATGTGTCGAGCTTTGGCGCCCTCTGTACTGCCTTAGCTGCTACAATTGGAACCGGTAATATTGTTGGAGTTGCTACCGCAATAAAAACAGGCGGTCCGGGAGCACTGTTCTGGATGTGGGTTGCAGCATTTTTTGGCATGGCAACAAAATACGGTGAGTGCCTTTTGTCAGTAAAGTACAGGGTAACAGACGAAAACGGACAGATGGCGGGAGGACCCATGTATTATATTGAAAGAGGTCTTGGTATTAAATGGCTGGCAAAGCTGTTTTCAATATTTGGCATTGGTGTGGCTTTCTTTGGGATTGGCACATTCCCTCAGGTAAATGCGATTATAAATTCTGTAAAAACTACATTTGATATTCCAATAATTGTGACTGCCGCTATAGTAACGGTTCTCGTTGCTCTTGTAACTTTAGGGGGAATAAAAAGTATTGCAAAGACAGCGGAAGTAATTGTGCCTTTTATGGTAATATTCTATGTCCTGGGTTCCTTGATTATACTGTTTACAAACATTGACCTGTTACCTGGTGCTTTATCAATGGTAATAAAAAGTGCTTTTACGCCTACTGCAGCAACAGGAGGTTTTTTGGGTGCCAGCGTTATGTTTGCTATAAGAAATGGCGTGGCAAGAGGTGTTTTCTCCAATGAATCAGGCTTGGGGAGTGCGCCTATTGCGACGGCTGCAGCCAAAACCAATTCCTGTGCAAAGCAGGGGCTGATTTCTATGACAGGTACATTCTTTGATACGATCATAGTTTGCACAATGACTGGATTGATATTGATATTGACCGGTGCCTGGCAAGGAAATCTGGAAGGGGCGGAAATGACTACCGCCGCATTTAGTCAGGGATTGCCAGGGGTAGGGGATTTTATTGTTACTATTGGATTAATTTTCTTTGCATTCACTACCATATTGGGTTGGAATTACTATGGAGAAAGGTGTACTGAATATTTATTCGGAATTAAAGGTATCAAGCCCTATAGGTATTTATTTATTGTATTGGTTGCATTGGGTGCATTTTTAAAACTGGACATGATTTGGATTTTAGCTGATATTGTTAATGGTTTGATGGCTATACCTAATTTAATAGCCCTGGTTGGATTAAGTGGTGTAATTGCGGCTGAGACAAAGGCTTATTTTTCACAATTAAAAAAAGACAAAGCAAAATCTTATTAGCACTGTTGTTACAGTAATTGCATTTATTTAAAAACGCTTGGTAATTTCCCAAGCGTTTTTTGTGTAGAGAGTGTTTTTATTTAGAAAGTGTAAATTCTTAATACGCAAATAAAATAAACAAATAAATATGAATTCTAAATAAAAGGAAATTTTAGCCAAAATAGATCTCTAAAAAAGAGATTCTATACAAAAGAGATTTCTAAGCAAAAATTCTCTGGGAAAAAGAAAACCCTAAACAAATGAGAGCTATAAACAAAAAAGAACCTTATATAAAGTGTTCAATAATACCTATTCACTTTTTAAAAGGCCAACAGCAGAAATTATTAAGCCTATAAATGCTATTAAGTACTCAATGCCCCTAAGATTGGAGTCAGGGTCAACTGCGAGAATACCGCCAAACAAAGTCAAGTTTAGTCCTAATAGCATTATCTTAATGCCGGAAGTACCTTTTCTGAGACTATAAATTACTATGACTACAAGTATTCCAAATGCAAGCAAAAATACAGGTATTGCTGAAAATGCCATCATCGCCATTCTCATTCTCCTCTTTAATTTATTGTAATATAATTCATAATTGGTTACATATGCACAAAACTATTACTTTATAATTCATAATATGTAATATATGCCACAAAACCATGCTCAATATAAATAATACTACATTTTGCCAGAAAAATGTAGTATAAATTGCCGGAACAATGAAATATGAACTTTGCGAAATTTTGTAAAATGTTTTGCATGCGGTTAACGGAAAGTTTAAATCCAATCACTCTTTTGATTGATTACTTCTCTTAATGCTTTATACAAAATATAGCTACCGATTACAAATAAGAAAAAAACAAAGACAAACTGTACTGCAAATCCGTCTATTTTTGCTATTACCTGTTTCAACAATCTCATCGGCCTGAATAGTATGTCCCAGCTGTTGAATCGCAAAAACCTCCCAATATAAACACCTATTGCGGACAGCAATGCTACTGTTAAAACAACCGGCCAATGTATGCGCTTTGAAATTTTCTTCTTTACATTTTGTTCAAAGATATAGAGAGATTCCAATCCAACTAATAAAGCGAAAATAAATCCAATTCCAATGACCAGTAATTTTGCCCAAATTATAATATCAGTGCCATACACAACACCTCTGTTTGGTGAGTATTTTTCTGCTTCAACTATCCACAAAAATTTATCACCTGATATATGGATAAAATCTGTCACCATATAAACTGAGTTGGGGAAGAACAATAACCAGAGAATCATCCATAAGAATGACCAACTGGTTTTTCCTTGCTCACAGGTTATTTCTGTTTTTTTAATGAAAAATAATGGCAACACAGCCAACAAAGTATTCCATGATAACATTGCATAGAGGAAACTGCCGTCTGCAAATAGCATTATAAAGCAGATAAACCAATACACAAGCATGAATAAAATCATTCGTTTATATTTCTTTAAGAAAGCCGCCATAAGACCTCCTGGTAACACGAACTTTTTAATTTCACGTTTTAACCCAATTGATTCAAAATGTATTTAATGAAAATGCTTCAATATGTATTTGATTATATCAGTTTGCTGTCATCTATTATTAAACCATGTCAACTTCAATGATACCATACATTTCCATAATATTGAAGGATGAGTTTAATTAATGAACCAAACTTATCTTTTTTCATATTTCATGTTTTATATTTTATGTTTTATGTTTTATGGGTTCTCAGAATCTTCCATATCATCTACATCAATGCCGGCAAGTTTCATTAAATATATGGCGTTACGGGTGGTGGAGGCACCGGGACGAAGCTTGTAATCAAAACATATTTTGTTGTCATTATAATACTCCTGGAAGTGATAGTTTTTTACCGCTTTATTTTCCTTCTCCAGGCCGCACAGTTCCAGATCATGTGTTGACACCATTCCTATTGATTTTGTTGTGCATAATTTTTGAATCAGGACTTTTGCCCCCAGATGCCTGTCTCTTGAATTTGTGCCTTTAAAGATCTCATCCAGCAAATAAAATACATTTTTTCCTTTTCCGGCTTCCAGGACAATTGTTTTAATGCGCAATAGTTCAGCGTAGAAAGAGGAAATGCTCTTTCTCAGGTTATCGCTGATTCTCATGCATGTATGAATTTGCATAATAGAAAGACGGAAAAAATCAGCACATACAGGTGCACCTGCATAGGCAAGTACGAGATTAATTCCGGCAGCACGTAAAAGAGTACTTTTACCGGACATATTGGAACCGGTAATCAAAAGTGTGCGCACAGGGGACAGGATTTGTAAATCGTTATTTACTCTATGACCGGTCAGCAGAGGATGTCCCATATTTTTTGCTTCAAAAATGCATTCCCGGTCTACTACAATTTCAGGCATTGCCCACTCAGGATTGTCAAATCTGAGGATAGCAAGGCTTGCCAGAGCTTCAACATTGCCAATGGCTTCGATCCAGGCTTTTAGAAAAGGACCGGACTTTTCTTTCCATTTTTCCAGCAAAATCAGGTTATGGAAATCCCATAGGAACAATATATTGAAAACTAAATAAAAAGCATTACTTCGGCTTTTCAGGTTTTCTACGATTTTTGACAGTTTGTCTATCTGCCGGCAGGCAGTCTTTTTTTCGCTGTTAAGCATGCCACTTTTAAGTTCATTCATAAAGTTTGAGCTAAATTTCTCATTTTCAAATTGTTTTATCATATGATAATAAACTTTGATATCTTCACTATATTTTTTTGCCAGAAGAAAATTCCTTTCGCGTTCTTTTCTGTTAACAGCTAACAGAATAAACTGAACAATCAACATAAAAGCTGGTATATAAAAGGAAATCCTTCCGGTAAGTAACGAAGTTAGTAACAGTAATACTGTAACTGCAGGAACTAATCTTGTTAAATGAATAACCCAGGGTTTCATAAAGAAGGGATTCCTTTTATTTACCCATGCAAACAGTTCCTCAGGATTTTGCATACTGTTTTTCGCCATGAGGGCTTCAGCCAGAAACCTCTGCCTCCAACCGAGCTTTTCTGCTAATTCTTCAACAGCCTCTTGTCTTTGCTGAATATCTGATGAATTTGCCGGACAGTGAGTTAGGAGTGTCTTTAGTATGTGGCGTCCGGTATAGGTTTTAGCAGTATTAATAAACTGGAAAAGGGAATTGGTCCCGAAAATATCAAGATCATAAGAATAGGGGTGATTTTCATCCAAGAATTCCTTACCGTCATCTGGGAACTGATTCCATTCTCCATTGCAACGCCTGACGGAATCTTCATTGATTTTAGACAGCAACGAGGAATATTCCATATTTTTTATAAGTTTCTCGTGCCTGAAAACAAGACAGATAAACAAAATCAGGGTGGCAATGGCTACACCCAGAAGCAATATATAGTTTTTTGTTACATAGAGAAATATCGCAGCAGCAATACCGGCTGCTATAACAAGCAGTCGAAAATTGCTAAGATGATTGGAGGCTTTAGACTGCTTTTGAAATAACCTGTCATATGTATCTTTTCGTTTCTTATACAGTTTAATTGAACTATTCAAATCTTCTGTCTCCTTTTATAATCTTATATGGCTTTAATAATATTATGGTCATTAGAAGCAGTTACTATCTCTCCCGGCTTTACAAGCAGGAATCTTTCATTATCCCAATTTCCATTCAGAAAGTCTTCTATCAGAAGTGTTGAACCTTTAATCTCATCGTAATTCCAACCCAGCCATTCTGCACATTCCTTAGTATATTTTTTATACTTAGTACTGTCTAAAAAGCACTGGTCTATATATGCAGCGTTATTATATTCATTAAACCAGTTTTGCTCCATTTCCATGAGATACTCGGCATTATCCTCTCCATATTTTTCTATATACTCCTGAAGAATTTTTTCATATCTGTCTTTTCCAGGTTGTGTGCTTGTTTCTATCCAGCCAGGGGTATACCAGTATGTTCCGGGGTGTTTATCAAAGTACTCCTTGTAATGCTCCTTTGATCCAAGAAAGAAAGTAATACAGTCGTGGCCTCTCATAATTACCAGTGTGCTTTTTTGCGCTTTGATTCCCACAATTCCATTGCTGCAAAGACCATAACCTATGAGAATATACGGGTATTTGCCATCAACTTCGTCAATGGCTTGTTGGAGCTCCTTTCTCAGCAGATCAGGTGTATTGTGCAAACCTTGCTCTAAGAATTTAAAATTGTGAATATTCCTGGATCGTGAAGCAAAATAACATATTTCCCGCCACAAAACATAACAACTGATGACAAAGCAATTCTGACCTATGCACATAATGTATCCCCTTTCAACTTAAATTGAATTTATTCCTTGACACCAACAATTTAAATCAGAATTAGCAATAAACCAAAAACCAACTAAAATATAAGATAAATATAACATAAATAACAACAAAAATCTTATAAAATAATAATAATTCCAACAGGATAGGGAAGAGTTTACAGCAATCAGCGTCTCTTAATAGTAACGGGGCTGTTCCTGATTACAAAAAACGCCTGAGAAACTTTAAACGAAATATTCTCAAGCGTTTTGATTTTGTACAAATATATTATCCTTACAAATGTATTAATCTACTATATTTGTTTTTAAACAACTCAATCTACGTTGTATCACAATTACTTATTCCGCTGCATACCCCACTGAAGTGTCAATTCCTATAGTTTGAGTCTTGCCGTCCCAGGTTACGCCAAAGTTGAAAACCTGTGCTATGTCACGGAGCTTGAAATAATTGTTTCCGTCAATGGCATAGGCTGTTAAATTTATTTCTTTTCCATCTTTATATATCACATTGGTATTAGGAATTGCTGTTTTTACTTTTCCATCTCCCTTGCTCAATTCTCCTCCAACCATTGTATAAGGTTTGTTTGAAATGAGGTTTATAGCTTTCTTTTCATTATCCCAGGTTACTTCAAACTTCTTTTCTGTTGTTCTTAATACCGCAGCTAAATCCCTGAGCTTAAAGTAGTTATATCCATCAATATTGTAGGCATTAAAGGATTTTTCCATTCCGTTTACCATTACTTTTGACGATGTCGGTGTTGCAACAGCCTCTTTTCTAATCTGATCTTTTGGCAATTTCGCAGTATCACAGATTATTCCGAGCATATCACCGCTCACTACCAAGGCAACTCCATCGTTGAAATCACCTGCGTCATCGTAGATCATCGGCACAACTTCCTTGCCTGTTTCGTCTATAAATCCAACTTTGCCATCCTTTTCAACGCAGGCAAGCCCGTCATAAAAGCTAAATATACCTTTATATGTACGTATATTATCATAAACTATTGGTGCAATTTCTTTGCCTGTCTTATCTATAAGACCATATTTACCTTCTTTTGAGACGACAACTACTCCATCATTGAAATCGTAAGCATAGTCATAAATTAAAGGAATGACTATATTGCCCTTATTGTCTATAAATCCAAAATTGCCTCCTTCTTCAACAGCAGCTAATCCTTCACTAAATTCTCTAATCTGCCTGTATTCCAAAGGCAAGATAATATTACCTGTTTTATCTATGAGTCCACGTTTATTTCCGTTGCTAACCCAGGCTACCCCCTCTTTAAAATCACCCACCTGTTGATAAGTCAGAGGGATGACTTCTTTACCTGTTTTATCAACAAATCCGTATGCGTATTGGGATCTGTAAAGATGTTTGCCTACCCGGGCCAATCCCTCGTTAAAGTCACCTGCTTCATTATAAATAAGCGGTATAACTTCTTTACCTGTTTTATCTATAAAGCCATAGAAACCGTTTCCTTTTTCATCGTAAGCATAAACACGGGCAAATCCTTCTTTGAAATCTTCCGCCATATCATAAATTGGAGGCACAATTTCATTACCCTTATTATCAATATAGCCAAATATTTTACGCCTTTCAAAACCCCTATATTCCACTACGCGGGCAATCCCCTCAGAAAAGGGATAAATTTCATTATAAAAGAGTGATATTTCATTGCCTTTTTTATCAATAAGTCCGTAAAAGCTGTCTTTTCTTACTATAGCAACTCCATCCTCGAAATCGGATGCATAGGAATAAATAGGTGGTATAACTTCTTTACCTGTTTTATCTATATATCCGTATTTATCCGGATTATATTTATCGCCCATTTTAATCCAAGCCAATCCTTCAGAAAAACTGCCTATATTATAGTAAATTATCGGTATCACTTCTTTGCCGGTTTTGTCAATATAACCATATCTGCCGTCTTTCTTTACCCTGGCCAATCCATCTTTAAACAAGTCTGCGTCTTCATATATTACCGGTATAACCTCTTTACCTGTAGCATCAATAAACCCATATAAATTTAAATTCTTGACTATAGCCAGTCCTTCACTGAAACCAGAAACATAATCATACTTCCCATTTAACCAGGTAATACTAAATGTTCTGGAAGCAAATGCATTAATGGGAAACGATGTACATAATACTCCCATAATAAGCAATAGTACCAATAGCTTGTTTGTTTTTTGATGCATATAATTGTCCTCCTATATGAAATTTATGTTAACTGATAAGTTATATTATACAATACAAGAATGGTAAGTACTAGTAGCAAATTAATCGAAGTAATAAATAAAACCCTTGAATATCAAGGGTTTTACTCTTAATTTTTATCAAACATTTCAACTTTCACATTCCAGTCACTGTTGCTGACAACCACAATTTCAGTACTGTATTATGGAAATTTTTAACACTGCGTAAAAATGGTGAATTACTTTTTAAAAAGTAATTCAATTCAAATTTAAAAGTGTGTTTGGAATTTATTCAAAAAATTAAACACTGTACTTACAAAAAAGCAGGGAATAATAAATGATGTATATAATTAAAAGGAGGCGGTATAATGGGTTTTCTAAAATTAAAAAGAATAATGACTTTAACCACATTAACATTGTGTCTGGCAACGACTGCAGTTTTTGCTCAAGTTAATGTGGATACCAAAGGAACTGAAAATACGCCCCCGAAAAAATTTGAGTCCCTAGAGGACAAAGATTTAAGAGAGCAGGATCCAATTAAACACCTTGAAAGGATGAAGGAAAAAGTCCAGTCGCTTCTAAAGGAAGGAAAAATAACAAAAGAAGAAGCTGATAAAATTAATGCAAAGATTGATGAAAAAATAAAAATGATAAATGAGTTTAATAAGCTTCCTTTAGATAAGAAGAAAGAAAAACTATTGAGTGACCTCAAAGCTCGTCTTGATGAGAAGGTAAAGGAAGGAAAACTAAGTAAAGGCCAGGCGAATAAAATAATGAAAGAGTATGAAAAGAAGATAAAAGAATGGGATGGAAACGGTTTTCCGCGCATTCATAACAAAGGTTGTAAACCAAAAGGCGGGCACAAAGGCAAAAGAGATTAAATAATAAAGTAAGACATATCGAAGTATATGTGGTAGGTTATATGTAGTAAGTTATATGTAGCAAATATGTGCAATAAGTCAAATCTATAAGGTATATGCAGATAAAACGAAGTATGTGTGGATAAAGTGTACAAAATATGTGCGGGCGGAATAAACGTCCGCCTATTTTTTAATTGCATTTGATTATTTAAATTGTTATTGAAAATATGATGCTGCAAATTTAATAAGACTGAATAGCACCTAAGCTTAATATATAATTTAGCTACAAGATATAAAAAATAATGAAATCCTAAAAAAAGTAACGGCCATCTTCGCGAAAGACCGGAAGTAAAGTATTCAATCATTCATAAATACCGCTTCAAATTTCCTGTTGAGAAGATGTGCCAAATACTTGAAGTATCAA